>ERZ772818.756-NODE-756-length-32152-cov-4.138486_pt1 | contig 32152 bp, 31 predicted proteins | sample MGYA00580837_ERZ772818 | MGnify/ENA primary metagenome ERZ772818 (study PRJEB29015, sample SAMEA2737671) | human gut metagenome | biome: human gut; feature: human-associated habitat; material: faeces | place: China | collected 2012 ...
AGTTTTTTATTTTGTTCAGAATAAGGATCTAAACTTTCTGTCTTCCATACCGATAAACAGTTTTCGTAAGTCTTGCAACAATTTGTAATGCCATCTACTGCCATATCCAACACATCGCCATCTTCAGGAAGTTCATCCTCCCATTTGGATGTATCAACTTTCCTAATGTAAAAGGACATAGTCTTACCCCTTTAACATATTAATAATTTTATTTTTATAGTCCTCAAGATACTGTCTACTAAAAGGCTCTAAATCCTCCAATAAACGAACTGCTTTATTATATTTCCAATTTTCAATAGTAATAAGTACTGCTTCTTTTACGGATGTGTATTTTTTAGTTACTAATGATGTAATTGCTATATTACTAGTCAACGGATAAGTTTCAGCATCGAATGAAGAGATAAGCATCATAAATTTACTCATCAGTCCAGGTTTAGTGCTTACAATAATATTTAGCGTAAGAATTTTCACTAAAACGTTATCAATGAAATCAGCGCCATACTCATCATTTAAACGTTCAATTAAATTTTGCGTTTTTGAATCAGTTCCAAATTGGATATCATCATTTAAAAAAGATGAATAAATTATTTTGGTGAGTTTATCAATTTCCCCAGTAGCAACTTTTCCGACATTGTTACTGGTTTGAGAAACAACCTCTTGCTTCCCATATGTATTCTTGAAAAAGTTTACAACCCATTCCCTTTTGGGAGAGTTATCTACGGAAATAAGCGAATCCATATCTTTCAATGATGATTCAATTTTGATAGTTGTGCTTTTATTTAGATCATTTACACTAGCACTATCTGTTAAACAGGAATCATAAAAGTTATAATAACGCATCTCAATTTCTCGCAAGATTATTAAAATCACTTAATGTTTTTTCAAATAAACTCTTTAAAAAAGAATGATCATTGATAGAAAACCTGAAGTCGAGATTTTTATCAGAAGTGTTATTATCAATTGAAAACATTATAGTATCGTGTTGAGAAACGCTTCCTTTAATTGTTACTAAAGCAACACCTCTAGTTGCTGCAACAACATGATAAATGGATTCTTCACCCAACATATCTGTATGTGCATGTCTAAAACTCCACTCAAAAGGAATAGCGCCACCTGCAAAAATTTTATTATAAACACGCTCTTCTATATTCTTTTCATAAATATAACCTTGATTACAAACCACAGACAATCTATAAGAAATGGGTTTATTTACTTTCAAAACATCATTTAGTAATGAAAGAATTACAACAACATTTTCAAAAATTTCTATGTTTGCTTCAAATCTAGCGGAATCAATCTGAATTGATATAGCTTTTTGTGTAAAAGTAACTGAATAGTTAATAGAGTTAATTTCTTTTTCTAATCTTATTATTTTATGTCTCAACCCATTTTCATTAACTTCTTCTCCGAAAGACGGCACATACCCACTAGATATAAATGGCATTAACTTAACAATTGCTTCAGGCTCTGCAGGCATGACAGAACTAGAAACAAAAAAATTGAATTGAGTTGTGCTTCCTACCAGTTCCATTTTGTGTTCCTTTTATTCGAAAATTCATAACCAATCATATCAGGCATAAGCACAATAGAACAATTGTAATGTATCAAAACGCTCATAACGTGCCTTTTACTAGCAAACCAAAAAAATATACCTTTAAATCAACCAGTTAGCCGGCACTGCACTGACCTATACCTATTGTCAATTTGATGCGCATTACAGGGTTCACCATCTTTTGAGCAAAAAGTTTCTTGTAGCCTGCGCTAGGATGCAAGACGAATGAAGGATGAGTTGCAGACCATTAATCACTAAGTTCCCTGACGTCACAAGATACATCAGCAAACGACATATCTTAGTATGGTGCAATCTACATTCGTTCTAACGTCCGATGCGTTAATAGTCATTTCGCTTGATAGTGTGAAGAGGTTTTCATTCAGTATAATCATGTCCTCCCAGCAGCTTTTAAGCGATCGTGTTTGGCTTTCAAAAGCTCAGCTGGCGTTGGCCCTTTCGAAGCGACTGCCGCGGCCAACGCCCGCCGAACAGGCGGAATCGGCTTCCCGGCCAGCACCCGCTTTTCCCACATGTCCAGAATATCGCCAGCTTCCCGCTCGAGTTCTTTATGGCTCAGTTGACCATCAGTTCCGCGGCGCCGCAGTTCGAGGCAAATATGGTAAAAAGCCGGCTTCGGCCACGGATATTGCTCTCTGCTCGGGTACCGGAACACCAGCTTGCGCCACTTCCAGTATTCGGCCATAACGTCAGCGACGGTGATCCCCAGCACGCAGCGCCCTTCCCTGCACCACTTGATGAACTGTCCCGGTGAAGGCAGAAATGGACGCTCCTGGCGACGCACCATGCGCATGCCGGCTTCAACCTGTTCCAGGGTGGTGATCCCGTTTTCTTTGAAGGCCAGCACCCACTGACGGCGGATCTCGTTCACGTCTTCCTGGCTGCGATTAACCAGGCTTGCCGGAAACGCGGCCGCCAGCTGTACAAACAGGCCGTTGATAATCTGCGCCACCTGCTGCGTTTGTTCGCGTTCGGTGTACTGCTCAGGCAAGTTGTGCGCCACACGGCGAGCCTGTTCCCGGTCAAAATTGCGAATGCTCTCGGCAAGGTTTTTCATTCCAGCACCCCGTCAATCCAGTCGGTGTTATGCAGGTCGATGCTGCCCCGGTAAGGTTTTGCCGTTCCGGTTGCGCGCAGCCGTTTTGTAGTGAGCTGATCCCACTGTTTGCGAAGACTCGAAGGGCTCAGGATGTTGTCTTTCCAGAACTCATCGCGGTTGGCCCACTGGAACAGGTCACAGATTTCGTAGTGAGTACGCTTGTCCTGGACACGCATTAGCCTGATGGTGTTTGCCCATTCTGCCCAGTTTGGCTCTGATAGCGATGCGTTGACGGTGAGAAGCCTGTCGTAAATCCAGCGTGCGGCCTTGAGGTCGTCAGCGGATCCCCATGATTTACCTGCCGGGGTGTATATCCCGGCGGCAGCTTCTGGATGGAGTGAGAGAAACTTTTGAGTTTTCTGGTTTCGGGATTCGTCAGAATTCCGAGACGAGGATCTTTTAATATTGTTCTTGTTATAGTCTTGGGTGTCTACCGTTTCCGGGAAGGTTTTTCCCGTTTTCGGTAACACTTTTCCCGATTTCGGGAAGACTTTTCCCGTTTTCGGTTTGTCTAAAATCCAGGCTGAAAGGTCAGTATTTATACCGACCGTTTTCATCACACCCTGCTTCTGACTGAAGATAATTTTGCGTTCTGCGAGTGATTTGAGCGCATCAGAAACGTGGGAATCACTCAGCCCAGTAAGCTCGGCGATCACCGTGTTCGTAACGCGGTCCTGTTTCTTGTTCCAGCCGTAGGTAAGCCAGATCACCGCCTCAAAACACTGCCACTCCCGGCCTGACATTCTCAGACGAGGCTTGAGCTGTTGGATCTCGTTTGCGACCTTGGTATACCCGTTCGACAGGTCGGCCATACGACCTCCCGGTTGTTCAGTTCTGTTGGGGAAATTGATAATTTCAGCTGTGTTTGACATACTTAGCTCCGCAATTACACTCCGTTTTTGCACCTGAAAGTCGGTTCTGTTAGCGCAGACCGGCTTTCGCCTTTTCTGAAGTCTTCACATTGCCCCCAGCATGGTTGTGACCATCGCCAGTAAAGGCGCCGTTAGGTCAGGGTCGACTCTGAACATTTCGAAAATTCCCTCGCCTAACTCCTTCAGCTTTTCCTTCTTCGGTGCATCGAGCATCAGAGCTTGCTTCGCCTCACTCACCTCTTTTTCCAACCTAGCCATCCGGTAGGCAAACGAGTCGTTCTTTACGACACGGTCGCGGTACCGAAGCGGTAATACAGACATGATCGCGGGCACCAGCTGTTCGACGTTCTTTCGGTAAGATGCGGAGTCTTCTTTGTTGTCCAGCCAACGGAACAGCTTCACGTTCCAGACGTCGGCCTGGCCTGAGAAGTCCACGCCATTAAGCTGAAGTTCTTCCGCTGCTTCCTGGATTTGAAGCGCAACAGCTACGCGCCCTTCTGCCGCTGCCCACGCCCGGACTGCAGAGCAAATATCTCGATGATCAATATCCTGCGTTGCTGGTTCGCTTTGATGACACTGGAATATCAGTGAATTAGAGGAAGCTCTGCTACTCTGTTGAAATGAAACAGTTTGCATAGTTAAGGCTCCTGTTTGGGTAAACCATCAGTTGGGTTTGGATAGAGATCTGGGCGTAGTTCATGGGGAGTGACGCCAGTGACTGCATAAATTTGCAGGACGCGATCTGCAGGCACCACACCTCGATAACGATTCCGCCAATGACTGACGGTCATCGCACTTACGGTTAATAATTCAGCTAAGCGGGTAGCTGTTCCTGCTTTGGTAATGGCTTTGTCAATAGCTTTCATAGTTAGCTCCAATGGTCACGCCAAATTAAACAAAATGTTTATCAATAAGTCAACATTTTGAATATTGAGCTAATAAACTTTTGGTTTAGAATTCCTCCATGAAAGAAAAAACTCATAAGATTAACCACCCCCAAGTTCAGAGGCTTAACGAGGTCCTTGAACTTAAAAATTTGACCAAATCGGATTTGGCCCGCATTTGTGGCGTCAGTGCTCAGTCGGTCAATAACTGGTTCGTTCGTGGGACCATTGGGAAAAGCTCAGCGATAAAGCTGGCGGATGCGCTCGGGGTTAGCCTTGAGTGGATTCTTGGCCAGGAAGTTGGAGAAAAAGACGGACTTAAGCCGGACGAACAGCGCCTGCTGGAGCTCTACCGCCAGCTGCCGGAAGAAGAGCAAAAGAATATGCTTCGCATCTTCGCGATTCGCCTGAAAGAGTTGGATGAGTTGTATGAGAAGTACATGAAGGGCCGGATTCGAAATCAGGAGTAATTGGTGTCCTGCTCGGTCCAAAATGAAAAAGTGCAAGTAAAGAAACCATGGCTAGCATAGTGGCAAGCTCCAAACAACTTGGCGTTTACATGTAACCAAACTTTTTCGCAATAATTTTACACGGACTTGAAATGGAAAACATTGAAACTGGAGTGCTGCTACCCGGTGCTGAACCATTCTCAGATTGCAACATCAATCAGACTTGGAAGGGGCATGTCAAAACTGCTACAGAGACAGTAGTTGTCTATGCCAAGCTCATCGATGCAAGAGAAATATGCGTCGAAGCGTTCTGCGCTATTTTAGGGCGCCAATTAGGTATTCCGATTCCCAAGCCCTACTTAATTCTAGCTGATAGAAATTCTCTTCCTATCATTCCAGAGGGTCAGCATGCGTTAATGTTTGGTTCGGAGGATGCGGATTTTCCAAGCTTTCGCAGATATGCTAACTGCGAACAGGCTTTAATCCGGTTACAAAAATTCAAATCAACTTTAGATGTTGGTGTTTTCGATGAATGGATCGCAAATCACGACCGTAATATCGGTAATATCCTATATGATGGTGGTGACAGTTTTCTATTTATCGATCACGGTCTAGCCATTCCTAATGGCATGAACCCTCTCTCGCCAGCATCTGACAATAATATTATCAGAGCATTATTTTCAATTCAGTCAGAAATTGAAAAATTCAGAACTATGAAAACAACTCTTCAAGATATTACCCCGACTTATAATTTGTTAAAACTAGACGAAATCATGCGTCAAACGCACTCGGAAAAATACCTTGCAGAAGATGAGATCACTTATGTTCTAGACTTTTTGACCAACAGGTTGTCTGTCATTAATTCTCTGATAAGATGTAGATTAGGCATCGCTCAAATGGACATTTTCAATGGCGCTTGATCTCAGTATTTTCCCTAGCAAACCCATGTATCATGGGAAATGGTGGGCAGTATCATTTGAACCTATAGTTGGTTCAGGTGAAAGAATCAACGCGATCGTTGTAGCAAGGGGCGATGATGGAAGGCACGATGTCATTCAATCAATTCGAGATGATGTGCTTGACTCACTATATGGAATGAAATCAGACAGCATCAAAGATATGCTATCTTGGGTCAAACAATCTATTTTGATGCATATTGCTAATGATTCCGATCTAGATTCTTGGATCTCACCTGTATCAGGTTTTGAAGTAATTAAATCAGCCAGAGCACTTGATGACAATTTGCCGGGTATTTTCCGCCAAGCAATTCGACTTACCTCTAGCCTTGGGACGCTGAGTCTTGAAGCCGAACGGAGTGAAGAAGATGAGCAATCTGGTCAAAAGCAAACTGAGCAATGGGCCACAAGAATATTTGATGAATCAAGTATATTATGTCCTTCTTTAAATGGTTTTTTTGGAACTCGAGTTAGACTTTCTGGCGTTAACGTATATACTAAATTTGGTTTTTACAACGATAAATATGCATCAAACTTTGGTTTAATTGTCCCTTCTCGCCTTTCTGCATCAATAAATACTATTAAGGCCAAAGTTTACGATCTTGAATCATTAAAAAAATCGAGTATGGTGCTTAAACCTGAAACTGTCGATATTATTGTTGGGATTCCGTCCTTTGACGATCCAACCATCCCCCAAAAAACTGTTGATAAAATGCGAAGCCATCAAGATGAGATGACTGAACTGGCGTCTAAAGAAGGTATTAATTTTATATCTGTTCATAACGCAAAGCAGGCAGCTGAACGTATAGCGCTTAAAGCTGCCTAATATCTTTCCTCGCCACCAAACCGTTTTTATAATCTTCCCCGTCAGCCCGACCCAATCTCTTCAATCCCGACCTTAGCGTCGGGATTTTTTTGCCTGCAACTCACAATTTCTTCTTCTAGCCACCTAGGGTTAAACATTTTGTTTATTAAAATTTACACATTTTGTTGACACCGAATTAAACATTGTGTTTAATCAAACTCATCAAGACGCACTACGAACCACCAAGGCAGGACGCACACGAAGTAGCCGCCGACGGCATACGAACAGTCGGATGAGGTGGAGAGATTAACGCGCATCAGGTGTAAACGTTCCGCGGGCCGGCGATAAGGCAAACGAGGGTGAGAATGATTGATTTCGCACGCAAACCAGGACGGCGGCAGGCCGTAAAACTTAACTTGTTCGAAGTGATCCTTCGCCGCCTGTGCTACCTGCTGGCGCAAAAGGGGAATCCAGATGTTTAACTCAACGAAGTGCGGGTACTGCGGCAAGCCGGTTGAACCGGAGGAAGTAGTCAAAAGTACCCTTCTCTATCGCAACGGCTCACAGCTGGCGCGCAAAGAAAAAGAATACTGCTCTGAACGTTGTGCTTCGTACGACCAGATGGCGCACGAGGCATAACGTAAAAGCCGCGCAAGGCGGCCCGTACGTCCGGTGCTCCCGACCAAAGTTACACCGGAAAACTACTTAAAAAACCAAAGTTCACCCAATGGGCGCTTTCTCTGGCCCGGGGATCTTACATCCAAAAAAGAGGATCTCACATGGAATTTTTCTTTGTAGTTAAGGCTACGCAGAAATCTGGCAAAGAAGACGCAGTGATTTGGTTCACTGCGAAATCTGAAGCCCGCGCCAACCTGCAGCTCGATGTCGAGCTGGAAGATGCTGGTATTGAAACCGGCCGCGGTAAGGATTACACCAAGCCGGTTCGCACCGATTTCCCTGTTTACAACGATCTGCCTGAAGAAAGCACAGTGGATTACACCTGGTGCAAACGCTACGAACTGCATGACGATGGACGCACCTGGCTGCCAAAGGCTGGTGCTGAGTCGACTGGCCCCGTGGACAACACTGCCGCACCGAAAACGACCGTTAAAGTCGAAACTACCGTCGAGTGTGTCCCGCTTGAAAACCGCACTCCAGCGGTCCGTTTTGCCGTCCACCTGACCAGCGACAAATACCAGTCACATATCGCTAAAGAGCAGCAGCTGGCTGCCAGCGAAATGTCACTGGATGAAGGCAACACCTATCTCCAGAACCTGCTGCTGGCGAAAAACAGCATTCCAGAAGTTGCCGAACTCAGCCTGAACGCTGAGTGGAAACTGGTTCAGGCGATTAAGCAGGTATTCGCGCCAGATGAAGCGCACGAAACTGAAATTATCGCTGCATTCATGGCTGACTGGGCGAGAGCAGATGCCGGCGACCGCAATCAGTTAGTTGAAGAGTGGAGAAGCGGAAAGCTTACTCTTCTTAAATCAGAAATCGCCAGCGAGATCGGTGTTACAACCGGTCAGGATCCAGAACCTGAAAACGGTATTCAGATTGACGAGAATGATGATGAAACCACACGTTATCCAGTCGTTCGTATGCCGTTCCGCAAGCAGCTACTCGCCCAGTTCACCGCCGACGAACTGCGCCACCACTTAACTCGCGAAGAATACGAAGATATCTGCGCGCTGGAAATGGACACTGACAACAGCTATGTCCAGAACCTGCTGCTGGCGGCAGAAAACTGCGAAGAGGTTAAGGGTTACGATACCAAAGACCTTTGGCGCTATACCGACGCCATTCGCAAGGTGTTCAGCCAGGAGAAGCGCCACGAACTCGCTTTGGTTCTCCGTTTTACCCGAATCTGGGCGGCGACTGATTATATTGACCGCGGCATTCTCGTTCGCGAATGGGCTGCAGGTAATCGCATCAGTAATGTTCAGCGTACTGATTCTGGTACCAATGCCGACGGTGGCTATGTAACGGATCGCGGCGAAGGCGCGCACCACACTCTGGACACCCTCGATCTTGAGATCGCATGTGCCCTACTGCCTATGGACTTCCACCACTTCGAAATTCCTTCGAGCGTGTTACGACGTGCCAAAGAAATCGTGGCTAAGAAAGAAGAACCATGGAAATCATGGAGTGCCATTCTGCGCAACCAGCCTGGGGTTTTGTCGGTAAACCGCGCGGCTATCTTCAACGTGATCCGCATCGCTCCAGAAAACATTCATCACACGCCAGTGGCTCATCTTGAGTTCGTGAATAAAACCATGACGGCAGAGTTTAACTCCGCGGTTGAGCTTCTTCCGTTATCTGAGCCAGTTGTTGAGGTGGAAGCTCAAGCAACTCAACCGAAAGTTGAAAACCTCGGAGGTGGAATTTTCTCCATCGATGCCCTATTGGGTGGAACTACCGATCCGGTCATCAATACCTCCTCAAATGAAGTCCAAAAAACGGAAAGCGCAGCGGAGACCACCAGCGATGTGCAGATGGAAACGACTCAGCCAGAGAAAGTCGAAAATACTGATCCGGTACAACCAGGCGAAGGCGCTGATGCAGCTGATACGCAAGCAGTTACCGTAGCTCCGGCAGAGATACTGGCCGCAGCCGCACCAAGCCTCACTAACCAGGAGCAGGCTGGTATTCACCAAAAAACAGATTCTGTCAGCCAGGAAGAGCCAGAACCTGCTCAAAGCGAACCAGAATCGGCACAAAACGAACCAGAAGTGCCGCAGGGAGAACCAGCTGTTGAATATCCTGCTTATTTCGAGCCAGGCCGCTATGAAGGACTGCCGAACGTGGTTTACCACGCAGCGAACGGGATCAGCAGCACGCAGGTAAAAGACGCACGCGTCAGCCTGATGTACTTCAATGCATGCCACGTTGAAAAAACCATCGTCAAAGAGCGCTCCGCAGTTCTGGACATGGGCAACTTAGTGCATGCGCTGGCGTTGCAGCCTGAACAGCTGGATGCAGAGTTCAGCATTGAACCGATTATCCCTGAAGGCGCATTCACCACCACGGCGACACTGCGCGCCTTTATTGATGAGTACAACAACGGCCTGCCTGTACTGCTGAGCGCAGACGATATCAAAAGATTTCTTGAAGAGCATAACGCCACGTTGCCCGCTCAGGTGCCGCTGGGCGCTAGCCTGGAAGAAACAGCGCAGAACTATATGACGCTGCCAGCTAACTTCCAGCGTATCGATGCAGACCAGAAGCAGACGGCAACGGCAATGAAAGCCTGCATCAAAGAGTACAACGCCACCCTGCCGACGCCGGTTAAAACTAGCGGCAGCCGTGACGCGCTGCTCGAGCAGTTAGCGATCATCAACCCTGACAGGGTGGCGCAGGAAGCACAGAAGCCACAACCGCTGAAAGTCTCTGGCACGAAGGCCGATCTGATTCAGGCCGTGAAGACAGTCAAACCAGATGCCGTGTTTGCCGACGAACTGCTGGATGCCTGGCGCGATAACCCGGAGGGGAAAGTGCTGGTCACCCGCCAGCAGCTGGGCACCGCACTGAATATTCAAAAAGCGCTTCTGGCTCACCCGACCGCCAGCATGCTGCTGACCCACCCGAGCCGTGCCGTCGAGGTGAGTTACTTCGGCTTTGACGAGGAGACGGGCCTGGAAGTTCGTGTGCGCCCGGACCTCGAGATCGACCTGGACGGTGTGCGTATCGGCGCAGACCTGAAAACTATCAGCATGTGGAACGTAAAGCAGGAAAGCCTGCGCGCCAGACTGCACCGGGAAATCATTGACCGCGACTATCACCTGAGCGCAGCCATGTACTGCGAAACCGCTGCGCTGGACCAGTTCTTCTGGATTTTCGTCAACAAAGACGAGAACTACCACTGGATCGCCATCATCGAGGCATCCGCTGAACTACTGGAGCTGGGCATGCTCGAGTACCGCAAAGCGATGCGCGCTATCGCAACCGGATTCGACACAGGTGAATGGCCAGCACCAATCACTGCCGACTACACCGACGAACTGAACGACTTCGACCTGCGCCGCCTCGAAGCGCTGCGTACTCAGGCATAAGGGGAATGATGATGGAAAACATGAATATCGTAACTGCTGAGCAGCAGGCTCCAAACACTATCTCTGCCAGCAACTCAATTTTCAACGTTCAGGCACTGGGTCAGTTGCAGGCTTTCGCCGGGCTGATGGCCCAGTCTGTCGTTACAGTACCGGCACACTTGGCAGGAAAGCCTGCGGATTGCATGGCGATTGTTATGCAAGCCATGCAGTGGGGCATGAACCCTTACGCGGTGGCGCAAAAAACTCACCTGGTCAACGGCCAGTTGGGTTACGAAGCGCAGCTTGTTAACGCCGTAATTACCAGTTCCAGTGCCATTCATGGCCGTTTTCATTATCGTTACGGCGGCGACTGGGAACGTTGCACCAAAACCAAAGAAGTGACCCGTGAAAAAATGGGTAAGAACGGTAAGTACACTGTTGCCGAACGCGTTCGCGACTGGACTGATGAAGACGAAGAAGGTCTCTATGTTCAAGTCGGAGCAATTCTTCGTGGTGAAAGTGAAATCACCTGGGATAAACCTCTTTACCTGTCGCAGGTAGTTACTCGAAATTCGCCGCTGTGGGTTTCAAAGCCCGACCAGCAAATAGCCTATCTCGGCGTGAAATATTGGGCGCGCTTGTACTGCCCGCACGTGATCCTAGGCGTTTACACGCCTGATGAGATTGAGCAGCCCACCGAAAGGGAAATTAACCCGGCACCGGTTCAGAAAATGAGCCTGGCTGATATCAAAGGTGAAAATGTAGTAAACACGCAGGATCCTCAGGAGCCATCTGTAAATATCGACACCCTGGCCCAGGATTTCCGCGACCGCATTGAGGCCGCTCAGGATGTGGATAGCGCCAAAGCAGTCCGTGCCGACATCGAAACGGCTAAAGCGACGCTTGGATCCGCACTGTTCACCGAGCTGAAAAACAAAGCCGTTAAGCGGTACTACCTGGTCGATGCACGTAACAAGGTTGAGGCGGCTATCAACTCCCTACCTTCTCCGGAAGAACCGGACGCGACAGAGCGGTTCGCGGAAGCCGAGCGTGTGCTCGCATCTTCAAAGCGTCACTTGGGCGACGAGTTGCACGATCAGTTCAGCATCACCCTGGCGGATATGAAACCGGAATACGTGGACTAAGGGAGGCGGGAGGGTCCGCCCTCCCAGTAACAACATGACGAAAATTATCGAACGCGGGATGATTTTTAACAGCGAGATGGTGCGCGCCATCCTCGACGGCAGGAAGACGCAGACACGGCGCCCGGTAAAGTTTCCGATATTGGATAGAAATCTTGGGTGCGAGCTGGCTGGCAATGAACTGGCAGGGGAGCTGTCGGCAGGGAACTATCTGAACAGCGCATTTGGCAAGCCAGGCGACCGCATCTGGGTGCGCGAGACGTGGGCGCGCTACAACATCGACCAGAACAGCCACGACATAGCGTACCGCGCCACAACTCCAGCAGACTGGCCAGAAGAAGGCCGCTGGCGTCCAAGCATCCACATGCCGCGCTGGGCGAGCCGCATCACGTTGGAGATTACCGGGGTGCGGATTGAGCGCTTGAATGGCATCAGTGAAGCGGATGCAGAAGCGGAAGGCATCGACATGGATGCACTTGCTGACTCACAGGACTGTTACGACTGCATTGCAGGCCACAACATGACCGGAAGACCAACGGCAACAGGCGCATTTAAGTACCTGTGGGAATCCATCTACGGTTCTGACAGCTGGCGCGCTAACCCATGGGTCTGGGTGATCGAGTTTAAGCGTATCGAAGGAGATGGCCATGCGACTGATTAACCGAGGTAACCAGCAATCCCCGTTAGCGCGTCAGGCATGCGAAATCGCGCTGGCTGCCCACCAGCAAAGATACGGCGACTATGGGCGCAGCAAGATGAAAGAGACCTACACGGTGAGAGTTGAAGGCGTGAAGGTCTGGGTTGAGGTGGTGAACCGCAAGACGAGCTATGTGGCCACGGCAATGACAGGCATGCGCCGCCTGCGTGCCCTTCCCGGCCAGGTGTCCTGATAAAGAATTATCAAACGGCCCCGGTAGGGGCCCTTGGAGAATAAAGATGAGCAAAGCAACGAATAAATTTGAGCTGATGAGCACTAAAGACATCTGCGGGCAGCTGTGTATTTCCTCACGTACGCTCGAACGCTACAGGAAAAGAGCCCCAAACGAGAACCCTTTCCCTGAGCCCGATTGCGCTTACATGGGCGGCCCCAATAAATGGTTAAAAACCAAAGTTACAGCCTGGCAAATCAGAGAGATGTCCAGGACCACCCGCAAGCCTATGTCCCACTTAAACCTCACGCGTGATGATAAAGGCCGCCTCACCCGACCTGACGCGGCGTGAACTCCAGAATGTCGGGCTCGACGATGCTCATAAGTCGGGCCCACCACTTACCATATGCCACTCTCATTTCCTCAACATAGGTGTGCTTGTCGTATACCGACCACACCCCAGGCAGTTTGTGCCCGAGCATTATCTCGGCGATATGCGGCTCGGTTAGCTCTGAGAAATTCGTTCGCGCAGTTCGGCGTAGGTCATGAATAGTAAAGTGTGGGACCTGCTCGTTATAAGCCTTGAGCATGAACTTAACCAGGTTGCTGCTGATGCTCATATGGAAGCCTTCACTCATCGGCTTGTCTTCATATTTTGAAAAAACAAAGCGTCCAGGCGCCAGCTCAATGGCCCGTTTTATCAGCGGGAGCATTTCCGGGATGATAGGTCGAATTATCGGTTTCTTTGTCTTCCGCCCTGTCTTGTGGTTTTCCCATGGAACAGTCCAGATCCCTTCTTCAAAATCAAAGTGTGCGACTTCAGCCTGCCGGAGTTCGCCGACCCTGCACGCCCATATCAGTGACAATTTATAGAGGATCTTGTTTCGCTCAATGAGTCGGGAATCCTCAATGGCTCGCCAGACAATCGCCAGTTCTTTACGGTCCAGGGTTCGCTCACCCATTTGTTTCTGGATGCCGAAATCACGCCCAGACATTTCTGACAGCGGGTTAACTTCCAGCAGCTGCCGTTTCACTGCCCAGGAATAACACTGTCGGCCGTTGCTGATCACGCGCCGGGTGATCTCGCTGTAACCCTGGGCCAATCTGTCCAGGACAGTGAGCCAGTTGTGTAACGTGAGCTGATGCGCAGGGTATTTCCCGAGCTTGGGGAAAACGTGCAGTTCAAACGAGCGGAGGACCTGCCCGGCTGATTCTTTCTGAATGCAGACCATTGAGTGCCATTCACGGAACAGCTCTTCGAAGGTGTACTGGCTATTAATCTTGGCTTTGTCGAGGCTTTGCCTGATCCTTGGGTTTTCGCCACGGGCAAGAATAGCGGCCCACTTAGCCACTTCATCGCGCGCAGCCTTTAAACCGAACTCCGGATAGCTGCCGATCGTCATCTTGTCCTGTTTACCCAGGAAGCGGAATCGGTAGAAAAAAGTAACGGCCCCCTTTTTGGAGATACGTACCCACAGACCATCACGGTCTGCCTTTTCTTCAACTTTGTCTCGTTCGCGCCCAAGGCACGACTTTAGATAACTATCTGAAATAGCCATGATTTGTCCCTGCGTGTGTCCATCAGAACGGGGGGTTATGTGTCCATCATAGGATATGGACGCACTGGTGGACACAAAAACCATGACTTATGATGTCGTAGGTTGACTGTACATGCAAACAGTATAATTTTTGGAAAGGCTGATTTGATGGGGATCTTGAGGCGTTTTTGTCGGAGGTTTGCGGAGGCTGGCGGGGTATCAATTATCGATGTGAGCAATGATCGAAAAGTTACGTATGTTCTTCATATAGTTAAATAATTATGCCTTACGAATTCCTGGAGGCCGCTGTTCTTAGCCTGACGTTTTTCAGTGCGAAAACGCAGCATTCTACACTACATCCTCGTCAGCTGGAACTGCACTTAGAGCCAGGTATAGCGCGAAGAGACGGCGTTTTCTTTATGGCGATGTAAATAATAATAAAGCCCGGCAGATCACCGGGCCTCAGAAGAGAGCGTCTCAACACGAAGTTGGTCGGGTGCCAGTGCAACGCTGAGGATGACAGGCTGCCACGCTTCCCGGGCGGCAAGCCTTGGGGAAACGCCTTTAGCAAGCCAGAACCCGCCCACGCCGCCCAACGCGGCCCCGCACATGGCGGCCAAATCTGTGCCGAACAGCATCTGGAAAACCCCGCCCATCACGAACAGGCCTGCGAGCGGAGAAAGGTAAACCAGCATGGCGGAAGTGAGCAGGCTACCTTCAGCGATGCCGAGCTCCACTTTTTGCCCTGCCACCAGCGGCTGAGCGCTCGGCACAGTAATAGTGTGCGACGTTTGCGGCCCCAGCTTATTCAACACGCGGCTGCCGCAACCGGCTCGCGAAGCGCAACTGCTGCATGATGCTTTAACGTCACAGCTAACAAGCGCTACGCCATCCTGCCAGGATACGACCGTGGCCCACTCTTTAATCATTGCGCAGCCCTGAATTTAATGCTGTCTGAAATACGTTTTGCCGTTGGCGGCGGTAATTCACCGACAATGGTAATTTCCGCATTATCGCGCACCGTCGTGCTGACCGTCCGGCGACCGGTACGGAGCATCTGTTCGGAACTGTTCGCCGTAGCGCGATTAATATTCACCGAGAAGCTAAACAGCCCATCGGAATAGAGTCGCGACTCAACCGGAGTTTCGATAGTAGGCAGCTGGCGACGACTGCTGGAAACTTCGCTGAACCCTTGCGGGATCCAGGATGGTACCCAGTTAAAATTGACAGAATCGCCGGCAGGCACGGAAAGCAAAGGCGGCAGGCTGGCTTTGGCCAGATTCTGCATGCTGTTGCCGACCTGACTGTTTACGTCAAAGGAGATCACACGGAACTGCTCCAGCGTTTCACCGTCGCGATCGAGCAGATCAACGCGCATCGGCAGCTTCGTCTCTGCGTCAATCCAGACGATATAGCTGTAACGCGTCCCATCCCGCGCAACAACGCGGATCACTTCGCACAGCCTGTCGGCAATACGCGTTCGCCCCACCGAGATAAAATCATAGTAGGGGGCGAGACGTTTAAAATCGGTGTAAATGAGCGACGGCAGGGAGTCAACGATGTAGTCACCATTGAGCGTAAACGGCTCAAGGCCAGGCTCGAAATAGCTGATTTCGTTCCCACGCTGGACCACTTCCCGACGCGGGCCATCCATCTGTAAAAGCTGGGCGAGCGGCTGGTTATCAAGGCGGGCGTGGCGATAGCGTAACGATTCGACACCCTGCTTATTGATGCTGATAAATGCCAACTCGTAATTGAGTGACTGGCTGGCCAGATTCATTTGCTGCAACAACGCCCCGGATGAAACATCAGCCGAGGCGTTAGCAGAGAAGAACAGGCTACCCGCCATCAAAGACATGGCGAACCAAAGTTGCTTCATTACTGCGATTGCGTTCCTAAAGTTTGGTTTCCTGGCACCTGCACAGCAGCCTGCTGGGTTTGGGCCTGCTCAAACTGAAGCTGCTCGGAGTGCAGACGGCGCTGCAACTCGTAATCCTGCAACATCGCATTAATGCGACGGCGCTGCTCCTGTACCTGCTGTTGCTGTCCGCCGCTTGCGGAGGCATCTGCCGGTACGCCCAGGCTAACCGGGCTGGCTTTACCCATCATCGGCAGCGTATTAAACACTGGCGCTTCAGGTTGCTGATTGGCTTCAGACTGAGTGTTATAGTGCTGGACCCCAACGATAACTGCAAGCGATACGCACGCAGCGACCCCCATCTGGGTGAGCTGGCTGGCCCATGGACGCACCTTGTGCCAGAACGGCATTTTCTGCCACTGGTGAGGTGCAGGCTGCGCTTCAGGAATCAGCGGCGTGGTCTGATGAACAGGTTCGTTCTCAATGGCCGCCATAACGCGTGCTGAGATATCGAAATGGAGAACCTCACTGGTATCACCGCGCAGCGTGTCGCGGATAAGATGATAGCTCTCCCAGGTCTGTTGCATTTCGGGAGAATGAGACAACTCATCGAGCAGCTCATTATCCAGCGTTTCACCATCCATTAAAGCGGAAAGTTTTTCTTTCTGCATGCCTAATACCTTTTCCAGTATCCCGCTATCGTCAACGCCTGATAAGCGGTTGAACTTTATTATCAATGGCTTCTCGCGCACGGAAAATTCGTGAACGAACCGTGCCGACCGGACAATCCATGATGGCGGCTATCTCTTCATAGCTTAGGCCATCCAGCTCCCGTAACGTAATTGCCATGCGTAAATCTTCCGGGAGCGACTCGATCGTGCGAAAAACGATTTGTCTCAGTTCTTCTGACAACATTAAGTTCTCAGGGTTCGAAATTTCTTTCAGCGCGCCGCCACTTTCGAAGTTTTCTGCGTCGATAGCGTCAACGTCACTTGAAGGCGGACGACGGCCCTGAGCAACCAAATAATTCTTAGCCGTATTGACTGCAATACGATACAGCCAGGTATAAAAAGCACTATCCCCCCGGAATGAATCCAGCGCGCGATAGGCCTTAATAAAAGACTCTTGTACAACATCAGGAACATCGCCTGACGGTACATAGCGGGAAACCAGACTCGCTACCTTATGCTGGTAGCGCACCACCAGTAGGTTAAAAGCTTTCTGATCTCCCTTCTGGACCCGTTCAACCAGGACCTGGTCCGTTAACTGCTCGCTCATCCGAGGTAATGTCTCCCCAAACCAAATTCCACGCGTTATCGAAACGCCACTCTAACAACATTGCACTTTGAGCAAGCACCGAATTAGAGTGTCTGTTCTTCAATAAGTTCCGTAACGCCTTTGTTTTTGTTCATCGCGCCGCAGACCATTCATTTTCTCTCATTATAAGTCTGTTCACGATACGCACCCGCTTTCTAACAAGAATCATTAACTTTATCGTCAGAAGAGTAACGCAACACAGGCTTTATTTCACCACAAAATCTGAAGCTAACGATCTGCTTCGCAAAATATTTCCGGCCATTTAGCGCAGATTTATCTTCCGGGATTCCGTTTAGTCATTGCAACACACCTCAAAAAAAACGTGCGATATCTCGCATCGCAATGCTATTCTCTCCACACCATGTTTAGTAAATTAAACAAACATCATGAACACGACGCCTGAACTTCATTGTGATGTACTGATCATTGGCAGCGGTGCTGCCGGCCTCTCCCTCGCACTGCGCCTGGCGGAACATCAGAACGTAATCGTGCTGAGTAAAGGGCCGATGAGCGAAGGTTCCACCTTCTATGCACAAGGCGGTATTGCCGCGGTGTTTGATGAAACGGATAGCATTGCCTCGCACGTAGAAGACACCCTGATTGCCGGTGCCGGGATCGTGGATGAGCATGCCGCAGAGTTTGTCGCCAGCAATGCCCGCCACTGCGTGCAATGGCTTATCGATCAGGGCGTGCTGTTTGATACGCAGGTTCAGCCTAATGGTGAAGAGAGCTATCACCTGACCCGTGAAGGCGGGCACAGCCACCGCCGTATTCTGCACGCTGCTGATGCAACCGGAAAAGCGGTTGAAACCACGCTGGTCAGCAAAGCCCTCAGCCATCCCAATATTCGGGTACTGGAGCGCAGCAACGCCGTCGACCTGATTATTTCCGATAAAATTGGCCTGCCCGGCACGCGCCGTGTTGTCGGCGCATGGGTGTGGAATCGGAATAAAGAGAAGGTGGAAACCTGCCAGGCAAAAGCCGTTGTGCTGGCCACCGGCGGCGCCTCCAAGGTTTACCAGTACACGACTAACCCGGATATCGCCTCCGGAGACGGTATCGCCATGGCCTGGCGCGCAGGTTGCCGCGTGGCGAATCTGGAGTTTAACCAGTTCCATCCTACCGCCCTGTTCCACCCGCAGGCGCGTAACTTCCTGTTAACTGAAGCGTTGCGTGGCGAAGGCGCGTATCTGAAGCGTCCGGACGGTTCCAGGTTTATGCCGGACTTCGACCCCCGAGGTGAACTGGCACCGCGGGATATCGTGGCCCGCGCCATTGACCACGAGATGAAGCGGCTTGGCGTGGACTGTATGTATCTGGACATTAGCCATAAACCGGCAGACTTTATTCGCCAGCACTTCCCGATGATTTATGAAAAGCTGCTGAGTCTGGGTATTGATCTAACCCGCGATCCGGTGCCGATTGTACCTGCCGCCCACTATACCTGTGGCGGGGTGATGGTTGACGATCATGGTCGTACCGACGTGGATGGTTTGTATGCGATCGGCGAGGTCAGCTATACCGGCCTGCATGGTGCGAATCGCATGGCCTCAAACTCGCTGCTGGAGTGTCTGGTGTATGGGTGGTCGGCTGCGGAAGATATTACCAAACGCATGCCCTATGCACGTCCGACAACACACTTGCCGGCATGGGATGAAAGTCGGGTAGAAAACCCGGACGAACTGGTGGTAATCCAGCATAACTGGCACGAGCTGCGGCTTTTCATGTGGGATTATGTCGGGATTGTACGTACAACGAAGCGTCTGGAACGCGCGTTACGCCGCATCATGATGTTGCAGCAGGAAATCGATGAATATTACGCCAACTTCCGCGTTTCTAATAATCTGCTGGAGCTGCGCAACCTTGTGCAGGTTGCCGAGCTGATTGTGCGCTGTGCAATGATGCGCAAAGAGAGCCGTGGCCTGCATTATACGCTGGACTATCCCGAACCGCTTGAAACGTCCGGGCCGTCGGTGTTGACGCCGCAGGTTCACATAAAAAGATAAAAGGCCTGGGTCAGAGCTGTGTAATCTTCGGAATAACGCTGGTCTGGTCCACGAATGACCATCCTGTCGATAAAGCACTCGCCCTCTTTCGGCGAGAGTGCCAGCAACACGCGGTGCGGTAAGCGTCCTTCCGTATCCGAAATATCGGTACGAAGACGCAGATTCCAGCCGATCTCATGTGCGATCTCAATGAAGGTATTACCCGTGCTTTCAGGCAAGACCACGCAGAAAAATCCCTCTTCCGAGATGAGCTCCGCCGCACTGGTCAGTAGCGCCTTGTGATCGAGCGAGCCGGTGTAACGTGCCTGCTCGCGTTCCGGCGTGCCACATTCCACGCCTGGCGTGAAATACGGCGGATTGCTGACAATCAAATCGTAACGCGCGGTCTGCTCCGGCGCCCAGGTCAGGACATCGGCGCATTCTACCCTGATGCGTTCTGCCCACGGAGAGTCGGCAGCGTTTTCACTTGCCTGCCGGGCCGCCTGAGGATCAAGCTCAACGGCATCGATCGTGACGTGTTCTTCCGTTCGCTGCGCCAGCATCAGCGCCTGAAGTCCGCTGCCCGTACCAATATCCAGAATGCGTTTTACACCTGCGACAGGAGCCCATGCCCCCAGTAAAATACCGTCTGTACCGACTTTCATCGCACAACGATCGTGCGCCACAAAAAACTGTTTAAACGTAAAACCATCGCGGCGCAACTGCGCTTTGAGTTGAGACATGTCAGGGCAACCTTTTGAGTGAAACTGGAGTAGCATAGGGGAAAGCGAAGTGGTCGAAAAGCGATATCCATACAAACAGATGAAGATTACAGCCGTAACGTCTATAATCAGCGCCCCACACAGAGGTAGAACATGACTGTAACGACTTTTTCCGAACTTGAACTCGATGAAAGCCTGCTCAATGCCCTTGAGAGCAAAGGCTTTACACGCCCGACCGCTATTCAGGCCGCGGCCATTCCGCCTGCGCTTGAGGGCCGCGATGTGCTCGGTTCTGCGCCAACCGGCACGGGGAAGACAGCAGCCTACTTGCTGCCTGTGTTGCAGCATTTGCTCGACTTTCCGCGTAAAAAATCAGGCCCGCCGCGCATTTTGATCCTGACCCCGACCCGTGAACTGGCGATGCAGGTTGCCGAACACGCGCGTGAGCTGGCGGCGAACACCCATCTGGATATCGCGACCATCACCGGCGGCGTAGCGTATATGAACCACGCCGAAGTGTTCAGCGAAAACCAGGATATCGTTGTCGCGACGACAGGCCGTCTGCTGCAATACATAAAAGAAGAGAACTTCGACTGCCGCGCAGTGGAAACGCTGATTCTCGATGAAGCTGACCGCATGCTGGACATGGGCTTTGCCCAGGACATCGAACACATCGCGGGTGAAACGCGCTGGCGTAACCAGACAATGCTGTTCTCGGCAACCCTTGAAGGGGATGCCATAAAAGATTTCGCCGAACGTCTGCTGGAAGATCCGGTGGAAGTGTCCGCTACGCCATCGACCCGTGAGCGTAAGAAGATCCACCAGTGGTACTACCGCGCAGATAACCTTGAGCATAAGGTTGAGTTGTTGAAACACCTGCTGAAGCAGGAAGAGGCAACCCGTACCATCGTATTCGTACGCAAACGTGAGCGCGTGCATGAACTGGCAGAAATGCTGCGCAATGCCGGTATCAACAACTGCTATCTCGAAGGTGAAATGGCGCAGGTTAAGCGTACCGAAGGGATTAAGCGCCTGACCGATGGCCGCGTGAATGTGCTGGTTGCCACCGACGTTGCCGCGCGCGGGATCGACATCCCGGACGTGAGCCACGTGATCAACTTTGATATGCCGCGCAGCGGTGATACTTACCTGCACCGTATTGGTCGTACCGGCCGTGCGGGCCGCAAAGGTATTGCTATCTCTCTGGTAGAAGCGCACGACCATTTGCTGCTACAGAAAATTGGCCGCTACGTTGAGGAGCCGCTGAAAGCTCGCGTGATTGACGGACTTCGTCCGACCACACGTGCGCCGAGTGAAAAAATGACGGGTAAACCGTCCAAGAAAGCGCTCGCGAAACGTGCTGAGAGAAAAGAGAAAGAAAAAGAGAAGCCGCGCGTTAAACAGCGCCACCGCGATACCAAAAATATTGGTAAGCGCCGTAAGCCAAGCTCTGCTGCGTCAGAGACAAAAACGGAAGAGTAAAAAAAAGCCGGGACATTCCCGGCTTTTTTATTCCACCCCCAAAGCTGAAACCTTACAGGCTTTCAGTAAAGGTACGCGCGATAACGTCGCGCTGCTGTTCCGGGGTCAGAGAGTTGAAACGCACCGCATAGCCAGACACACGGATGGTCAGCTGCGGGTATTTTTCCGGGTGCTCAACGGCATCCATCAGCGTTTCGCGACGCAGGACGTTAACGTTCAGGTGCTGACCACCTTCCACGCGTACTTCTGGCTGCACTTGCATTGGAATTTCACGGTATTCAATTTCGCCCAGTTTGCTCACCGGAACGATTTCGTCTTCCGCAAAACCTGCTTTCGCTACTACACAGCGCGCTTCGTTTTTCTCGCTGTCCAGCAGCCAGAAAGAGTTCAGCAGATCGTCATTTGCAGCTTTAGTAATCTGGATACCTGTAATCATGTGTTGCCTCCCTTAGGCTACATTAACTGATGCTGGCCTTTTGCGGCCAATTGGTAAAACCATTGTTTGTTGTGTGTATATATAACATTCAGTCCCGGGTGATTTATTGATTTAAATCAACAAAACCACCAACCACACAAAGAGTGTGGTCTGTATTTTTTGTTTTAGATCAATTTTAAAGGTTTACCAATTCAACTTATCCAGCCTGGTTTTCAACATAAATTGAGTCACTTAGCCTGCTTTTCCGCGGGTAATTTTGCTCATTGGTGTTTAACAGGTAAGCTAGACACAGAATGAGATTCGCAGGAGAGCGAGATGACAACACCTTTAACCTGGCATGACGTGCTGGCTGAAGAGAAGCAGCAGCCCTATTTTATAAATACCCTCAGTACCGTTGCGGCTGAACGGCAGGCCGGCCAGACAATTTATCCGCCGCAGAAAGATGTGTTTAACGCCTTCCGCTACACCGAACTGAGCGATGTAAAGGTGGTTATCCTGGGGCAGGATCCGTACCACGGCCCCGGGCAGGCTCACGGACTGGCATTTTCCGTGCGTCCGGGCGTGGCCATCCCCCCTTCTCTGCTGAATATGTATAAAGAGCTGGAAGGAACGATTCCGGGTTTCACCCGCCCTAATCACGGTTATCTGGAAAGCTGGGCGCGCCAGGGCGTGCTGTTGCTGAATACCGTATTAACTGTCCGGGCGGGTCAGGCACACTCCCACGCCAGTCTGGGATGGGAAACCTTTACCGATAAGGTTATCAGCCTGATCAATGAGCATCGTGAAGGCGTCGTGTTTTTACTCTGGGGTTCGCATGCCCAAAAGAAAGGGGCGATTATCGATCGTCAGCGTCATCACGTGCTGAAGGCGCCGCACCCGTCGCCGCTGTCTGCGCATCGTGGTTTCTTTGGCAGTAATCATTTTGTTCTGACGAATGAGTGGCTGGAAAAGCGTGGCGAAAAGCCGATTGACTGGATGCCTGTGTTACCGGCAGAGAGCGAGTAGGGTTTGAATGTGCCGGGTCAGGCCCGGCACATAAAAGGCTTATGCCTTGTTCTGACGCCACCATTCCGCCAGCAGCACGCCGGTCGCAACGGATACGTTCAGGCTTTCAACGTTGCCAGTGCCGTCGATAGAGACGCTCAGGTCAGCGCTGGAGAGTGCCGCATCAGACAGACCATCGCGCTCCTGACCTAACACCAGCACCATTTTGCGCGGCAACGTCGCTTTAAACAACGGCGTAGCGGCACGGCTTGAGGTGGTGACAATGGTGTAGCCCGCTTTACGGAATTGCTCCAGGGCTTCCAGCACGCTGTCGCCGGTGATCGGCTGAACGTGCTCTGCACCACCTTCCGCAGTACGAATCGCCGCACCGGATTCCAGCAGCGCGGCATCCTGCAACAGAACGCCTTTCACGCCAAAGTGCGCGCAGCTACGCATCATAGCGCCCAGGTTATGCGGGTTACCCACATCTTCCAGCGCCAGCACGCAGTCATCGGCATCCGCCTGGCTAACCCACTGCTGCACGGTAGTGCCGTTACGTTTTTTGATCAGGAAGCAGACGCCGCCGTGGTGTTCTGTACCGGACGCTTTTGTCAGCTCGGCATCGTCAACCACGTGGTAGGCTTTGCGGTTCGCCGCCATCCAGCGCAGCGCTTCTTTAAAGCGCGGGGTCACGCTCTGGATAAACCATGCACGAACGATACACTCCGGGCGGCTCTGGAACAGGGCCTGACAGGCGTTCTCACCGTAGACACGGGTCTCTTCCGCACGCTGACGACGCAGCACTTCCGGATCGATAAAGCTTTTTCCGCTGATACCGCCGTGATCGGCTTTTTCGGTCGTCTCTTCACCGGGCGCGCGAGAAACGGTACGCCATGGCGATCCACCGTCGCGGACAAAATCATCGCGTTTGCGATCGTCACGCTTACGGTCATCACGTTTGCGGTCATCGCCGCGGTTATTTCTGTCATCGCGGGCGGGGCGACGGCCACCGTCTGCACGAGAAGACGCCGGACGCCCGCCACCTTTTCCGGTACGCGGATTTTGGGTGCGTTTATCAGAGTCATCATCACTGCGGACATACATCACTTTGACCTTGCCGCTTTTGTTTTTCATTTCGTCGTTCATGCTTTTCTCCACCAGCGCTGCGCGAAGCGCGCAGATTACCCGATGTGCAAGCTCATAGCCATAATTTCGTACAAAAGCCTGTGACTATTGTTCCCATTGAATAAAACGCGTTGTCGTTTCATACAGGCTCACTGATAATATGTAACATATCAGAAACATTATCGGCGTTCTGCCGTTGTTCCACGGCTCTATCAGAGGTTAGTTATGAATACCGTATGTGCCAACTGTCAGGCTTTAAACCGCATTCCGGACGATCGGATGGATGACGGTGCGAAATGCGGGCGTTGTGGCCACGAATTATTTGATGGCGATGTCATTAACGCGACGGGTGCTACGCTGGACAAACTCCTCAAGGACGATCTGCCTGTTGTGGTCGATTTCTGGGCACCGTGGTGCGGCCCCTGCCGTAACTTTGCGCCCATCTTCGAAGACGTGGCTGAAGAGCGCAGCGGGAAAATGCGTTTTGTCAAAGTGAATACCGAAGCGGAACGTGAACTCAGCGCCCGTTTTCGCATTCGCAGCATTCCAACCATTATGATTTTCAAAAATGGTGAAGTGATCGACATGCTCAATGGTGCAGTACCAAAAGCGCCTTTCGACAGCTGGTTAAACGAATCCCTGTAACATTCGCGGGGCATATCTTGTGCCCCGTTCTCTCCTCTGCGAAAATGGGGTTTTTCCTGCCTTTTCGCCCATGACTGATAACGCTGTACTTCAATTACGCGCCGAGCGCCTTGCGCGCGCCACCCGCCCTTTTCTGGCCCGAGGCAATCGTATTCGCCGCTGCCAGCGCTGCCTTTTACCGCTGAAAGTGTGTCTGTGCGAAACGCTTGCGCCGAGCGAGGCGAAAAGCCGCTTTTGTCTGGTCATGTTCGATACCGAACCGATGAAGCCCAGCAACACAGGGCGTTTGATCGCCGATATTCTACCCAACACCGCAGCGTTTCAGTGGTCGCGCACTGAGCCACCTCAGGCTCTGCTCGACCTGGTGGCAAGCCCGGACTATCAGCCCATGGTCGTTTTCCCGGCATCATATGCAGGCGAACAACGTCAGGTGCTTACGGCGCCACCATCCGGTAAGCCGCCGCTGTTTATTATGCTCGACGGCACCTGGACCGAAGCAAGAAAGATGTTTCGCAAAAGCCCTTATCTTGATGCGCTGCCGGTGATTTCCGTCGATCTGTCGCGTGTTTCGGCCTATCGCTTGCGTGAAGCGCATGCCGACGGTCAATATTGCACCGCTGAAGTCGCCATAGCGCTACTGGATCTGGCGGGCGATACCCAGGCGGCCGGCGCGCTGGGCAGTCACTTCTCCTGCTTCCGCGAACGTTATCTTGCGGGAAAAACCGTTCATAAGGGTAGTGTCACAGCAACTGAGGCAGAAAGCGTTTAAAATCATCAGGTCGCTTGCATTCACAGGAGGCCTGCATGAGCCAGAGAGGGTTAGAAGCGCTACTCCGTCCGAAATCCATTGCCGTTATTGGCGCCTCGATGAAACCGGACCGCGCAGGGTATCTGATGATGCGCAATCTGCTGGCTGGCGGATTTAACGGCCCGGTCATGCCCGTTACGCCCGCTTATAAGGCGGTACAGGGGGTGCTGGCGTGGCCGGACGTGCAAAGTTTACCGTTTGTTCCCGACCTCGCCGTGCTCTGTACGCATGCGAAACGAAACCTCGAATTGCTTGAGTCGCTCGGTCAGAAAGGCTGTAAAACCTGCATTATTCTTTCCTCGCCTCCTGAACAGCAGCCCGAACTGCTGGCCTGCGCCAGCCGCTACCAGATGCGCATTCTTGGTCCAAATAGCCTCGGTCTGCTTGCGCCCTGGCAAGGGCTGAATGCCAGTTTTTCCCCGGTTCCGATCCGTAAAGGCAAACTGGCCTTTATTTCGCAGTCGGCTGCGGTATCCAATACCATCCTCGACTGGGCGCAGCAGCGTGAGATGGGCTTTTCCTATTTCATTGCCCTCGGCGACAGCCTGGACATTGACGTCGATGAGCTGTTGGATTTCCTGGCGCGTGACAGCAAAACCAGCGCTATCCTGCTCTACCTTGAACACCTGAGCGACGCCCGTCGTTTTGTGTCGGCGTCGCGTAGCGCATCACGTAATAAACCGATTCTGGTCATCAAAAGCGGGCGCAGCCCCGCGGCTCAGCGCCTGCTACATTCCCGTTCCGGGATGGATCCCGCATGGGATGCAGCGATCCAGCGCGCCGGTTTACTGCGGGTACAGGATACGCACGAGCTTTTTTCCGCCGTCGAAACGTTAAGCCACATGCGCCCCCTGCGCGGTGAAAAGCTGATGATTGTCAGCAACGGTGCAGCTCCCGCCGCCCTGGCGCTGGACGAGCTCTGGCTACGCAACGGCAAGCTGGCCACGCTGGGTGAAGAGACGCTCCAGCGCCTGCGGGATGCGTTACCGGGAAGCGTTGTTCCCGATAATCCCCTCGATTTGCGCGATGATGCCAGCAGCGATCGTTACATTAAGGCGATCACGATTTTGCTGGATAGCCAGGACTTTGATGCGCTGATGATTATCCATTCGCCCAGCGCGGTTGCGCCAGGCAGCGAAAGTGCGCGTGCGCTGATTGAGGCGGTCCGAAACCATCCCCGCGGTAAATACGTTACCCTGCTGACCAACTGGTGCGGCGAATTCTCCTCGCAGGAGGCACGGCGTCTGTTTAGTGAAGCCGGGTTGCCAACCTACCGTACCCCAGAGGGCACCATTACCGCGTTTATGCATATGGTTGAATACCGCCGCAACCAGAAGCAGCTGCGTGAAACGCCTGCCCTGCCGGGCAATCTCACCGCAAATTCGGTGGATGTGCACAGGCTTTTGCAGCAGGCCATCGAAGAGGGCGCCACTTCCCTTGACACACATGAGGTACAACCCATTCTTGGCAGTTATGGAATGCAAACCCTGCCCACCTGGATTGCCGGCGACAGCGCTGAGGCGGTACATATTGCTGAGCAGATTGGTTATCCGGTCGCGCTGAAGCTGCGCTCTCCCGATATTCCGCACAAATCGGATGTGCAGGGCGTCATGCTGTATCTGCGCACCGCGACAGAAGTACAACAGGCCGCGGATGCCATTATCGATCGCGTAAAAATGACGTGGCCACAGGCCAGGATCCACGGCCTGCTGGTGCAGAGCATGGCCAACCGTGCGGGTGCGCAGGAGCTGCGCGTGGTTGTCGAACACGATCCGGTTTTTGGCCCGCTCATTATGCTGGGTGATGGCGGCGTTGAGTGGCGGCCAGAAGAACAGGCGGTTGTCGCGCTTCCCCCTCTGAACATGAACCTGGCGCGTTATTTAATTATTCAGGCCATCAAAAGCAAAAAAATCCGCGGGAGAAGCGCTCTGCGGCCGCTTGATATCGCCGGGTTAAGCCAGTTTCTGGTGAAGGTCTCCAACCTCATTGTTGACTGTGCGGAGATCCAGCGCCTGGATATTCACCCCCTTCTTGCCTCCGGAAATGAATTTACCGCCCTGGACGTGACGCTGGATATTGCGCCCTATATCGGTGACCCGGAAAGCCGTCTCGCCATTCGTCCTTATCCTCTTCATCTGGAAGAGTGGGTGGAGATGAAAAATGGGGAGCGGGCGCTGTTTCGCCCTATCCTGCCGGAAGACGAGCCGCTGCTGCGGGCGTTCATCTCGCAGGTGACGAAGGAAGATTTGTACTATCGCTATTTCAGCGAAATCAATGAATTTACCCACGACGATTTAGCCAATATGACCCAGATCGACTACGATCGAGAAATGGCGATTGTGGCGGTCCGCCGTTCCGGAGCGGGAGAGGAGATCCTCGGCGTGACGCGCGCTATTTCCGACCCGGATAACGTGGATGCGGAGTTTGCCGTACTGGTGCGTTCCGATCTTAAGGGTTTGGGGTTGGGCAGACGGCTGCTCGAAAAACTCATTGGTTATACGCGCGATCACGGATTGTCACGCCTGAATGGCATTACTATGCCAAACAATCGGGGTATGGTGACCCTGGCGCGGAAGCTCGGTTTTGACGTTGATATCCAGCTGGATGAAGGCATTGTCTCTCTGTCCCTCAGCCTGACTTCGACGGATAAACAAGAGTAAGCTGCTGGAAATGTTACCCACTTTTACCGGCACTGGGGTATCATTGTCCGCTTATGTTGTTTGCCTGGTACAGACAACCCTTCAATGAACAGAGAAGAAACGCACTGTGATGTTGTCAAAATTTAAGCGTAATAAACATCAACAACACCTTGCTCAACTACCGAAGATTTCTCAGTCAGTTGATGATGTAGAGTTCTTTTATGCTCCCGCTCATTTCCGGGAGACGCTTCTTGAAAAGATTGCCAGCGCTACGCGACGTATTTGCATTGTGGCGCTCTATCTTGAACAAGATGAAGGTGGGCGTGCGATCCTGAACGCGCTCTATGAAGCGAAACGTCAGCGTCCGGAACTGGATGTTCGCGTGCTGGTTGACTGGCACCGTGCTCAGCGTGGCCGTATTGGTGCGGCTGCCTCGAATACCAATGCTGACTGGTATTGCCGCACGGCCCAGGAAAATCCGGGTATTGATATCCCGGTGTATGGCGTACCGGTGAATACCCGTGAAGCGCTTGGCGTTCTTCATTTTAAAGGATTTATCATTGATGACAGCGTCCTTTATAGCGGCGCCAGCCTGAATGATGTGTATCTCCATCAGCTCGATAAATACCGCTACGATCGCTACCATCTGATCCGCAATCCGCAGATGGCTGACATCATGTTCAACTGGGTTGATAAAAACCTGGTTCATGGTCGGGGTGTGCACCGTCTTGACGATCCTCATCGCCCGAAAAGCCCGGAAATCAAAAACGACGTTCGCTCCTTCCGCCAGGAACTGCGCGATGCGGTTTATCGTTTTCAGGGTGATGCCAGTAATGAAGAACTGTCCGTTACGCCTCTGGTAGGCCTGGGAAAATCCAGCCTGCTGAACAAGACCATCTTTCATTTGATGCCGTGCGCTGAGCATAAGCTGACCATCTGCACCCCGTACTTTAATCTTCCCGCCGTTCTGGTGCGTAATATCATTCAGCTGCTGCGTGATGGTAAAAAGGTGGAAATCATTGTCGGGGATAAAACGGCAAATGACTTTTTCATTCCGGAAGATCAGCCTTTCAAGATCATCGGCGCACTGCCTTATCTCTATGAGATTAACCTGCGCCGCTTCCTGAGCCGTTTACAGTACTATGTGAACACGGACCAGCTGGTTGTGCGTCTCTGGAAAGATGAAGACAACAGCTATCACCTCAAAGGGATGTGGGTGGATGACGAGTGGATGCTGCTGACCGGTAATAACCTGAACCCACGCGCCTGGCGTCTGGATCTGGAAAACGCCATCCTTATTCATGATCCTCAGCATGCGTTAGCCGCGAAACGCGATCGTGAGCTGGAGCTTATACGCACGCATACCACCGTGGTTCGTCATTATCGCGATCTGCAAAGCATCGCTGATTATCCGGTGAAAGTTCGCAAGCTGATTCGCCGTCTACGTCGGATCCGTATCGACCGCCTCATCAGCCGCATTCTGTAATACACGAGCCCTGTCATCGACGGGGCTTTTTTATGGAGTCTGTTAATGCGTACGCCTTTCCTGATAATCCCTCTTTTCCTGACCGGTTGCAGCCATATGGCTAATGATAACTGGTCGGGTCAGGATAAAGCTCAACACTTTCTGGCGTCTGCAATGTTGTCCGCTGCGGGTAATGAGTATGCGCTGCACCAGGGGTATAGCCGGGATCGAAGTGCCACAATGGGCCTGATGTTCTCCATCAGCCTGGGGGCATCAAAAGAACTTTGGGATAGCCGCCCCTCGGGAAGCGGCTGGAGCTGGAAAGATTTTGCCTGGGACGTAGCCGGGGCAACAACCGGCTACGCCGTCTGGCAGATGGCGCATTATTAAAGGCGGATCCCTTTTCCTTTACGATGCAGCATCAGGGAGACAATAAACGCCAGCGCCCCCATGATGGTGACATACCAGAAGAAGGTCGTTTCACTGCCCCATGACTTTAGGGATAGCGCGACATATTCTGCTGATCCGCCAAACAGGGCGTTAGCGACCGCATAAGAGAGGCCTACGCCCAGCGCCCTCACCTGTGCGGGAAACATTTCCGCTTTCAAAATGCCACTGATTGCCGTGTAAAAACTAATAATAATAAGTGCCACCATAATCAAAGCGAAAGCGGCATACGGAGAGGTTGTATGCTGTAGCGCCGTCAAAAGCGGAACAGTCCCCAGGGTGAGCATGCCACCAAAGATCAGCATGGAGGTGCGGCGACCTATTTTGTCCGACAGCGCGCCAACAATCGGCTGAATGAGCATAAAGACCAGTAACGCCACCGTCATGACGACACTCGCAACGTTAGCATGCATGCCCGTCGTGTTGACCAGATATTTTTGCATATAGGTGGTGAAGGTATAGAAGCTTAGCGAGCCTGCGGCGGTAAAGCCTAATACCATCAAAAACGCTTTGCGGTTTCGCCACAGCCCTTTCATCGAACCGGCTTCTTTCAGCGCCCTGACCTCCTGCTGGGAGGTTTCATCAAGCTGACGGCGTAACCACAGCGCCACAACCGCCAGGGCGGCCCCCAGGGCAAACGGTATGCGCCAGCCCCAGGCGCGTAAATCTTCATCGCTAAGGATTTGTTGAAGGATCACCACAACCAGTAACGCCAGTAGCTGTCCGCCAATGAGGGTTACATACTGGAATGATGCATAGAAACCTTTGCGCCCTTCAACAGCCACTTCGCTCATGTATGTCGCGCTGGTGCCGTATTCGCCACCCACTGACAGCCCCTGGAACAGACGTGCCAGCAACAGCAACGCCGGTGCCCATGTTCCGATTGTGTCATATCCGGGCAAGCAGGCAATCACCAGCGAGCCGACGCACATCAGGCACACAGAGATGAGCATGGATGTCTTGCGCCCTTTCCTGTCCGCGATCCTGCCGAACAGCCATCCGCCAATGGGACGCATCAGGAACCCGGCGGCAAAAACGCCTGCGGTTTGCAGAAGCTGCGTTGTGGTGTTCCCTGATGGGAAAAAGATATGCGCAAAGTAGAGTGAACAGAATGAATAGACGTAAAAATCAAACCACTCTACAAGGTTCCCCGATGAGGCTCCAACAATTGCCCAAACCCGACGGCGAGTATCCTTGCCTGCTAAACTTGTGTTATCCGTATCTGCACTGGCTACGGTTTCTGTCATTTTAAAATCCCCTGTCTCACATTGCGGGCCATTGCCCACAAACAGTAAAACCGGATTTAAAACGAATCGTTAGGTAAATAAAATGTTTCCAATATGTTTCATTGGATTTTGTGAACTCGATCAGGTATCGAATTATTAGCGGACGTAGTAATTATCCCCACGCTTGCTGGTGAGCCTTTTTTCGCTGCAAATAATCTTCATCGGCACGAATTTTATCCCACCACGTTTTGAATACCGCAGCGGCCTCTGCTTTTACTGGATCGTGATCGAGGGGTTTGACCTGGCGCTTCTCATCATACTTTTTTCCGCCTTTATGATTGGCGTATCGCCGGGCACGGGTGTATCCCATCTGTATGAATTTACGCGCCATATCCATACCTACAAAATCGTTATTCCTGCGGTACTCTTCAAAGAGGGCGTAGATCTCTTCTGCCGAACGCGCTGCGACTTCAGCATTTTTATAACGCCAGTGTGGAAGGATTTCGCTTTTATAAGGCTCGACCATCAATACGCCCTGCTCACCCCGGCCCACCTGATACCGTTCGGGATGTTCGCGAAAATTAATATTGGCAAAATCTTGTTGATAATCAAAGGGACGAGTCAAAGCGGCACCATTGTTAAAATTGTTTTAACAATTGTAGGCCGGATAAGGGGAAGCCGCCATCCGGCATGTTTTCCGCGCCCAAAGCAAAAAACCCCGTACCTTACGGTACGGGGTTTTTCTTGTTTGATGCCTGGCAGTTCCCTACTCTCACATGGGGAGACCCCACACTACCA
>ERZ772818.766-NODE-766-length-31905-cov-11.507190_pt1 | contig 31905 bp, 30 predicted proteins | sample MGYA00580837_ERZ772818 | MGnify/ENA primary metagenome ERZ772818 (study PRJEB29015, sample SAMEA2737671) | human gut metagenome | biome: human gut; feature: human-associated habitat; material: faeces | place: China | collected 2012 ...
CAAATAATCTATGACACTGACAAATAATCAGTTAGCTATTTTCTGAGTAGCCCTACATAGACAAAAACAGGGAACCTCGGCAGTGATGTCGGGGTTCAAGTCTTTAAGAATTGTGATCTGCCACTTAGGTAGAGCTACTCGTATCGTCGGACAATATTGATTTTGGATTTTAGAAGCTTTATCTTCTGCGACCGGATTTGAATTGTTTGCCGAGGTGCGCTGGTACGGCGCGGGCGCAGCTGCGGGCGCGTTCCATCTCGTCCTCGTCCTTGCGGTCGCGCCAGTTGTCATCGTTGGACGAACCGCCGCCACCGTTGCCGGTGGAAACTGTGTCGAGTGCAGTCAGTCCCACGAACAGGGCAACCGCCATGTCGGTCAGCTCCTGCCAGTTCGCCGTACAACGGAAATGAGGCGAAAATATCACGGTTTGAGTGTGGCAAGAGGAATAACTTTCACGCCGTCTTCGCGGGTGAATGCGATTTTTCCGCCGGTAAGGACAATCAAGAGGTCCGGCTCGCGGATTGGCATCTGCGTTTCTGCCTGATTCTTCTCTCGAATCAACTGTTTCAGTTTTAGAAGGTGTCTCGCTCCTTCTTCAACCTCACGGCTCCCGAGTTTACATTCTATAAGAGCATATCGACCGTCAGGCAGATGTAACACTATATCGGCCTCCAGACCATAGCGATCGTGGTAGTAAGAGATTTGATTCCCGAATCCGGGAGTGTAGGCGCGTAAGTCGCGGATGCATAATTGCTCAAACAAAAAGCCGAACGTTTTGAGCTGAATACTAAGGCTCTCAGGTGTCATGCCAAGAGCGGCAACTGCAATTGAAGGGTCACAGAAAGAACGTTTGGGATTACTGCGGATAGCGGTCTTGCTTCTTATGGCCGGACACCATGCCTCAACATCTTGGATTACGAAAAGCCTCTCCAGAGCATCGACATATTCATCAAATGTAGGACGGGTACAACTGACATTGTCGTTAGTGGTAACATCCGCTAAAAGTGTCTTCTTCTGAGCTAAAGTCGAAATATTACGCGAATATGCGCGAATGATAAGACGTGCAAGTTTCTCATTTCTTGACACACGGTCAATTCGTGAAATATCATCCTTGCAAACGCTGTCGAGATAACTTTGGGCAACAAATAGTTTGGCTCTGTCGGTACGACTCTTTAAGGTCGAAGGCCAGCCACCTCTACATGTCGCAAAAATAAGATCGTTTATCGACATCGGTGACATAATGCCATCAATGTTGAATACCGTATCGTCGAATAATCTTTGGAGAGAAATATCGCCGGAAGATTCTTTAGATTCCCACAAACTCATTGGCAGCATCTTCAGACGTGTGATTCGGCCGTTGCCTGAGTGCTGTGTCTCCTCCCGGCGCACACTATTGGACCCGGTAAGGATAAATTGGCCTGGTTCACCACGATTGTCAATCGTGGTGCGAACTGCATCCCACAGTTTGGGCACATCCTGCCATTCGTCGATAAGCCTGGGCACTGGTCCCTGAAACAGGGCCTATGGTCTGGTCTCTGCCGTGACAAGATATTCCTCATTCATGTCCGGATCTTGCATTTTGATGACGCTATTGGCCTGCTGCTCAGCTGTTGTAGTCTTACCACACCACTTGGGGCCTTCTATCAAAACCGCTCCGAACGCATCGAGTAGGTCATGAAGAAGCTCATCGACATTTCTATGTAGATATTCAATTCTGAATTCGTTTGTTTGCAAAGTTACTAAATAGCAAGGATATGCGCAAATCATTTTACAAATTTGTGGCTTTGTATTTTACAAAATTGTGGCTATCTTGTTTACAAATTTGTGCTGACAGATTTCTATCCTGAAACGACGTCTAAAAATGTTTGTACCGGACCTAAAAAGTAGAGTTATATTCGATGTCGGGCATCTTAATCCGAGAACAAAATGACATTTTAAAGCGAAAAATCGGGAAATCAACGGAATATCGCTAAAATCTTAATTAACTAATAATAAGATATATAGTTGCATTTGCTTACCCTCCGTTTCCCTTGTTTTCTGTGTGGTGGGTATTAGGCTACCTTCACATGTCTTAATCTGCAAAAATATCCGCACCACAACGGCAAAAGCATTGATATAATGCCCGTTGTGGTGCGGTTGTATGAGGTTCGCTGTCGGTCGTTAGAGGCAGGCGCTGACAGCAGATTAGAACTCGCTGGAGAAGTGGAAACGGATGTGCGGGAAGTCGTTCTGAGCCATTTGCAGCACATAGTTTGAGTCGGCCAGGAACACATCGCGTCCCTCCTTGTCGGTAGCCATGAATTGCTGTTTGCGGCGTTTGAAGTTGGCAAGCTGTTCCTCATCGTCGCTTTCAATCCAGCAGGCCTTGTAGAGGCTGATAGGCTCCCAACGGCATTGCGCGCCATACTCATGCAGCAGGCGGTATTGGATGACCTCAAACTGCAGCTGACCCACCGTGCCGATGATTTTGCGCCCGTTGAAACTTGACGTGAAGAGCTGAGCCACACCCTCGTCCATAAGCTGACGAATGCCTTTGTCGAGCTGCTTAGCCTTCATCGGGTCGGCGTTCTCAATGTATTTGAACATCTCGGGCGAGAAGCTCGGCAGCCCCTTGAAATGCAAGTTTTCACCGGCCGTGAGAGTGTCGCCGATTTTGAAGTTGCCCGTGTCGGGCAGACCCACGATGTCGCCCGGCCAGGCCTCGTCGACAATGCTCTTTTTCTGAGCCATGAACGCCGTGGGAGCCGAGAAACGCATCTGTTTGTTCTGGCCAACATGGTGGTAATAGACATTACGCTCGAACTTGCCCGAGCAGACCTTTACGAAGGCGATGCACGAACGGTGGTTGGGGTCCATGTTGGCGTGAATCTTGAAGACGAAGCCCGTGAAAGCATCCTCGCGCGGATTCACCACACGCTCCACGGCCTGCACAGGCTTGGGTTCGGGAGCTATCTGCACAAAACAGTCGAGTAACTCCTTAACGCCGAAGGTGTTGAGCGCCGACCCGAAAAATACCGGGGCAAGCTCGCCGTTCAGATAAGCCTGCCGGTCGAAATCGGGATAGACACCCTCAATCAGCTCCAGGTCTTCGCGGAGCTTCGCGGCATTGTCGGTGCCCACAAGCTCGTCTACTTGCGGCGAATTGACGTCGTCAATCTCCACACGCTCCGTAACCGTCTGTTTGTTAGGCGTGAAGAGGTCGAGGCCATGCTCGTAGATGTTGTACACACCCTTGAACCGCGCACCCATATTGATAGGCCATGACAGCGGACGCACGGAGATATGCAGCTCGGCTTCCAGCTCGTCGAGGATGTCGAACGGGTCGCGGCCCTCGCGGTCTAATTTGTTGACGAAGATGATGACAGGCGTTCGCCTCATGCGGCACACCTCCATCAAACGGCGCGTCTGCGTCTCCACACCCTTGGCGGCGTCAATGACAATGATTACCGAGTCAACGGCCGTGAGAGTGCGGAAAGTGTCTTCGGCAAAATCCTGGTGACCCGGGGTGTCGAGGATATTGATTTTATACGGGCCGTAGTCGAAACCCATGACAGACGTGGCCACCGAGATGCCGCGCTGTTTTTCAATCTCCATCCAGTCAGAGGTAGCAGTCTTTTTTATCTTGTTGCTTTTTACGGCTCCCGCCACATGGATTGCGCCGCCATAGAGCAGCAGTTTTTCAGTAAGAGTGGTTTTGCCGGCGTCGGGGTGCGAGATTATGGCGAAAGTGCGCCGGCGGCTGACGGCATCGGTGGGGGCAGCGTTAGTGGCTGTTTCAGAAATCATTGGTCAGTGTCTTCTTTAAAAAGAGTGCCTTGACGGTCTTCGTTGTAGTATTTTGCCAGCAAAGCCAGCAAATGCGAAATCTGTTTGGTGGCTTCGAGCGTTTCGGGGCTTACCGGGCGTTTCTGCAGACGCAGCATCATCAGCCCGTAGAGCGCCGTGAAGCACGTTTCTATCTCACCGGCTTTCAGGTCGCCGGCTTTGGCACGCAGCTCCACAATGTAGGGCAACACGCGATAGAACTCCTGTGAGTAAGTGTTGAAGCGCGGGTCGGCCATGAGGCGCGAATGGAGGTCGCTCAGCTCGGTCAGCGTGTTGCGGTTGATTTGCAGATGACCCTTTTTCTCCACACCCTCGCGGCGCATCATGTCGATGAGCGATTCATACCATTCATACAGATCGCGGCGTTGCTCGTCTGTAAGACCCGTATATTGCTCAATTATGTTTTTCTCTATCTTGTCCATGTCAAGGTCGTTGGCACGGATAAGGTCCTCTATCTGCCACATATAGAGCAGATATTCGGCTATGTTTTCTTTCTTACGTTGAGTGGCTGTAAACATTTTTGCAAAGTTAGGAATTTTTTAGCAAATACTCTACACTTACAACTTATCGCGGGGCGGGATTGTTGTGAAAAGTAGAAATTGAACTTTATGGAAACTGTAGTAATCATAGGCGGAGGGTTTGCCGGACTGAATTTTATAAAGTCGATGAAGAAAGGACTTTACCGCATTGTGCTGATAGACAGGAACAACTATCAGTACTTCCCGCCGCTGTTTTATCAGGTGGCGTCGTCGGGATTGGATGCCAGTAACATTTCGTTCCCCTTCCGCCGCGAGCTGAAGAAACGCAGAGACGTGTCGTATCACCTTGGGCACGTAAAAAACATAGACCTGAAAAACAAGCAGGTAACCACCAGCTACGAGACCATAGACTACGACAAGCTTGTGATAGCGGCCGGCACCACAAATAATTATTTCGGCATGCAGGGACTCGACAAGCTTACCTTCGGCATGAAGAGCGTGAGCGAGGCCATACGTCTGCGCGACGAGATTCTTGACCGCCTGGAGCGCGGCGCCATCTGCACAGACCCCAAACGTCGCCGCCAGTTACTGAGCTTTGTGGTGGTAGGCGGCGGACCGGCCGGAGTGGAGATTGCCGGAGCCTTGGGCGAGATGAAGAAGTATGTGATACCGCGCGAATATCCGGAGCTGATGCCCGAAGAGGTGAGCATCAAGCTGGTGGAAGGCAACAGCTCTCTGCTTGCCGCTATGGGCGCCAAAGCCGGTCAGAAGGCGCTGCAGTATCTGCATGAGCTGCAGTGCGACGTTGAGCTTGGCACCTCGGTGAAGGATTACAGCGAGGATAAGATACTGACCTTTGGCGACGGCTCGAAGGAGTATTGCGAAACTGTGGTATGGACGGCCGGTGTGCGCGGTGAGCCGATGCCCGGGTTTGACCCCTCCGTAACAGAGCATAACGGCCGCATACGCATTGACGAGATGATGCGTGTGGAGGGCATGACAGACGTATATGCCATTGGCGACATCGCTGAGCTGCGCTGCGACGATTATCCCTCCGGACATCCGCAGGTGGCTCAGGTAGCTCAGCAAATGGGCAGGCGTCTGGCCCGTAACCTCAATCATCCCGAAAAGGCTGAGCCATTCAAATATCACGACAAAGGGTCTATGGCCACGGTGGGTCGCAACCGTGCCGTGGTTGTGCTCAAACACGCGTTCATGCAGGGTTATCCGGCATGGCTGGTGTGGATGTTCATTCACCTCATCTCATTGCTCGATATGCGCAACCGTATCATGGTGCTCATAAACTGGACATGGAACTATCTCACCTATTCCACCTCACTGCGCCTGTTGATAAGACCCGTGAAGTGGCCTGCCCGCAAACACTGGGGCGACTGACACAGCACAGTCCCTCACCTATTGACATTCGGAAAAATTTTTATTAACTTTGCAAATATGAAAAACAACATTCGATTACTCGGCAGCGTGTGCGCAGCCTTGCTGATGGTTGGCACCTCATGCTCACTGATACAGAAAAAAGAGAATACCGCGCAGGTTATGCCGGTGGAAATTCCCAAGGACCGCAAACCGGTTGTTCCGGCTCGTGCATCCGCCACTTACACCCCTCAGGAGATAAAGCAGGGTGTGGTGAAGGGCGACTGGGCCATTGAGGAGGTCGACGGCAAAAAGGCTGTTGGCGAAACGGCTCCCTACATCAAGTTTGAGCCGGTGCAGAAACGCATCTACGGCAACGACGGCTGCAACACTCTCAACGGCAGTTACAAATATTCAGCCGCCGACCGGTCAATAAGCTTCTCACAGCTTATCACCACAATGAAAGCGTGCGCCGAAACCGGCATCACTGACACTGAAATCAACATGGCCCTCAATGCCGCCACAAATTACCGGCTCGAAGAAAAGGGACAGCAATACTGGCTCTATCTCACTGACGCCACCGGCAAAACGGTGCTGGCGCTGATGCATCAGAACTTTGATTTCCTCAACGGCACATGGCTTGTGCAGAGCATCAAAGATCGTAAAATCAATGTGAAAGGCGCCATGCTGGTGCCCGACATGAAACTGGTGATTGATGTGCCCGAAGGCAAGGTGCACGGCAACACTGGCTGCAACATCCTCAATGGTGATTTCACCATTGATATGGACCGCCCCAACAGCATCTCGTTTGAGAATATGGCTACCACGCGCATGGCTTGTCCGGAGGAAAACAACTTTGAAACCGAACTTCTGGTGGCTCTTGAAGAGGCTACCACAGCGCATCCGGTAAATGCCAACACTGTGGAACTGCTCAACAGCCAGAAAGAGGTGATAATGACCCTGGTGCGTACCACCGACACTAATGACTAAGCCTGAGATGAGCGACAGACTGACGTATATTTACCACGACGGTTTCCTGCTTCAGACCCCGGAGGTCAATGTGGTGTTCGATTACTGGAAAGACCCCGAGAGCGCAGAGCCCCGTTTTTTGCAGACGCTCGAAACAAAGAAGCCTTTATACGTTTTGGTGTCGCATCATCACAAGGATCATTTCAACCCGGAGATATTTCAGTGGAGCGACCGGTTTGATGACATACACTATATCATCAGCCGCGACACCTTCCGCGCCGCACGCCATTTTATCAACCCGGGGTCGCTCTATCACGGCCTGAAGCGCGTGGATCCCGACAAGGTGGTGGCTTTGGCGCCCGGCGAGGTCTACCGCGACAAACATATCCGAGTAGAGGCTTTCGGCTCAACCGACATTGGCAACAGTTATCTGCTGCAGACGGGCGGCAAGACCATCTTCCATGCAGGCGACCTGAATGCCTGGGTATGGAAGGATGAATCGACCCCGCAGGAGATTGAGGAGGCGCTTACAGCTTTCGGGAAAATCCTGTCGCAGATAGCGCAGCACACCACAGCCATCGACGTGGCCATGTTTCCGGTTGACCCGCGCTTAGGCAACGATTTCTGGACAGGCGCACAGATATTCGTTCACAAGTTTAAGGTCGGTCTTTTCATACCAATGCACTTCACACTGGCAGACCAGCCCGACAAACAGCTCGATTTCATAGCTCAGGCCACGAATTTCAGCGCTTACTCCAATGCCGCTTACGGCCGATATGTGGCGCTGACAACGCCCGGATCGTCAGTTGAATTCTAAGGAATAAGGAAAATGAGCGGCAGGAAGAGGCTTAGACCTTTTCCTACTGCTTTTTTGTCTCCCTCTTCGGGTACCATCCCTTGCGCACACGCTCGCGCTGCTGTTTCACCTCCAGAATCGACCAGAAGCAGCTGCAGGCCGTAACGCCAAGAACTGCCGACCAGAATACGCTGGAGGTCATAAACGTGGCTATGGTGCAGATTATGCCGCCGAGGAGAAAGAGCCAGTTGCAGCGCTGACCCATGTAATATTCCCCTTTTATCACCAAAGGATGGAAGAGGCCGATAATCAGAAAAGTGCAGAGGCCGATTGTAATGCCAAGCAGCCCGTGAGTTTCGAGAAAGTCAGTCATCTGTAGAGCGGTTGTCAGTCGTTGAAACGGTTAAGGATTGGACCGTAAGCGTCGATACGGCGGTCGCGGAGGAAGGGCCACCAGCGCCTCACCTGTTCGCTGCGGGCCATGTCAATATCCACTAACGGCGATTCCGGTTCAGTGCCGGCGCGATAGAGCCATTCGCCCTGCGGACCGGCCACGAAGCTGTTGCCCCAGAAGGAGATGCCCCCCGTGGCGCCGCTCGGGTCAGGCTCGTAGCCGCAGCGGTTTACGGTGATTACCGGCAGACCGTTGGCCACCGCATGACCCCGCTGCACAGTCTGCCAGGCATCGAGCTGACGCTGCTGCTCCTCGGGCGTGTCGGTGCTTTCCCAGCCAATGGCGGTGGGGTAGATGAGCAAATCGGCACCGGCTAACGTCATGAGCCTGGCTGCCTCAGGATACCACTGGTCCCAGCAGACCAGGACTCCAAGCTTGCCTATGCTCGTAGAGATGGGGCGGAAACCTAAATCGCCCGGCGTGAAATAGAACTTCTCATAATAAGCCGGGTCATCGGGGATATGGTTTTTGCGATATATGCCCGCCAAAGAGCCGTCGGAGTCGTGCACCACAGCCGTGTTGTGGTAAAGACCCGGAGCACGCCTCTCAAAATGACTGCTCACTATGACAGCCCCTGTGGAGGCGGCCAATTTGGAGTAATATTCCGTGGCCTGACCCTGCAGCGACTGTGCCAATTCAAAAGTGTCAACGTTTTCAGTCTGACAGAAATAGGGTCCGTCGTGCAGTTCGCTCAACACAATTAGCTGAGCGCCTAAAGCGGCCAGCTCATGAGCCTCCTGGCTTATGGCTGCCCGGTTGGCGGCAGCTGTGGGCAGGTTGCAGCGTTGCACCAGTCCTACTTTTAGTATCTTGTCTTCCATACTATTCAGTGATTATTGAAGCTGACAAAGCTCAGCAGGCAATTGCATCGTGGCGCAATGCAAAGAACCGTGCTGACGCAGATAATGGCGGCAATCCACACATACCGCCTCATGCCCCGTGAAGATGCTCTGGAGCGTTTTCACTGCCAAATCATCCTTCATCGGCTGCCCGTAGACAGGCACGAACAGATGCGTGGGAGTGATGAGATAATTGGCGTATGTGGCCGGCAAGCGGTTCCCCTCCTCGTCGTATATCGGGTCGGGCAGAGGCAGTTCAACCAAGTTGAACGGATTGCCGGCGGCTGTGCGGAAAGAGCGCAGCTGAGAGGCCATGAGGCGCAGCTCTTCGCCCTGACCGTTCCCCTCTCCGCCGTCAGATATGTAGATGATAGTGTCGTGAGGCGCCATTCGAGCCAACGTGTCGATGTGGCTGTCCGTGTCATCACCCTCAAGGGCGCCGAAGTCGAGCCACAGCACATGGTTCACACCTAAGTAATTATGCAACAGCGTATTCAGCTCAGCTTTGCTCTTGCCCCCGTTGCGGTTGGGCGAACAGAGACAGCGTGTGGTGGTGAGCAGAGTGCCCTGTCCGTCGGTGTCGACGGAGCCACCCTCAAGAATGAAATCGCGGCAATTGCGGCAGTTGTGCAGCAGTTCGGCATTGCTGAGCTGCAGAGTCACCAGGTTATCCTTGTCGGCGGCAAATTTCAGTCCCCAGGCATTGAAGCCGAAATCGAGCAGCCGCATCTGCCTTTGCGAGTCGGCCACCGTCAGCGCACCGTAATCGCGCGTCCAGGTGTCGTTGTATTCCACCTCCACGGTCTTCAGCAACGGATGCGGACTCAGCGCCGGCGATTGCTGCGGTGGCACTAATAGCAATACCCGTTGCCCGGCATTGAGCATGGCGCCCACAAGCCGCAGACACTGGTCCTGCGCCTCGGCAAGCATATAGTTCCAGTCGGTGTGTGCCGCCGGATAGGCCAGCATCAACGGTCCCGCGGTTTCCCATTCGGCAAGCAGCCGGTAGCGGCCGCGCGGCTTATAGGTCTTCATCTTCCTGAAAAATGCCCCATCCGTCGTCCTGCCGTTCCAGACGTTCTTTGCAGAAGTCCAAGAAGCCGTAGCGTTCAGTGGTGTCGTTTTCCATACACCAGTCCTTATACCGGCGCCGCAGAGAGCTGTCATCAACCAACATACGTTTGAAATCGCTCTCCGCCATGTCTATACTGCCCGTTTGTTCCAATAACGAGTCAAAAAGCTCAGTGATATCGTGCATAATTGCTGCGAAGATACTATAAATATGAGTCAGTACCAAATATTTCGCCAAAAATCGTTAACTTTGCATCCAAGATGAAGAACCACCAACCCGATACGGCAAAAGAATTTGCCGCAGCAAAAGAGAATTGCCGCACTTTATTCCTTAAGAAGATGGCCGATTACGGCACATCATGGCGAGTGATGCGGCCCTCGTCGCTTACTGACCAGATTTACATTAAAGCCCGCCGCATACGTTCGTTGCAGGAAAAGGCTGTGGCGCGTGTGGCCGAGGGTCAGGACGATGCTTTCATCGGCATGGTGAACTACTCCGTCATGGCGCTGATACAGCTTCACACCCCCGGAAGCGATGACCTGCCACATGAGCAGGCACGCGAGCTTTACGACGAGATGCTTGACCGCGCCACCGCTCTCATGGCTGCCAAGAATCACGACTACGACGAGGCCTGGAGGCTCATGCGTGTCAGCTCTATCACCGACATCATCCTCCAGAAACTCCGGCGCATCAAGGAGATTGAAGACCATTGCGGACGTACGCTGGTGAGCGAAGGTGTGGAAGGCGGATATATGGATATCATCAACTATTCGCTCTTCGCGCTGATTCTCCTTGCAGAACAGGCCGAATCATGAAAACGGTAGAGTTCGAAAAATCGGGACTTACAGTGCCCGTTCGTGTGGTGGGATGGCTGCTGAGGCTGGCACTGGGCGGCACATTCATCTTCTCCGGTTTCAGCAAAGCCGTGGACCCCTACGGCACGTTTTATAAAATTGCCGATTACTTTGCCGCCTTCGGATGGCAAGTGCCCGACACGCTGATGATTACAGCCGCTTTCGGGCTCTTCACGGCTGAGTTTGCCATTGGACTGATGCTGCTGCTGGGGTGCTTCCGACGTGCCTCGATATGGGCTTCGGCTGTTGTCATGGCCGTCATGCTGCCCCTCTCGCTCTGGCTGGCCATTGCTAACCCCGTGCCTGACTGCGGTTGTTTCGGCGATGCCTTTGTAATCTCAAACTGGGCGACTTTTTGGAAAAATGTTATCCTTGCCGCCGCTTGTGTGTGGCTGCTGCGTGTCAATGTAAGGCTCCATTGGCTCATTACTCCCGCTCTGCAATGGATAGCACTCACCGTTACAATTGCATACATCATTTTCATTGGCTTTCTGGGGTATAACATACAGCCGCCAATCGACTTCCGACCCTATAAAGCCGGCAGCGAAATGGTGGATGTCAATGCCGCCGAAGAGAGCGGCGAAGATGATGTAAAGCTCATATACCGCGCTCCCGACGGCTCGGAGAAGGCTTTCAGCATAACCGACGAACTGCCCGCCGAAGAGGATGGCTGGACTTTCCTGCGACAGGAAGAGAGTCATGCGACGGCTAAGACTCAGGCATCGCACAGCGACAAAGACCTGCGCATTTTCGACGGCGATGATGACGTTACGGCTCAGGTGATTCTGCCTGACCAAAAACAATTGCTTTTGCTGATGCCCAATCTCACCGATGTAACCGTGCGCGATACATGGCCTGTCAACTCGCTGTATAAGTATTGCCAGGAGCATGGCATAGACATGATAGCCATAACGGCCGCTGACCCGGAAACCATAGCCCGCTGGGAAGACATATCCCTGGCCGAATATCCTATCTACACAGCCGAAGACACCGCCATAAAAGAAGTGGTACGCGGCAATCCCGCGCTCGTTTACCTTGTCAACGGCAAGATAAAATGGAAACAGACACTCGGCATAACGGACGTTGACGCGCTCACCGCCTCCGGTTCCTCGAAAACCCTTGACGGCATGGCCATCCCTATGGTGCATTACATGAACAACCTCACCCTGTACGCCACCCTCCTCATCCTCCTATTGGCCCTCATGTCTTTCATCCCCGTCCTTTTGCGCCACCGAAAATCCCCCAACTCCCCCTCCCATCCCCAATCCCCCGAATCCCCCAAAGCCCCCAATTCCTCCGAATCCTAATTTTTTGGGGAACTTCAGCCTTAAATTTTCAGCAATACCCTGTCTGTTCCTGAAAATGGTTGACTCGTTTTAGGATGTTTACTGTTGGAGGTTTACTCTTTGTCTGAGTTTGGTTGACTGACCGGGGATAGGGACAAAGTTACAAAAAATTTTTTAACCCGTAACTATGGCCTGTTCGTTCCTGAAAAAGGTTGACTCGGGTTGGTGCTATCTCTTATTGACGTTGATTCTTTGGAAGTGGGGCGTTGACTCGGTAGGAGAGGTAATTTGACTTACAGGCATACTTTGAAACGAACTGTTGAGGCTGAAAACTTTTCAAGTGCTGTAATGAGCTGCATATCAGCAAGTTAAGGTGCTTTTTAGCCTGCAAAATGACCTATATGTCCCATTTGACCTATACGTCCTATTTGCCCTATCCGCCACAAACCAAAAAGGCCGCTTGGGGGATGCGGAGGCAGCCGGAAGCGGTCTTTAAGAGTTATTTTTGAAGCTCTGAGCGTAAAAACTCTGCTGTGGGGGTGTCGGCCTTGGCGACCTCTTCAGGCGTTCCTGAGGCAAGTATGACGCCTCCCTGGGCGCCTCCCTCCGGACCCATGTCTATGACGTGGTCGGCGCTCTTTATAACGTCGAGATTATGCTCTATGACTACCACCGTGTTGCCCCGGTCTACGAGCTTGTTGAAGACCTGAAGAAGAACCCTGATGTCTTCAAAATGAAGTCCGGTGGTGGGCTCGTCGAGCAAGAAAAGGGTCTTGCCGGTGTCGCGTTTGGCCAGTTCCGTGGCGAGTTTCACGCGCTGATTCTCGCCGCCGCTCAGAGTTGACGACGGCTGGCCCAACTTGATATAGCCGAGTCCGATTTCCTGAAGCACTTTCAGCTTGCGCAATATCACCGGCTGAGCGGCAAAGAACTCAACAGCCTGATTGATGGTCATGTCGAGCACATCGGCAATGCTTTTCCCTTTGAACCTTACTTCCAGCGTCTCGCGGTTATATCGCCTTCCATGACAATCTTCGCACGGCACCAGCACATCGGGCAGAAAGTTCATCTCTATGGTGCGGTATCCGTTGCCTTTGCAGGTCTCGCAGCGGCCGCCCGTAACGTTGAAGCTGAAGCGACCCGGCTTGTAGCCGCGAATCTGCGCCTCGGGCAGAGCCACAAAGAGCTTGCGGATGTCGGTGAAGATGCCGGTGTAAGTGGCCGGATTAGAGCGCGGAGTGCGGCCTATGGGCGTCTGGTCCACCGTTACCACCTTGTCAATATTCTGAAGCCCCTCAATGGCAGAGTAGGGCAGCGGTTCCTGCAGGCTGTGATAGAGGTTGCGGGTGATGATGGGTCGCAGCGTGCCATTGATGAGCGACGACTTGCCTGAGCCGCTGACACCGCTCACAACAACAAATTTGCCCAACGGCAGATGCAAGTCCACATTCTTGAGATTGTGACCCGTGGCCCCTTTCAGCAAAATCTCTTTGCCGTTGCCTTGGCGCCGCTGTTCCGGCACATCTATATTCTTCTTGCCCTGCAGATATGCAGCCGTTACCGACTGTGTGCAACTGAGCAGCTCTTTAGGAGTACCCTGAAACACCACTTCGCCCCCCTTGCGACCGGCTCCCGGACCGATATCCACAATGTAATCGGCCTGTTCCATGATGTCGCGGTCATGCTCCACAACTATTATGGAATTGCCCTCGTCGCGCAGCTGTTTCAGAGAACTTATCAGTCGGTGATTGTCGCGCTGATGCAGACCTATGCTCGGCTCATCGAGTATGTAGAGCACATTCACCAGTCGCGAGCCTATCTGCGTGGCAAGCCTTATGCGCTGGCTCTCACCGCCGCTCAGCGAGGCTGATGCTCTGCCCAACGACAGATAGCCTAACCCAACATCGAGCAGGAAACCGAGACGCGAACGTATCTCCTTTAGAATCTCTTCGGCCACCGTGCGCCTGCTCTGGTCAAGCCGCTCTTCCAGGCCATCCATGAAAGCAGCCAACTCCGTGAGGTCCATGGCGCAAAGCTCGGCTATGTTTTTGCCGTCGATGAAGAAGTGCAGAGGTATCTTGTCGAGGCGAGCGCCATGGCAGTCCGGACATTCCACCTTGGTGAAGAACTGTTCCGACCAACGGTTGGCACTTATGCCGGCATCCTCATCCTGCTGCATCTCGAGGTATTTCACCAGTCCCTCGAAATTGCTCGAATAGGCATCGCTCATACGTATTCCGCCGAGGCTGAGCGGCGTCTCCGCGCCAAACAGAATATCATCAACCGCCTGCCGTGGAAGCTCCTTTACCGGAGTCTTTAGGGTGGCGCCGTGATGCTTGAGTATGGTCTCTATCTGGCTGAAGATGTATGTGCGTTTGTACTTGCCCAACGGCTCTATGGCGCCGGCGTAAATGCTCTTGCTGTCGTCGGGAATAATCTTCTGTTCGTCGGCACAGTTTATGGTGCCCAAGCCGCGACAGGTAGGACAGGCCCCCTGGGGCGAGTTGAACGAGAAAGTGTGGGGAGCCGGCTCCGGGTAGCTGAGACCCGTTTCGGCATCCATCAGCAACTGACTGTAATGGTTGACTTCCATGGTGTCGGCATCCATCACTATCATCTGTTTCTGACCCTGCCGCAGCGCCTCTTCAACACTTGAACGCAGACGCACCATATCGTCGCCGCTCACACGCAGCCGGTCTACCACCAGGTCTACGGTGTGATTCTTGTAGCGGTCGAGCTTCATGCCTATGCTCAGCTGCCGGATATGTCCGTCGACGCGCACATTCAGATAACCCTTCTTGCGCAGCGTCTCGAACAGCTCCTTGTAATGGCCTTTGCGGTTTTTCACCAGCGGCGACAGCAGATATACTCGTCTGCCGTCGTAGCGGTTGAGCAGCAGGTTGATGATTTTGTCGCGCGTATATTTCACCATCGGCTTGCCGCTGAGATAGCTTCTGGCCTCTCCCATGCGGGCGTAGAGAAGGCGCAGAAAGTCATAAATCTCCGTTACGGTGCCTATGGTGGAACGCGGATTTTTGTTTACCGTTTTCTGCTCAATGCTGATTACGGGAGCCAGACCGGTTATCTCGTCAACATCAGGTCGGTCGAGACTTCCCATCATGGAGCGGGCGTAGGTGGAGAATGTCTCCACATAACGGCGTTGACCCTCGGCAAAGATAGTGTCGAAGGCCAACGACGATTTACCACAGCCGCTCAGACCCGTGATGACGCTCAGGGTGCCGTGCGGTATGGTTACGTCTATATTTTTCAGATTATGCACACGGGCGCCATGTACCTCAATGGCGCCGGAGGGCGCGGTTATATCTTGTGGAGTGGAATGTCGATCCATAACTTATATATACATAACAAATTCCGCGCCAAAATGGCGCTGTCCCGCCTTCTAAAAGGGGTATTTTATAATGAGATTTATAATTTCTGTGCCAAGAGGGTGATACGGTGTTAAGAAATGTTTCAGAAGGCTGTTTCACACCGCCGTCAACATCTCTTTTGCGCGGCTCTAAGGGGTGATTCTGCACCGTATTTAGCGGCTTATTCGGTGGTTCCGCCGCCTCCGCTGCCGCCGTTGTTGCGGCCGTTGGGGTTGTAACGGAGAATGTTGATGTCGCCTCCCTTTTTATACTGCTTGCCGTCGCTGCCCTTGGCTTCTATGACGTAGAAATATACACCCGGCGGCACTAACTTGCCGTTGTATTTTCCATCCCAGCCATCTTCCGGATTGTCGAAGTAAAAGAGCTGTGTGCCGTAGCGGTTGAAAATCCAGCACTTAAACTCAAGCAGCGATTTGTAGCTCACTTTCCAGATGTCGTTGACGCCTTCAGAGGCACCCGGCGAGAAGGCGTTGGGAATCTTCAGGTCGGAGGCGCCAATCGACACCGTGTAGACATCTGACTCGGCCGTGCAGCTGCCGTCGAAGTTACTTCCCACAAACCGCACATATACTGTGCCCTCTTCCGTAAAAGTATAGTCAAGGTCCTGTTGGTTGAAACGGTGGGTAATGTCTTCAAACTGCGCATCGGTGGCGAATTGCCATTCGCTGTGAAGCACGGCATCGGTGATGTAAGCCTTGAAGCTGACGTCAGCCGGCGCAGACCCTCCTAATTCGCCCGAGTCCTGACCGGCACCCATCTGATTGGAGCCTTCACCCGGTTTGTTGGTGCGTTCGGCGGTAGTGTTGACGGCCACAACGGTGCAATCCCATGTGGTGCTCTCTATTGTCTGCTGGGCGTCCCAGGCCTCAAGAAAACGGTCGCCCGTAGCCGTGAAGGTAGTGTTGCACAAAGGTGCCGGAGAGATAAACAGCTGGCCTACATTCTGAGTCAGCTCCTCGGCCTGCTTTTGCTTCCACTGAAGCTCCTCGCTGTTCCATTCCAGCGTGTTGAAGCTCACTTTGATGTTGCGGTCGAGGGTGAGTTGCCGGCCGTTTATGGAGTAATAATGAATGGCGTCACCCTGTCCGGTGAGGGTCAGAGCTATCATGCTGCAATCCTGCTCTGTGGGCAGTTCCAGACTCTGCATCTGCAACGGATGAGCGCTGTAGTCAGTGAGCCAGAAATAGTAAGTGCCGTCGGGGTATGTGAGCAGATATCCGGTATCGCCTTTCGGGTTGTCGAGCACCAGATTCAGCCCTTCATGGCGCACCCCTTCCACGTCAACGGCGAAGCCGCCGCCACGGTTGTCGTATTGCTGCCATGAAGTGGCCGCTTTGCCGTTCATCGGCAATGCTGTGATGCTCAGACCCTGTACGGTACGGGCCACATAGATGCGGTTGAGACCGGTATTCTTTTCTGCGTCTATGGCTATTACCTCCGAGCTGTTGCCGCTGAAGGATACTTCTGCCTTGGCGCTGATGCAACTCAGGCAAAGCAATAAGGATGCAGATATTATTTTCGCCTTGATTTTCACATCTTTATTAACGCCTTTACGGCGCCTTTTATTGCCTGTGAAAGCTCTTAATCAGGTTGTGCTCGCCGGGTCGCTTTCGGGGTTACTTGAAAGTGTCGGGCAGGTCATTCTCATAAAGCACCGTGTCGCCTCGCTGAAGCATTGTGCTGAGCAGCTTCTGGCTCTCGGCAAAACTGTCTACGACATGAAGCTGCGATTCGGGGAACTCGGCCTCCTTCAGACCGTCGAGCAGAGCGCCACGGTTATATTCGCCCACAATCACGGCCACGTCAACGCTTTCGCCAATGTGCTTGCCAAGGGCGCGGTTAAGCTCATATTGCTTGTCGCCGAGTTCTATCATGCCCGGAGTTACGATGATGCGTTTGCCCGAATCTTTGAAATGAGCCAACACATCAACTGCCATACGCGAGCCAACAGGGTTTGAGTTGAAGGCATCGTCGAGAATGGTTACCCCGCCGGGTGTCTGTTTGATGCTCAGGCGATGTTCCACCTGCTCAATGCGACTCACGGCATAGCGAATCTTGTCGTCGGCCATACCCAGGTAATGGGCCACGGCCACGGCTGCCAGCAAGTTCGAGATATTGCTTTCGCCCACGAGACGGGTTTCCAGCGGCAGACGGTGTCCGTCGGCCCAGACAGCAGTGAAGGCAGTGCCCTCGGGAGTGTAGACAATGTCCTCGGCGCGGAGGTCGGCAGCCTCCGGATTGCTTATGGCATAGCGCATTGAAGGGCAGTTGTCGACCTTGCGGTCGGCACACAACTCAAAGTCGTTGTTGATTACCGCTAACCCGTCGGAGGGCAGAGCGTCGGCAAGCTCGAACTTTGTGCGCTGCACGTTTTCAAGCGTCTTGAACGACTCAAGATGCATGGCTCCAACGGCTGTGATGATGCCGATTTGCGGATGCACAAGGTCGCAAATCTCTTTGATGTCGCCAAGCTGCTTTGCTCCCATCTCGCAGATGAAAATGCTGTGATTGGGGCGCATCAGCTCACGCACTGTGCGTATAACACCCATGGGAGTGTTGTAGCTGCCCGGTGTCATCAGCGTGTCGAATTCCTCGCTCAGGATGCGGTGAAGATAATGCTTGGTGCTGGTCTTGCCGAAGCTCCCCGTAATGCCTATTATCTTCATCTCAGGCTTTGAACGCAGAATGGCGGCCGCTTCGTTATAGTATTTTCTGTTGATGGCAGCCTCAACGGGTTTCAGAAGCCATACTGCCAGAATAACCCACATCCACGAGAACATGGTTACGAGCAGAAGAACACCCAAGGGAATGAGCACATCGTCGGAGCCGCTGTACCACATACCGCTGAAACATCCCTTGAAGCCCATGATGATGAGAGCCATATAACCGGACACGGGAATGACGCAGGTGGTGATGTAGATTCGCCACACACGTTTGGTGAAGACAAGAGGCTTTTTGAATTTGCGGCGCAGAATGAGGAATATTTTTGTTATTGCCGCCATGCCCACAATGAGACTCGTTGCCTCTGTGTTGAGCAGAGTAGAGTAGAGCAGGAAAAGGAGCGCTACGTCAACAAGTACCCAGGCATCGGCCAGATGGTCGCGCTGATAACGCCAGTAACGGTCTATGCGGTAAGAGTTTTGCTGAAGCATCTGAATGGCGTGCTTGAAGTTCAGCACCATATAGATGCCTGCAATAGCGAAAATTACTATTTTGTATGCCTCCATGGCTTATTACGGTGTGTTTGATTACATTAAAGTTTCTTGAGGAGGAATTCTGCCAGCACGGCACGGAAGCCGAGCGGGTTGTCGAGGAAAGAGTAATGGCCGCAGCCGTCGAAGCTCACCAGCCCGGCATCGGGTATGGCTTTTTCCATCAACTTGGCGTCGGCCAGCGGGGTAGCGGTGTCGTTGGCGCCCCAGATAAGCAATGTCGACGCTTTTATGGAAGGTAGACAATGCTTCAGGTCTTCGTTGACGCATTTGCTGAGAATGGCCCGCATACGCGGCGAAGCGCCGGCATAATCGCTGCTGCCTCGTTTTGCTCGTATGCGGTTCAGACGAGCTTCCGCTTTCTCCTTGCCGAACACAAGATAATAGAAGCGCTTGGCGAGTTTGAAGCTGTATACCTTGAAGTAATATTTGAGGCTGCGGCGCGGTTTGATGCCCGCTGCATCCACCAATACCAACTTACGTATTTCGGGATGACGCGAGCTGAGCAAGATACCCACGCGGCCACCGAAGCTGTGTCCGAGCAAAATATCTATGTCGCCGCCCATCAGCTCTATGAAGCGCTCGGTGAGGCGGGTGTACTCTTCCACGCCCCACACACTCTGCGGTTCGTCGCTCTTGCCGAAGCCCGGGAAGTCGATGCTGTAAACGTGCATCTTCCCCTCAAGCTGTTTGGCTATGCTGTTGAGGGTAGTGTGGTCGCATCCCCATCCGTGCATGAGAAGTATCTTGGGAGCGCCGTCAGGTCCGCTTTCGCTGTAGGCTATGTTGAGCCCGTCAATACGCACACTCTTTTCCATGATGCAAAGGTAATAATTTATGGCTGGTTATCAGCTCTTTCCCGGCAGGAAAATAAAATATACGGCTCCTATGAGACATAAAAAGGCTGCCAGATGGTTCCATTGCAATTTCTGCCCCTGAAAAATGAACAGGGCAATGATGGTGAAGACAGTAATGGAAATCACCTCGGCCGTAACCTTGAGCTGAAACAGATTGAACGGACCGCCGTTGCCCTCGAATCCCATTTTGTTGGCCGGAATGAGGAAGCAGTATTCAAGCAGGGCAATTCCCCACGAGAGCAGGATGATGCCGAACAAGGGCCATGAGTTCAGAAGACCGCGCTTTTCAAACTGCAGATGTCCATACCAGGCAAATGTCATGAAGACGTTGCTGATAATCAGCAACACAATGGTTAGAATTTTGAGTTTCACGGCCGCAAAGTTAGCAAAAAAATCCGGGAGGTGTGCCCGAAAGCCTCAATGCTTTGTCGCATTTTGCTTTCCGGCACACCTCCCTGTGCAGATTTAAGACCCCATGAAACAAAAAATGTTAAAGCTGGGGTCGCAGGGTTGAGGCGATTTTTGCAAGTTGAGGAGGGAGCATAGCGGGCTATGTGACCGACGAGACTTGGCTAAAAGCGCCCAAGCCTGCGAGACAAAGGTAATTTCAATACCGTGGCCTAACGATTGTATTAATATTTATTTAAACAATGAGTCAAAATATGTTAAAAGCGCACAGCATATAATCTTCAGACGTTAACATTCTGGAATGTTGAAAAATGTAATGCCCTCCGATCTTAGACCCCGTGATACAAAAATGTTAACGCTGGGGCGATTGACTCGAACGGATATCCGCTGAAGATCCTTGTAACGACCGCTAATGTCGATGATTACAAAGCCTCGGAACCCTTGCTTGTAAACACGTTGAATCACTTCCTTATGGTGGGCATATTCAAGGCTGACAAAGGATATCGTTCCGGTTTTACTGAGTTACTCAAGAATTGTCTGCATGTCAATCCCGAGTGTGTCAAGTCAAATGTCGGCACCTCTGACTTTAGACCCCATTCCATAAAAAATGTTAACGTCGGGGTCGCAGGACTGAGGTGATTTTTGCAAGTTAAGGAGGGAGCAGAGCGAGCTATGTAACCGACGAACCTTAGCAAAAAACGCCCAACCCTGCGAGACCAGAGTAACTTCAGCCTTGTGTTTTGGTGCCATGATTAAAATTTATTTTAAGGTCTGGTTAAGCTCTCTTTTGATGTTATTGTTAAAAGTTCTGTTCTTTGCAGAGCCTTACGCATATTAGTTTTCATTTCTACGGTTGACTTCCGGCGCTTTCAGCCAAGTTTCATTGGTCATGATGCCCGCATCACTCCCGCTTCAACTCGCTGAAATCGCTCGAAATTCAACCGCCCCGGCATTAACATTTTTTTTTGTTGAATGGGGTTTTATTTCGATGAAGGGCAGATGGGTGGTGGAAAGGATATTCTCGTGGCTTGGAAACTACCGCAGGCTTGCCCGCAATTATGAGCAATACATCAGGACTGCGGGAGACATGGCGGTTATTGCCTGCTCTATTTTTATGCTCAGGTATTTCAGATTAAACGAGTCTGACGGCATTAATTCAATGCCGTCAGAGCACCTGTGCCAAAATATGCCAATATTCGGCCACAGTATTTGAAATTACCATCGCCCCGGCCGCATTCCGGCGCTTTTCGCCAAGTCTCATCGGTCATGATGCTCGCATCACTCCCTCTTCAACTTGCAAAAATCGCTCGGAATGCGACCGCCCCAGCGTTAACAATTTGTGTTTCATGGGGTCTAAACCCTGTTATTGCTTTATGATATATTTACTTGGTCAGTGCCAACTTCTTCGGGCACTACCCTCTGGCTGACACCCTTCCAGCAGAAAGCTGCGAAGGCGGCGCCGAGCATCGGGCCTACAATCATAATCCAGAAGTCAGCCCAGGCTGTGTTGCCGGCAAAGAGCGCCGGACCGAAACTGCGTGCCGGGTTTACCGAGCAATTGTCGATGGGTATGCCCACAATGTTCACCAGTCCGAGGCCGAGACCGATGGCGACACCTGCCAGAGCGCTGGTGCCCCATTTGCTTGTGGAGCCAAGCACAATGAACACAAAGAAGAAGGTGAGGAGGAACTCGGTGAGCAGTGCCGTTGACCAAATCACGCCCGCCTGAGGCACGTTGGTGGCCAGATAGCTGACCTTGTCGGTGGTGCCGACGCCGTTGGTAATGCCGCCGAACTCAAAGACATTCTCCGGCACAGGCACGTTGTTGGTGATGTAAGCCAGATTGCCGAAATCCTGGAATGCCATCAGCCACCACAGGAAAGCTGCGCCCACAGCTGCGCCAAGAAGTTGGGCTATCACATAACCCAAAAAGTCTTTACCCTTGAAATTGGGGTCGGTGAGATATACGGCAAAGGAAACTGCCGGGTTCACATGACAACCGGAGATTTTGCCGATTGCATAGACAAGGCACACAAGGACCAGTCCGAAACACAGACCGATGCCCAGAGTGCCGATTTTAGGACCCGCAAGCACAGCGCTGCCGCAGGCTAACAGCACTAAGAACATAGTGCCGAAAAATTCAGCTAAGTATTTTCTCATAACATTTTGAGTTAAGTGATTTTCTCTTTTTTAACAATTAAATGATTGATAGGGTTGAGCCGGATGTGCCGATTGTCAAAAAAAGTTAAGAGAAAAGAGCCTGAAAATAACAGCCAAAGGGTCGGACACAATGGAGCTGTTGAAAATATGTCTTGATTCCGGATTTAAATTTTGTGCTTCAGCGGGAAGGCGGTTTGTAAGGCTTGGAGAAAAATGTTAATTTTGCGCCTCTAAAACTAAAAACCATGAACATCAACCTCATAGCACCCGGTGTTTCGTATGTTGGCGTTGACGACCGCCGTAAGATTCTGTTTGAAAACTTGTGGCCGATACCGCGCGGCGTGAGCTATAACTCATACCTTGTGGAAGGAACGGAGGCCACAGCGCTCATCGACTCTGTTGAGGTAACGGAAATTGGCGATTTGGTTAAACACATTAGCCAGAACAGCGCCTCAGGAGCGTTGCATTATCTTGTGGTAAACCACATGGAGCCGGACCACAGCGGCGGCATACCCGAGCTGCTGCGCATTTATCCGGAGCTGAAAATTGTGGGCAACAACAAGACTCTGGAGATGTGTCAGGGGTTCTATGGCGTGCCTGCCGATCGGATGATGGAGATTAAAGATGGTCAGATTCTGGATTTGGGCGGCAAGACACTGCAGTTCTTCATGACCCCTATGGTGCATTGGCCTGAGACGATGATGACATGGCTTGAGGCCGACGGAATTCTCTTTTCGGGTGATGCCTTTGGCGGCTTCGGCGCTCTCAACGGCAATCCCCTCGATGAGAATCAGGATGTGTCTCCATTCTTTGAGGAAATATACCGCTATTATGCCTGCATAGTGGCTAAATATGGGCGCTTTGTGCAGAACGCGCTGAAAAAGGTGGGCAATCTGTCAATCACCACTATCTGCCCCACACACTGCCTGATATGGCGCAAGCATCTCAAAGAGGTTGTTGACCTTTACAGCCGTCTGAGCTCATGGACACCGGAGAAAGGCACTGTGATAGTTTATGGCACAATGTACGGAAACACGTCTTCCATGGCCGAGTATTTAGGCAATAAGGTGGCAGAACTCACCGGCGCGCCGGTGAAAATTCATGCCGCAAGTTATGAGACAATGGCCGACATTCTGGCCGACTGTGTGCGCTATGAGAATATCATAATCGGCACACCGACCTATTCCATGGAGCTTTTCCCGGTCATTGAGGCTCTGATGCGTGCCCTTACGGTGCGTGAAATCAAAAACAAGAAGCTCTGCGTGTTCAGCTCCTACACATGGGCTCCCGGAGCGGCGATGCGCCGTTTCGACTATTACGCTGAGCAGATGAAAATGCCAATATTGGCTCGCGCTGAGATGAGGCAGCACAGACTCGACGACTGCAAACAGCAACTCGATGCCATTGCTCAGGCGCTTGTCTGATTAGCGTGTCTGATTAACTGTCTGAGAGGATGAATCAACAGGCATCTGACTCCGCCTCAGAGGCGCATCCCTTTGAGCCTTTTGTGCCACAAGGAGCAAGAATACTCATTTGCGGCACTTTCCCTCCGCCAAAACGTCGTTGGAGCATGGATTTCTATTACCCGAATTACATCAACGATATGTGGCGGGTTTTCGGGCTTATCTTCTTCGGCGACAAGGATTATCTGGTGGATGTGCCTAACCGCACTTTCCGTCTGCCCGAGATAATACGTCTGCTGCAGGAACAGGGAGTGGCCATGAGCGATACCGGCGGCGAAGTGGAACGGCTGCGAGGCAATGCCTCCGACAAATATCTCAACATAAAGCAGCCCTTTGACCTGGCCGGTTTGCTGCAGCGGATGCCGGATTGCAAAGACATTGTTACCACAGGCGAAAAAGCCGCCTCGGTGGTGGCGGCTCTTACCAAATCTGCTCTGCCCGCAGTGGGCGAGTTCGTAGAAGTTGACGTTGACATGGCCGACGGCTCGGTGCGTCATTTGCGCCACTGGCGAATGCCGTCGACATCGCGCGCTTATCCCATGCCGTTAGCCAAAAAGGCTGAGCTTTACAGCCGCCTTTTCAGCCGGAATCAAGCCTGAGAAGCGTCTAAAAGAGTCTTTGCCTCTTTGGTGGCCGAATGGTTGGCGCTGAAGTTGTTGAGGAAGAGAATGACGCGCGTGGCCACCTCCGAAGAGTCTTTGATGAAGTGATAAAGCTCAACCACCGGACGCAGGAAGGGTTCATCTTCGGCCTGTTCGGGCGTTGAGTAGGTGGTCATGGCCTGAGCAAGCTTATGTTCGGCATCGTCAATGCTGATTCCCTGTTTGTGGCTGACCATATCGAGCAAATGATGCAGATTGTCGGACGAAGAGAAGAGCTGCACATTGCTCACAAAGGCAAAACAGTCTTCCAGCAACTGCTCCCACAGCGTCAGGTCGATACGCTGCTGCAGGCTGTCGAGATTCAGCGACACATGGCCGGCACATTGCAACAGACCCTCAACGGCCGGTCGGTGAGCATAATCCACGGGTAGGTACGACGGTTTGAAAAGGTCGCGCATATCGGAGAACGTGAAATTGGCGTTGAACTCGAGGATGTTCGTCTTGCGCTTGTCGGCCGGAGTGGTAACAGCCCAGCACCAAGCCAGAAAGAGGTTCATTTTATGGAGCAGCACAGGAATGTTTTTCAGCAGTTTGTCGCTTTCCAGCGCCTCATGAACCCTGCGTTGCTTTTCCTTTTCAGAAATAACGTCGATTTCCGACTTCATAGAACCCACGGCGTTCAGGAAGAATCCAATGGTGAGCATTCCGCACATCACCTCAATAGCCGTGAGTGCCTGAGCACCCCCGTGAGCCGGCGTATAGTCGCCGAAACCCAATGTGGTAATGGTTACGATGCTGTAATAGAGCCACGAGCCGTAAGTGGTTCCGCCACCGTCGGGGATACGGAACTGCCAGTCGGGCAAGAGCTGATAAAAGAAAGCGAACAGAGGCATCAGTGCCAAATAGATGCATATCCACACCAAAGGACGCACGTTGCTGACAACGTGGAAGAAGTGACGACTACGGTCGGAGAATGACATTTTCATTGCTGTGTATGTTTTTCACTGTTATTAACACACAGCAAAGCCTTAGGGTTGCATCCTTTCGCGGAAAAAGCCCCGTGAGCTGAAGACTCAGCTCCTTGGCGCAAAAATCATTTTGGCACCCAGTGCGGCTGCCCGGTCGGTAGTAATGCCCATGTCGTATTCATCGCCTCGGCTGCATACCTCAATGCGACCCGTTTCGCCGTAATAGCACTCATGAGCGAATGCTATCTCAAAGCGCCGCAGATAGTTACGGTCGAAGTAATCCATGCTGAAGCGGTTGAGCAGCAGCTGGATATAGCGCAGCGTGTTGACGTGGCGGTAGAAGTCGATGTCGGAATAGACAAACCTGTATTCCGTTACCTCGGCACCCTCGAGCGGGCGATGGCGGCTCTGACGGGCTATGGGACACGGACGGTCGCTCACCAGCCCGTAGGGTATGTTGAGGTGTTCCAGACCGGCGTTGGTGTGCTTTTCCAAATCCATCACCATCCACACAGAGCGGGCATAGCCCATGGTGTTACCCTCTTTGTCGGTAATCTCGAAGCAGCGTTCCGAGAAATGGCGGTTCCAGCCTTCCACCCACGTTATAATGGAGTAATCTTCCAGCGCTTTCGGATAGCGTTGCATCTCAATGGTGAGGCGAGCCAGCACCCACCCGCTTCCCGGCATTGCGCCGTTGCCTATGCCCAGACTGTCGGCATGAGCGGTGGCTGTCTCTATGATATGGCTTGCCAGCGACAGCAGCGATAACTCGCGCTGAGCGTCACATTCGGCGGCTGTGCATTGGAATTTTACAATGAGTTCTTTTTCCATGATGCAAAGTTAATATTTTTTTATAATTTTGCAGTCTGAAAACACTCAACCAACCACAATAGATTATGGCAACCAAGCCTTTCCATTACCAAGAACCCTTTCCCCTGGGTCCTGACAAAACCAAATACCGTCTGCTGACGGACAAATATGTAAAGACCGAGAACTGGAACGGCCACGAAATGCTCGTGGTTGATCCGGAGGCTCTTACCATTCTGGCCAATGCCGCCACTCACGACAATTCTTTCCTGCTGCGTCGCGAGCATAACGAAATGGTAGCCAAGATTTTATCGGATCCCGAAGCCAGCGACAACGACCGTTTCGTGGCTCTGACCATGCTGCGCAACGCCGATGTCAGTGCCAAAGGTATTCTGCCCATGTGCCAGGATACGGGCACGGCAATCTGCGCCGGTTACAAAGGTCAGCATGTATGGACCGGTTGCAACGATGAGGAGAAGATAGCTCACGGCATTTACAAAACGTACACCGAAAACAATCTCCGTTATTCGCAGAATGCGCCTCTTACCATGTATGAGGAGGTGAACACCGGCTGCAATCTGCCTGCTCAGATTGAGATTCATGCCGAAGAGGGCAATGAATATAAATTCCTCTTCATAGCCAAAGGCGGCGGCTCTGCCAACAAGACTTATCTGTATCAGGAAACGAAGGCTCTGCTGAACCCCGACAAGCTGGTGCCCTTCCTGGTGGAGAAGATGAAGACTCTGGGCACTGCAGCCTGCCCTCCCTATCACATAGCATTTGTGATTGGCGGCACAAGCGCAGAGATGAATCTTGCCACGGTGAAGAAAGCCAGTGCCAAATATTACGACGAGCTGCCCACCACAGGCAATGAATACGGTCGCGCTTTCCGCGATGTAGAGCTTGAGAAACAGCTTCTTGAGGCTGCACGCTGCATAGGCCTCGGCGCTCAGTTCGGCGGCAAATATCTGGCTCACGACATCCGCGTGGTACGTCTGCCGCGTCACGGCGCTTCGCTGCCCGTGGGTATGGGCGTAAGCTGCTCTGCCGACCGCAACATAAAGGCAAAAATCAACAAAGAGGGCCTGTGGATTGAAGAACTCGACACGAACCCCGCCGAGCTGATACCCGAGCAGTATCGCAACGCTCATGAGGGTGAGGTGGTGAAGATAGACCTCAACCGCCCCATGAAGGAAATTCTTGAAGAGCTCGACAAATATCCCGTCAGCACCCGTCTGTCGCTCAACGGCACCATCATCGTGGGCCGCGACATAGCACACGCCAAAATTAAAGAGCGCCTCGACAAGGGCGAGCCGATGCCCGAATACCTCAAGAATCACCCGATTTACTATGCCGGCCCGGCAAAGAAGCCTGAAGATATGCCCAGCGGCTCGTTCGGTCCCACCACGGCAGGCCGCATGGACCCGTATGTTGACCAGTTCCAGGCTGCAGGCGGCTCAATGGTGATGATAGCCAAAGGCAACCGCAGCCAGCAGGTAACAGACGCCTGCCAGAAACACGGCGGCTTCTATCTCGGCTCAATAGGCGGCGCCGCAGCTATCCTGGCTCAGAACTCAATCAAGAACGTAGAACTGCTCGAATACCCCGAACTGGGTATGGAGGCAATCTGGAAAATAGAAGTGGAAGACTTCCCCGCCTTCATTCTTGTAGACAACAAGGGCAACGATTTCTTCCGTCAGCTCAAACCACGCTGTCAAGCCTGCGGTCTGAAGTAAACGAATGTTGTTGAAACCGGCATCTCTACGCACGGTAATGGCGGCAGGAGTGGCTATGCTGCTCCTGCTGCTTGCCGCGTGTTCGCCGGTGAGGCATGTGCCCGACAACAAATATCTGCTCGACAAGATTGCCGTTACGCTGCCCGACAGCGTGAAGCAGACGCAGGACCTCAACACCGAGGAGCTGCAGACTTATGTGCGCCAGTTGCCAAACCACAAGCTGCTGTGGAAGGTGAAAATGCAACTCGGCATTTATAATATGTCGGGTCGCGACTCCACCAAATGGTACAACAGGCTGCTGCGCAATCTGGGCGAGGCTCCGGTAATTTTCGACACCACACTGACGCATCAGTCGCAGATTCAGATACAGCGGTCGCTCATCAACAGAGGCTATCTGCATGCGGAAGTGTTCGCCGACACCCTGCTGAATAAAGAGAAGCGCAAAGCCAAGGTTATTTACCGCGTTGTTCCCGGACCGCAATACCGGCTCTCGTCGGTGAATTACGAGTTCAGCGACACGGCCCTGCGCCGCGTGGTGATGGCCGATTCTGCCCAATGGCCCGTGCAGCCCGGCAAACCCCTCGACCTAAATGTGCTGGATGCCCAGCGCACCATGATAGCCTCCCGCCTCAGAAACAGCGGCTATTTTGCTTTCCTCAAAAACTACATCACCTTTGTTGCCGATACCACGTCGCAGAGTTCGGCCGTAGACCTGACCATGCGCGTGTCGCCCCCTCCCGGCGGTGCCGAACGCGACTCCATAGAGCTGACCATGTCGCGCCAATGGTATGTGCGCAAAGTTACCTTCGTAACCGATTACGAGCCGATGCGAGGCTCCGGCTCTGAGGCCTCCCTGCGCGATTCCATCAACGTGCGAGGCTATGACATTATCTACGGCAAGAACCATTATCTGCGCCCGTCCGTATTGATAGAAAACTGCTTTGTCCATCCCGGCAATCTGTGGTCGGAAAATGCTGTTGACAATACCTATCAGGCCTTGCAGCGACTTCAGATTCTCAAGTTCATCAGCGTGCAGAGCGTGCCTGTGGCCATCGACGACCAGGATCGGATGTGGGTGGATGTCTATGTGCTGCTGACGCCGGGTAAGAGCCAGACAATAGCCCTGGAACTGGAGGGCACCAACTCCGAAGGCGATTTGGGTGTGGCGGCGGCCATCTCCTATTCACACCGCAACATAGGCCACGGCTCGGAGACCTTTACCGCCAAACTGCGCGGAGCTTACGAGAGTCTCAGCGGCAAGCCCGAAGGGTTTATTCACAACCGCTATATGGAATACAGCGTGGATGTGGGGCTCACCTTCCCCAAATTTAAAGCTCCCTTCCTGAGCGACAGTTTCAAACGGCGCATCAAGGCCTCCACCGAGTTGAATTTGGCATTCAATTATCAGGAACGACCGGAATATACCCGTGTCATCGCCAATGCCGGCTGGGCTTATAAATGGATGGAGCGTTACCGCCGCACAAGCCATATCTTCACCCCCATTGACATTGATTACGTCTATCTGCCGCAGTCAACAATCAATTTCATTGATGATATAGCCCCCAACAACCCGCTGTTGCGTTACAGCTATGAAGACCACTTCATAATGCGGCTTGGCTACACGTTCTTCCACACCAACAAGGAGCCGGAAACGCCGTCGCCTTATCTGAAGATAACCCGCAAAAACATTTACACCATACGCGCCAAGGGTGAAACGGCGGGCAACCTGCTCTTCGGCATAAGCTCAATCTTCAAAAACCGCGACTTCCACAAAGACCCGTATAAAGTGTTCGGCATTCACTATGCCCAGTATGTGAAGTTGGAAGGCGATTATGCGCTGACCCATATCTTCGACCGCCGCAATTCGCTGGCTTTCCATGCGGCTTTGGGCGTGGCCATACCTTACGGCAATTCCAAGGTGATTCCCTTTGAGAAGCGCTTCTACGGAGGAGGCGCCAACGGTGTCAGAGGCTGGGATGTGCGCACACTCGGACCCGGCAATTTCCACGGTCGCAATTCGGTAACCGACTTCATGAACCAGTGCGGCGACATAAATATGCTGGTGAGCGTGGAGTATCGCGCAAAGCTTTTCTGGATTTTTGAAATAGGAGCCTTCATAGACGCCGGAAATATCTGGACCATACACAACTATGAGAACCAACCCGGCGGAATGTTTCATTTCAACTCCTTCTATAAGCAGATTGCAGCCTCCTACGGTCTGGGCATACGTATGAACTTTACATACTTCCTTTTGCGTTTTGATCTTGGCATGAAGGCCCATAACCCGGCCGAAGGCGCAGAACCGTGGCCCCTGATTCACCCCCGTTGGGGTCGCGACCGCTCCATTCATTTTTCGGTGGGTTATCCCTTCTAAGCTAAGAAAAACAACTATGAAAAAGCTAATAATTTTTGACCTCGACGGCACCCTGCTGAATACCATTGCCGACCTTGGCAATTCCGTTAACTATGCCCTTGAACAGATGGGTTTTACCCCTCATTCGCTCACATCGTTCCGCTTCATGGTGGGCAACGGCGTGCGCAAGCTCATTCAACGCGCTCAGGTGGATGCCAATGAGGAGACGGTGGAGCAATTGCTTACCTATTTCCGGCAGCATTACGACGAGCACGACTGCGACCTGACAGAGCCGTATAAAGGCATCCCCGAACTTCTGCAGCAGCTCACCGATAAGGGCGTGAAGATTGCCGTGGCAAGTAATAAATATCAGTCGGCGGTTGATAAAATTATCAAACACTATTTCCCCGATATCCCGTTTGTGGCCATCTGCGGACAGGTGGAAGACCGCCCCACGAAACCGGACCCCTCAATCATTTTCCATATTCTGAACCAGTGTCCCACCCCTAAATCGGAAGTGCTGATGGTGGGTGATTCGGCCGTTGATATGGAGACAGCCCACCGCGCCGGCATTGAATGTGTGGGTGTTACTTGGGGATTCCGCCCCGTGAGCGAACTGCGCAAGGCATACGCCGACCATATTGCCTCGCTGCCGGCCGATATCCTCAACCGACTTAACGACCCGTTCTGACACAGCCATGCAGGCTCTCTGGAAAGAGGTCTTCGGCGACTCCGGAAGTTATATCCAACGCATTTTCCGGCATTGGGCAGATGCTGAATTCACACTCTGCCGCCGCAACGAAAGGGGAGAGACGGTGGCAATGCTCTGTGCAAGACAGTTTGCCTTCACAGGCGGCAGAAAGGGACTGTATCTTCATGGACTTGCCACGAGGCCTGACCATCGCGGACAAGGTCTCATGACGCAGCTTATTGACGCTGTGAGGGACAAAGCGCTTGCCGCATCCCTCGACTTCCTCTTTCTCATTCCTGCCTCCGAATCACTACGGCAATGGTATTCCACCTTTGGCTTTAAAAACGCGGCTGAGAGGGCTTATTTGCCCCTTCCTGAGGGTGCTTTGGAAGCGTTATGTGAAGAGGTCTTCAGACCGATTTCACCGGCCGAGTTTAATGAGTTTGACCGCCGGCAGCCTCCCTGCGGACTGATTCACTCGCTTGAGGATGCGGAGGCTGTATTGGACGAATGGACTGAGGCAGGAGGGACGATTTGCGGCAATGTGCTTTCGTCAGACAAGGATGTGTTTGTGCTGTCAGACGACACCGCAAAACAATTGGCTGACAGATATTTAAGCCTTCCTGCCGCCTCCGGGCTGCTTAATGATGCAGTCGCCACAACCCTCACCACAAAGCGACTGTGTCTTTACCCTTCGCAGATTCCGCTCTTTCCGGCCGGGTGCATAGAGCGCGTTCCATACGGCATGACATTGCCTCTTAAAGCATCTGTTAGCCCGGAGAAAATTTCCTTCAGCCTGATGATGGATTAAGAGGCAATATTCTGTTGCTTAACTTGCTCTTATATCGTCGGTTATCGAACAGCCGCTTTTATGGTCTTGGTACCGGCACGCAGCAGATATATTCCGCTCTGCGGCAATTCAAAGATGCCGTTTTTCGCTGACCCGATGAGGCGCCCTTGCATATCGTAGACAAGGAGAAGGCTGTTGTCGGAGGTCGATACATTTCTGCCGTCAATGTTGATTATCGTATTGTCTGTCGCAATTTCCGACACGCCATTGATTTCCTGATAGTCGATATACACATACATCATATCACCGCGGTGGTTCTCATTATAACTGAATTTGGTGATATATCCCTCGTCATTGAGCGTGTAAGAAAACGTTCCGGTGCGTTTGTCGCTGTTGTATTCGCTGGCTGGCAGATACTTTGAAGGCTTACCTAAAATGCCGGCCAAGGCAGGCACAGGGTTATATTCGTATTATTACTGTCCGCTAAAAATTTTTTGAGCAGTTGAAAAATTAGGGCTGAATCC
>ERZ772818.789-NODE-789-length-31224-cov-6.156534_pt1 | contig 31224 bp, 21 predicted proteins | sample MGYA00580837_ERZ772818 | MGnify/ENA primary metagenome ERZ772818 (study PRJEB29015, sample SAMEA2737671) | human gut metagenome | biome: human gut; feature: human-associated habitat; material: faeces | place: China | collected 2012 ...
GTGTTCCTTACATCGTTGTATTCATGAACAAATGTGATATGGTTGACGATGACGAGCTTCTTGAGCTGGTTGAGATGGAGATCCGTGAGCTTCTTTCCGAGTATGACTTCCCAGGAGATGATATCCCGGTAATCAGAGGATCTGCTCTTAAAGCTCTTGAGGATCCGAGCAGCGAGTGGGGCGATAAGATCATGGAGCTTATGGATGCAGTAGATAGCTACATTCCAGACCCACAGCGTGACACAGATAAACCATTCGTTATGCCTGTAGAGGACGTATTCTCCATCACAGGACGTGGAACAGTTGCTACTGGTAGAGTAGAGGCTGGTGTTCTTCACGTATCTGATGAGGTTGAGATCGTTGGTATCAAAGAAGAGACTCGTAAAGTTGTTGTAACTGGTATCGAGATGTTCCGTAAACTTCTTGATGAGGCTCAGGCTGGTGATAACATCGGTGCACTTCTTCGTGGTGTTCAGAGAAACGAGATCGAGCGTGGACAGGTTCTTGCTAAACCAGGAACAATCACATGCCATACAAAATTCACAGCTCAGGTTTACGTTCTGACTAAAGATGAGGGTGGCCGTCATACACCATTCTTCAACAACTATCGTCCACAGTTCTACTTCAGAACAACAGACGTTACAGGTGTTTGTGAGCTTCCAGCCGGTACAGAGATGTGCATGCCTGGCGATAACGTTGAGATGACAATCGAGCTCATCCACCCAATCGCTATGGAGCAGGGTCTTACTTTCGCTATCCGTGAGGGTGGTAGAACAGTAGGTTCAGGCCGTGTTGCTACAGTTATCGAGTAATCTTTGCGAACGCAACGAGAAGCAATAAGCTGAAATAATAAATCCCGGAGAGAATTTATTCTCTTTCGGGATTTTTTATTTTAGCGCTGATGCGGCGACTGCCGCATTAAACGAGGAACGCGCAGCGTTCCGAGTATGCTTTTCGTTGTGTTTGAGTAATATATGACGGTGGAATGTACGGATGTCTTAATTGAGATTAGAAAAATGATATGGCAGAATGAGAGAAAAAAGTAGAATATCCCAAATCAGAATATCTGAGGATAGACGAGCTTTTGACAGATAAAAAAAGAAATAAAGCAGCCACAAGGAAAGCTATCCACGGTGAGGTAGAAATCGGATGAAGCAACTTGTAAAAAAGAAATCGCAATGCATTTATATTACGCTTTATCAATGGATTGGCGAAGTGAGGGAATGGGTGCACAAGAAAATTGCCGGGATGAGCCGGTAGAGGATAATCCAAGTGGTAGATATACTGCTTGGAGAGTCTTTGTTGGTTGACAATTAAAAATAATCGTTATATATTTAAACAAATGTCAGTTGAATGTTTGTTTAAAAAAGAAAGCGTTATATGGATACACGTAAAGAACAAACAGAGCATAGAAGGTAAGAAATTATATATACCGCTTTAGAGTTATTTGTCACCCAAGGTTATGCAGTTACTAAAATTATGAATATAGCAAAAAATGCAAACATAAGGGATTGCTGTTTCATTATTTTGAGTCAAAAGAGAAATTGTATGAAGAACTAATTCAAATGTGCTTGGAGGGAACCGCATATCCGGGAGAGCAGAAATGTGAGCATGCTATTGATTTTTATGAATTTCACAGAAGAGTTGTTTGCGTGTATGAAAGAGAAACCTATCTTCAAAATTGGATGGTCAGACATTAACTTTTTGGAGAGATAAGAAAGAACAAAAAAGAAATGCTGGAATTGTCTCCTGAAGATGATAAGGAAATTGATAAAGTATATGTCTATGGCGGAAAGTATGACAGTACTTGTAGAGAAACCGTTTGATGCTATGGATCTCATTGATTTTATGAAATTGGGTATCTCCATGAAGTCAATGGGAAAAGTAATGAAAGAATATGGGAATGTGGATATCAATGAGCTGGCAATTCGTTTTAAACATCCATTAATTCGCCGCACAATTATTGATTATATGCCTAGTGGACATCAGGCGTATGGCAGAGTATGCTATATATAATTACTTACCGAAATGTATAGCAAAAGCAAACGATATAGATGGAATATTGAGTGCGTTTATACCATTTCTTGGTGCGTTTGATAATAAAGAGGCAAATGAAATGGTTGAGCAGTTAAGAAATTTGAAACAACAAATTTTTCCGTATATGCCATATCTCAAAAAACAGAAAAAAAGAAATAAACAGGAAATTCTTGCACAAATTAAAATGGGACAAGTAGAAAAAGAATGTAGAGAATCATTTGATGTAATGATAAATTCTTTGATTGAGCAAAGCGGTGCAAAGGATATTCAAAAGCTTGTGGATAGAAAGATTATTTCTGTTTATGATTATTCCTACAACAATTTTGGTATTGAAGAGTTGACAGGGGGATATTTTGCCAATTTACTAGGAACTATAAAACACGGAACATCATTTCCTTTGTTTGATAATATAAGTACTGATATAGTCAGGGCGGTAATAAATAATAAGATAATAGATTTTGGAAAAACAGATAAAGAAATTATCCGACATGCAGGTATAGCAAATAATATATTATCGACATTACCAACATTAGAAAAAGCAAGTATAGATGAAATATTGGATTTTAAAAAAGAAATGAAGGTTCCTTTGGATAATTTTAGAATTGCAGTATATGATTTTTCTCAAAAGATAACTTCAATGCCGTGGGATGATGATTTTCAATATGAATGTCTTAAGTTATATGATACGGAAGTTGTCCCAAAAGTAAATGAAATAAATGAGCTATCTAGTGAAACAAGTGTGTTGAAGAATTTTGGTAGTCGGGTTTTAGCGGATGAAGAGGAACGAAGGAAATTAGGATATGTTGGAGCAGGGCTTATTACAACTATAACGACGGGAACGAATATTGCAAGTGCACTAGGAATATTGGAGAACTTGATTCACATGGGTTCTAAAATTGGATTGACAGGAGCAACTGTAACAGCGTTTTTAAAAACAGCAGATTTGTTAAATCAATCTAGCAAAGAGGTAAAAGAGAAGAAAAGCGAAATTCAAAAAAATGTTATGTATTATTATTACAAGGCAAGCAAAAAAATATGATAAATTTGATTATGGTAGAAAGTGAGATGAGTATTTTGGAAAAAACTTTTGACCTTTCACAATTTGATGAATACAGAGAAGACAACAGAAGAGAAGTAAAAAAGGCAGAAGGTGGTTTGCCGGTTTCTTTGTGGGACACCTATTCTTCCTTTGCGAACTGCTATGGTGGGGTTATCATTCTTGGTGTCAAAGAAAATAAAGATGGCAGTTGGAGAACTACCGGTCTCCGGAATGCATCGAAGCTTCGTAAAGAATTTTGGGATAATATGAACAATCCCAAGAAGGTAAGTATCAATCTCCTGTCAGAAGATGATGTGCAGACATATGAAGTTGGTGATAACAAGGATGTTATTATGGTTATTTATGTGCCGATGGCAAAGCGTGAGCAGAAGCCGGTGTACATTAATAATGATATTTTTAATGGCACATTCCGCAGAAATTATGAGGGCGATTATCATTGTACCCGTTTGCAGGTAAAGACGATGCTTCGTGATCAAACTGAGCGTACTATGGACATGGAAGTGTTGGACAAGGTTCCTATGAAAGATTTGAATTACGATACCATATATGGATATCGTAACAGCCATCGTTCTTTAAAAGAGGGACATCCATTTGAACGCTTGAGCGATCATGAATATTTGCGAAGCATTGGTGCTGCTGCAATTTCTGAGGAAGATGGACAGTTACATCCTACGGCAGCAGGCATGCTGATGTTTGGGGATGAGTATAACATTGTGCGTCATTTCCCTGAGTATTTCTTGGATTACAGGGAAGAGTTAGACCCTACCACCCGTTGGAGTGACAGATTGCAGTCTAGTTCCGGTGAATGGTCTGGAAATGTGTGTGACTTTTATTTCAGGGTTTATAACAAAATTATTAAAGATATTAAGGTGCCATTCAAAATGTCCGGTGGCGAGCGTGTTGACGATACGCCGGTACACAAGGCAATTCGTGAAGCATTGGCAAATTGTTTGATTAATGCAGACTATCATGGCTTGCGAGGCGTTGTTATCCGAAAAGAGCCGGATAAGCTGGTTTTGGCAAATCCCGGTTATATCAGAACGGGTAAAAAGCAGATGCGTCTTGGTGGTGAATCTGATCCGCGAAACAAGGCTCTTATGAAGATGTTTAACCTTATCAATATCGGTGAACGTGCTGGAAGCGGTGTACCGAATATCTTTAATGTTTGGGCTGATGAAGGTTGGGAAGAACCAGTGATTGAGGAGAGATTTGATCCAGACAGAACGGTACTGGCGCTTTCTTTCAAAAAAAGCGGCGATAAAAAAGCGGCGATAAAGAGCGGCGATAAAAAAGCGGCGATAAAAAGCGGCGATAAAAAAGTGACAAAGAAGACACAGATGCAATATGATAAAATTCTAGGCTTTATGGAAGAGGGAAAAGAATATGGTATTTGGGATTTTTGTGAATTGTTAGGATTAAAAGAAAGTCGTACTAAAGATATTTTGAAGGGACTTTCTGATAAGATTGAAATTATTGGTAGTAATCGTGATAGACGATACCGAAAAAAATAGATTTGCTTACATGTAAGTTGTGTGCAAGTGCTGAATAATCGGCTTTTGAATCTAAAAACCCGATTATTCAGACCGAAACCCGATTATTCGGATGGAAACCCCGATTATTGAAGAGAATAATTCGATTATTAAAAATGAAAATTGACATGTGATAGGAGGCATTGAATGACACATCCGGATCTCAAACCGGTATCACAACTCACGAAATTCGTATCACAGAATGCAATATTGGCATAATTCCAATTTACATTGTTTTTCGACCATGCTATATTATGGCTAAGGTGGACGGAAAATGGTGCTTGTCGTCGTATTCCGGTAATACAGATGACAAAGGAAAACAGCAGCTTTATGTTTTAGCTGCTGTTTCGATACTTCTATAAATTCTATAAGTTTCAACGACTCACCCTTCAAGCTTTCCAAGGCAGTCATCAAGTGTAGTAGTTACCCAGTCAATATCACATTCCTTAAAGGCCATAGGCGGGCGTAGCTTTAAGACATTTCCGTAAGGCCCTGCAACTGATGTGAGGACATGATTGTCGCGGAGAAGCTCAATCATGTCGAGAGCCTTTGACTGGTCAGGTGTCTTTTGGACGTCGTTCTTGGTGAGCTCGAAGCCGATGAACAAGCCGGCACCCCGCACATCACCGACGGATTCAGGATGGCGCGCCATGACCTCTCTGAGGGAGGAAAGAAGCTTGGCACCGACTGTCTTACAGTGCTCCTGAAGGTGCTCTTCCTTGATTACCGACAGAACAGCCTGCGCCGCTGCAATGGACACCGGATTACCGCCGAAGGTGTTAAAGTATGGGAGCTTGTCACTGAATGCTGCAAGAACCTCATGGCGGGCCGCTAGAGCAGATACAGGAATGCCGTTGCCCATCGGCTTACCCATTGTCACCATATCAGGAATTATGCTGTGGCGGGCGAAGCCCCAGAAGGCATCTCCGGTACGGGCGAAGCCCGGCTGAACCTCATCTGCGATAAATACGCCGCCGTTTCGGTGAACAACGTCAACAGCAGCTTTCACATAGCCGACAGGGTCAGGATGTACACCGTCCGAGGAGAAGATGGAATCGGCAAGAAAACAGGAAAATTTGTAGCCCGCCGCATTGAGCTCATCAATTTTTGACTGCATTTCATTTGCGTACCATTTGATGAATTCATCAGGTGTTCCGCCGTGACGGAAGTAATCAGGGGTTGGAATCAGTCTGACATTGGGAAGAAGAGGCTGTTCACTTCCAAGAGCAGGTGAACAGCCGGAAGTAAGAGCGCTTGTGCCGTGATAAGCTTCCTGAGATACTATTATTCCGGTGCCGCCGGTGTATTCCTGTGCCACGCGCAGGGCAAGGTCATTTGCCTCTGAGCCTGTACACATGAACATAATCTTGTCTATCTCATCAGGAAGCATAGCGAGTATATCCTCGCTGTATCGAATAATACGCTCATGGAGATAGCGCGTATGGGTATTGAGCATTTTCATCTGCTCATTGACTGCATTTATTACTGCAGGATGGCAATGTCCGATCCCTGCAACATTATTGTACATGTCAAGATACTTGGTTCCGGCTGCATCCCACAGATATGCGCCCTCGCCGCGAACCAGATTGACGGGCTTACGGTAAAAGAGTCTGTATGCACCGCCCATATACTTTTCACGGCGCTCAATCAAATCCTTTGTGGATGAATCAAGGAGAGATATATTATTGCTGCTGTAACTGTTAGTGTCCATAATACTTGAACGTGTTGCCATATATTGTACACCTCCGATTTTATTAAAGTAATGAAGAGTAACTATTTTATTTCTTCAATATAGTGAATGGCATCAATTTGATATAATTGATTAATTATCTTTTCGTGGCTCTGTCTCTTGTGCAGGTCAAGCTTGGCAGATATGACGGCATCTTTTCCCTGTAATGCCTGTCTTTTCTGCTTCTCTATTGTGGAGATATGAAAATTGTTGTCCTGTACAAACCGGTAGATTGCCTGAACCCCACATTCTTTGTCGACCTCCATGTACAGAAGTATGCCTCGCGAATTTTCCTCTACATGGTGACTCAAAAAGGTGAGTATGGTCATGACGAAGATGACGAGAACGAACGCTATGAGGGCACCGAATATGTAGCCGGAGCCGATGGCTATTCCGAGGCATGCTGTTGTCCATAGACCTGCAGCGGTGGTAAGACCCTTGACATAGCTTTTTCCGGTGACTATGATTGTGCCTACACCAAGAAAGCCTATGCCGCTTATAACCTGAGCGGCAAGCCTTGCGGGGTCGCCTGTACCATAATGAAGCACAAGATATTCGTCCGTTATCATGACGAGAGACGAACCAAGACATACCAGGGCGAAGGTTCGTGCTCCCGCAGGCTGTCCGTGAGTTCCGCGCTCAAGACCTACAAGTCCGCCAAGCAGGGTTGCCAGAAAAAGCCTTATGCATATAGACAGAGCATTAAAATCCTGTATGTAAATCAAGAATTTCATGCTTTTTCAACTCCGTTTCCGCTGCAGTATCTTATAATGCATCATTACCGCGCTCACCTGTACGGATACGGATGTATTCTTCGACATTGTATATGGCAATCTTTCCGTCGCCGTACTGTCCGGTATTCACCTCTTCAAGAATCTTATCAACAACTTTATCAACCATTTCGTCAGCCACGATGGTCTCAATCTTAATCTTTGGGAGGAAACCGATTTTATATTCGTTTCCGTTATATGACTTGATTGTGCCATTCTGTTTGCCATAGCCCATGGTGGATACAAAGTTCATTCCGTTGATTCCGTTGTCATCGAGAATCGTCTTGACGATCTCAAGCTTTTCAGGTTTGATAATAATTTCGAGTTTCTTCATAATGATATACCTCCTATTTGTTTTTGTTATATGAATTCCATTGAAAAATGGAACATATCACCTCTGGCGCGTACCTTAAAGTACTCAATTGCACCCATGTCAGTTACAACAAATACATTTTCCTGTTGAAGAATCGGCATGTTGTCCGAGATATTCAGAAGCTCAATTTCCTTACGGGTTGGGAGGGAAGCTTCGAGGTGAACCCATGTACATACCGGATGTGGAAAATGATATACATTAAGGAAAATATTGTTGGTTCCCTTGAAATTGTCTGTATGCTTTTCAAGCTCAGGTACGAACTTGGCAGGTATTACCGACAGACATACAGCTAAGCCCTGTCCGCTGATGGTACGGAGCTGGCGCAGATAATATACCGGCTCGCCGGGCGCAATCTTCAGCATCTCACAGTCCTTATGTGTGGGTGACTTAAGCTCAACTGATAGAATTATGCTGCCGAAGTTGCGTGTCCCGTTGTTGAGTATTTCGGAAAAGCCAAGGGAATTGTCATGCCAGTATACGAGTGGCTGAGGTCGGGCAGATACGAAAAAGCCCTTACCCTTTTGGGAGTAGATAATCCCTTGAGCCTTAAGTGTTGCCAAAGCACTTCGGACGGTATTTCTGTTGGTTGAGAAGGCTTCCGTGAGGAAGCTTTCGGAAGGGAGCTTGTCATTTTCCTTTAATTCGTTCTCTCTTATATAGCTTCTTATATAGGAAATGATTTCCCTGCGTGTTGCTTCTATATTCGTATTATTTTCAATGTTCATATAACAGGTACCTTTCTTTTCTTCCGGATTATCTGCAATTTAACATGGTACCAAGTTACCGTCAATAAATAATTGCTAAAATTAAGAAATTTATAGAATATATACAATATTCTCGTCCACTTTGATTAAAAAATATAAAAGATCAACAATCTTAGACTTTTTATTCAAAAATAATTGACTACAAGTTGGTACCAAGCTACAATAACTAACAAGTTGAAAACAAGGGCGTTTTCCAAGCAGGATTGGAAAGCGTCCTTTTTCTTTGCGATAAAGAAGGAGGTAATGATATGGATAACTATAATGCAGAAAGAAAGCCTGATGCCGGGAGTACCTTCTTGGAGCTTCGTCATATCAAAAAGACTTTCGGAAAGTTCACGGCACTTGACGATATCAATCTTACTATTAATAAAGGTGAGTTCGTGTGCCTGTTAGGACCTTCCGGCTGTGGCAAGACAACCTTGCTGAGAATTATCGCAGGGCTTGAGAGACCGACAGCAGGTCAGGTATATATAAATGGAAGCGATGCAACCAAGCTGCCACCGGGCAAGAGAAATTTCGGTATTGTGTTCCAGTCATATGCACTGTTTCCAAATATGACTGTCAGACAGAATGTAGCATTCGGACTTAAGAAGGAAAAACTGTCCAAGAAGGAAATGAACGAAAGAATAGAGAGTATTTTGAATCAGGTAAATCTCTTAGACCAGATAGACAAGTATCCGTCACAGCTTTCAGGCGGTCAGCAGCAGAGAATAGCTTTGGCAAGAGCATTGGTTGTATCTCCTGATTTTCTTCTGCTTGATGAGCCGTTGTCGGCACTGGATGCGAAAGTGCGCCAGAAGGTGCGTAAGGAGATAAGAGCACTTCAGCAGAGACTTGGCATCACAACCATAATGGTAACTCATGACCAGGAGGAAGCACTGACGATGGCAGATACAATAGTTGTTATGAATAATGCCTGTGTGATGCAGAAGGGAACTCCGGTGGAGATATATGATGAGCCCTGTAATCCGTTTGTTGCCGATTTTATCGGTTCAATCAATTTCTTCAGGGCAGACCTGCTCACAAGGGCTAATGTGACAACTGATAAAATGCTTGTTGAGGGACTTACCTCCGGGAGAAATGAGCTTAAGGCATGCAGACCGGAAAATATTGAGATAGTGGAGCCTAAGTCGCTTAATTCGTTCAATGTTATCGTACATGATATAGAATTTCATGGCTATGGTTATCGACTGTGGCTTGATTTAGGTGAAGGTGGAGCTGCACCGCTCAACAATGATTTTATTTCCTTTGATTTGTCGACGGATAAGGTCAGCCGGCTCGGAATAAAAAAAGGTGATTCTATATCAATTCGATTCAAACGCGGTAAGCTATGTTATTTCGGTGCTGACGGACATGCCGGTTTCGGCGGGGAGGTATAGTGCATATGGCAAATAAAAAGGCGCGGATTAAATCAATACATATAGGCAATCTTGTACAGCGTATCATGATTATCATAATGTTTGCCTGGTTCCTGATTTTTCTGATAATGCCGATGATTATGATGTTCGGACAGATTTTTTCGGATAATCAGGGTAATTGGGTAGGTCTTAAGAATTTTGCAGACTATTTCAGCAATCCTCTTATGCTGTCTTCTATAGGACATTCGCTTACCGTGTCAATAGTTACGGCACTTGCGTCAACAGTGATTGGACTGTTGTATGCATATGGTGTTACAAGAACACGCATGAAGCTTAAAAAAATGTACCGTTATCTGGCATTGCTTCCTATATTTATACCGACAATGGTACACGGAATGGCGCTGATATATCTGTTCGGAAGGACGGGACTTATTACAACTAAGCTTGGAATAGATATAGGCTTGTACGGAAAAACCGGAATTATCATGGCACTCATTGTATATTGCCTGCCTCAAGCATATATGATACTGTCGGTTGCGCTTGACAGCGCTGATAACAGATTGTATGAAGCTGCGGAGGTCATGGATTCATCACCGGTAAGAACCTTTTTTAAGGTTACGCTGCCGTCAATAAGATATGGACTTATCAACTCATTTATAGTGTGTTTCACAATGAGCTTTACGGATTTCGGAGCACCCGAGGTTGTGGGCGGCAGTTATTCTGTTCTCGCCACCGATATATACAGGCAGGTTGTGGGACAGCAGAAGATGTCAATGGGAGCGGTTGTAGGCGTAGTGCTCACAATCCCGGCGATGATTTCATTTATCATTGATCTTGCAATGCAGAAAAAGAATGCAAGAAACGAACTTTCATCCAAGGCGGTTACATTTACACCTAAGGATTCCAAGGCGAGGGATATTTTCTATCAGGTATATTGCAGCATTATATCGCTGATATTCATTATACTGATTGCAACGGTTGCCCTGTCTGCGTTCGTGAAGGTATGGCCTTACAATATGTCGTTTACACTCAAGCATTTTGATTTTGGAGCAGCGCTTCACGGAACCGGAGTTATAAGCTTCGTAAACAGCCTTAAGCTGGCTTTCGGTGCAGCGTGCCTTGGAACAGTGCTTGTATTCTCATTCGCATACCTGATTGAGAAGGGCAGAACCATGAGAAAGCTGTGCGGATTCTGCCGATTCTTAGCCACGATGCCTATGGCTCTGCCGGGACTTGTTCTGGGACTTGGATATATCATGTTTTTTAACAAACCATGGATTGAGATTCCTTTCCTTAACATTGCTGTGTCGAACAGTTTTTCAGGACTATACGGAACCTTTGCAATCATGATATGCTGTACAACAATTCACCTGTTTTCGGTTACATATGTGACTGCGGGTACGGCATTAAAGAAGCTTGACAGAGAGTATGAGAATGTTGCCGAATCAATGAGCATTCCTTTCTGGCAGGTATTTACAAGGGTATCACTCCCTATGTGCATCAATGCGGTGCTTGAAATATTCATGTATTTCTTTGTCAACTCGATGGTAACAGTGTCGGCAGTGGTATTTTTGTACACGGCACAGAGTAAGCCGGTATCCATAGCCATCCTCAATATGGATGACAATGGCGATTATGCCGCAGCAGCAGCTATGTCAATTCTCATCTTTTTAATAAATGTTGCAGTCCGCACAATTTATGAGTTCGTTAATGCAGTTCTTGTGAGAAGGCTTAACAGATGGAAAGGAGGTACAAAGTAGATTGTACGGAAGTTAAAATGAGGCAGAATTGAATTTCTAAGCGGATAAAAGAAGATGCGCCGTTATATTGCGGCAGAATGGAGGCTTTTATGAGGAGAAAAATAAGAAATTGTATAGCTTTGGCTATGTCGGCAGCTCTTGTACTTGCATCGTTTACAGGATGCAGCGTGAAATCTACTAAAACAGATGAGGCGGCTCAGACTACGACAGCTTCAACATCAGCGGGCGGTGAAGCTGAGACAGGGACTACAAGTGCAGATGGAGGTACTGTTAAGGCGACAGAAGGCTCAATTACTGTATATACCGCTTTCGAGGATGACCAGATTGACAAGTATCTTGCTTCCTTTAAGGAGCTCTATCCGAATATTAATGTAGAAGTCATACGTGAGTCAACAGGAACTCTTATAGCCAAGGTTATAGCTGAGAAGGACAATCCGGTAGCTGATGTAATATGGGGAACTTCGGCTTCTGTTATGCTTCAGCTTGAACCTTATGGAATTATCAAGGGTTACAGACCGGAGGGCACAGAGCTTCTTGATTCGAGGTTCTATGACAGTAAGAATGAGGAGCCTCTTTGGACGGGCTGTGACGTGTATGAGACAGCTTTTCTTGTGAATACACAGGTATGTGAGGAAGCCGGTGTGCCGATACCTAAGTCATTTGAAGATCTGCTTGACCCTTGCTATGAAGGGATGATAGTAATGCCTGACCCGACATCATCAGGAACAGGTATGCTGACGGTCAATGGTATTTTACAGATTATGGGTGAAGAAAAGGGTTGGGAGTACATGGAAGCTCTTAATAAGAATATAGCTAACTATACAACCTCAGGTTCAAAGCCTGCTAAAATGGCGGCTGCCGGTGAGTGCGGAATCGGCATATCTTTCGGTTATCGCTGCGCAACTCTGCTTGCGGAGGGCTATCCTGTTGAGGTTGTATTCCCGGCAGAGGGCTGTGGCTGGGATGTTGAGGCCAACTGTCTGATTGCAAAGGATACAATCAATCCTGCAGCATATACATTTCTTGACTGGGCAATTTCCGATGTTGCCATGGAGAAGTATGCGACAGAGTATCCTATAACGGGTCGTGGTGTCATCGGGGATATTCCGGAGGGCTACAGTGAGACACCGCTTGAGAACCTCTGCGACTTAGACCTTGCACAGGCAGCAGCCGACAGAGATGCAATAATTGAGAAATTCACACCGTTCCTGTCAGGAAATGTACAGTAAAGGCTTACGGCACATAAATTAATAAAGCTTATCGAAGGTCAATATCACGAGGCAATATGTGGTGATATTGACCTTTTTCTCTATTTTATGTATTATGGTAATAGACAAAATTTTGGGAGGACAGTGTGAAAATAAGCTTGATAGCTTATTTTTCACACATGCTATTTGTGCCGCAGGCGTCACAAAGTAGCTTTTATCGTGGTCAAAATTTGAGATTTTGCCCACGGTTCCTCCGGCAAAAAATCATTGCCTGCGGAATGGAGATTAGTATGAGGAAAAACATGGGTAGATTCAGCAAAAAACTATTGGCTGCAGTGCTTTGCGTGAGCCTTAGTGCCGGCACACTGGCGGGTTGCGGTAAGAAGGAGAGTGCGGGAAATAACAGCACGGAGAACAGCCGGTCGGACAGTGAGAGTCAGAGTACCGATGCACAGCAGGAGACGACAACACAGTTTCCGGATATTGAGAGAAAGACGGCGGACGAGATTGAGATTAATCCGGAAGTGATTGACGTGACAACATTTGCACTGCCGGACGGACCGGAGGAGTCGGGTATATTCGTGCAGCCGATAGAGGACATCTCGGATGATTTCATAAGAGGAATGGATGCATCGGCAGTGCTTGCGGTGGAGAACAGCGGAGCAAAGTACTATGGCTTTGACGGCGAGGAGCAGGATGTGTTCAAGACGCTTGCGGAAGCCGGAGTTAATTACATAAGACTTCGTGTATGGAATGACCCATACGATGAGAACGGAAACGGTTATGGCGGTGGAAATAATGACGTTGCCACAGCTATTGAGCTTGGTAAGAGAGCGACACAGTATGGCATGAAGGTATGCATAGATTTCCACTATTCGGATTTCTGGGCTGACCCGACCAAGCAGTATGCTCCGAAGGCGTGGAAGGGAATGAATCTTGAGCAGAAGAGCGATGCACTCTATGATTTTACGGTGACAAGCCTTACAGATATTCTGAATGCCGGTGTCGATGTATGTATGGTTCAGGTAGGAAATGAAATCAATAAGGGAATGTCAGGGGAGACATTCATGTCCTCGGTAGCGGAGCTGCTGAAGGCAGGCAGCAGTGCAGTGCGTGAGGTTTCAAAAGCTGCAGGAAAAGACATTCAGGTAGCTGTCCACTATACGGACATTGATAAACAGGGTGAGGTTGCGAAGATTACGGCTGACCTTGAGAAATATGGTGTGGATTATGATATTTTTGCAATGTCCTACTACTCATTCTGGCATGGCTCGATGGAGAATATGCAGGATATGGCAGAATATGTGCAGGACACCTATGGCAAGAAGGTTGTGATTGCAGAGACTTCATATTGCTATACCAGCGAGGATGGTGACGGAAGCGGCAACAGTGTGTCCGGTGACGGCGACCTTGTGGACGGGTATGATGCAACTGTACAGGGACAGGCAGATATGCTTCGTGATATATGTGCGGCAGCAGATGAAGCTGATATAATGGGTGTGTTCTACTGGGAAGGAACATGGATTCCTGTAGGACCTGCGGATGCGGACAACTCAGAGCTTTGGGAGAAATATGGAAGCGGCTGGGCAAGCAGCTATTCAGGTTCATATGACCCGAAGGATGCAGGCAAGTACTATGGCGGCTGTTCATGGGATAATCAGGCATTGTTCGATTTTACCGGACATCCGCTCGACTCACTCAAGGTATTCAGGGAATTAAAGTACGGGGCAACGGCACCGCTTGCGGTTGAAAAGGTTCCCGGTGTTGAGGTATTCTGCAATGTGGGAGCTGAGCTGGTGCTGCCTGAAACAGCACAGGTTGTCTACAATGACAAGACAGCCAACAGGGAGGTTCCTGTTGTATGGAATGCTGAACAGATCGCAGCGATAGACACTAATATCGGAGGAAGCTATCAGGTAGAGGGCATTCTTCAGGACGAGGAGCTGGATGAGGAGTACAGAACGGTTGTCGCAAATGTTGAGGTTAAGCTTATAAACTACGTTGTGAATTCAAGCTTTGAGGATTCCGACACTTCCATGTGGAAGGTGGTCTACAACGGAAAAGAGAACCCTACAGATTATCAGGTCAACGCAAAAGACGCAAAGACGGGTGAGACGGCTTTCCACTTCTGGTCGGCGAGTGAGATGGATTTCTCCATTGAGCAGGAGGTAACGGGACTTGAGCCGGGAACTTATCAGCTCTCAGCCTTCTCACAGGGCGGAGATATGTTGAGCTCATCAGTGCTTGAGCTGTATGCGGTTGCTGATGGTGTGGAGTACACACAGAGCTTTGAGCTTACGGGGTATGCAGACTGGAAGGAGCCGACGGTTACGGATATCAAGCTCACAGGGGACACTATCGTTGTCGGTGTGAGAATGAAGTGCAACGGAGGAAGCTGGGGAACAGTGGATGACGTGACATTGAACAGAGTTGGAGAATAACAGATAACAATGATGTTGGGGTCAAATAGGTGTATTAGGTTTTGAATGTATAACGGGATATATTTATGCATATCGACTCCGGTTGCTCGAAGCAAGGTGTTCTAAGGACTCTGATTTATGTATTGATATGGTACGCCACTGTTGCAAAAACAGCCCTCCGTGGCTGTTTGCAACTCAGTCAGCATCCATGCTGACTGTGGCTGGGGAATAAGCAGAGTCCTAAGAACAACTAAGCTTCTCACTAAAGTCGCGATACGCATAAATATATCCCGTTATACATGGCAAATTTTTAGCCTATTTGACCTTAACATCATATAAATAAGGTGTCATAACATATTTCAGATAATGAATATGTTATGACACCTTATTTTTTGCACATTTTATAGTTTGGATTGGCTGTATTTTTACATATTAAATGAATAAAAAACCTTGCATAACTTGGATATTTGGCATACTATTATGAATAGGGATTATCTGCCTGTACTCTTTAATAACATGTGACAAAACAGTTGAACAGTTTTACTATATTGCAAGACGGACTCTTTACAGCCGTTGGTGTTTGGCAGCAGTATTTTTGCTGCCTATGCACCATTACGTGCTGTAATGAAGCGGAAGCGTGTCCGGCGGTAATATATTAAAATTGTTCAACGTCATGATAGAAACGGAGTCTACGGGTCAGATATTATTATAAAGTTTATGGAGGTGTTGTATGGATACCGTTGTTTTCAACAAAGAGGACTTCAAGAAGTCAGTGTTAGACAATGTCAAGAACATTTACAGAAAGAATATCGAGGAGGCCACTAAGCAGCAGGTATTTCAGGCTGTTGCGTATGCCGTCAAGGATATGATTATCGATAGATGGATTGCGACACAGAAGGAATATGAGAAGCAGGATGTAAAGACTGTATATTACATGTCGATGGAGTTCCTTATGGGACGAGCACTCGGCAACAATATGATCAACCTTTGCTGCTATAAGGAGGTTAAGGAGGTTCTTGAGGAACTTGGCTTTGACATCAATGTGATTGAGGACCAGGAGCCGGATGCAGCACTTGGCAACGGAGGTCTCGGACGACTTGCCGCATGTTTCCTTGATTCACTTTCAACACTCGGCTATCCTGCTTACGGATGCGGTATCAGATATAAGTACGGAATGTTCAAGCAGGAGATAAGAGACGGCTATCAGCTTGAGGTTCCGGATGACTGGCTTAGAGATGGCAATCCGTTTGAGGTTAAGCGTTCCGAGTATGCTGTTGAGGTTAAGTTCGGCGGCTATGTAAGATGCTACAGAGGAGATGACGGAAGAGATCATTTTGTGCAGGAGAATTATCAGTGTGTAAATGCAGTTCCATACGACCTTCCTATTGTCGGATACGGCAACAATGTGGTAAATACATTGAGAATATGGGATGCAGAGCCTATACAGCATTTCAATCTTGATTTCTTTGACAAGGGAGATTATCAGAAGGCTACAGAGCAGGAGAATCTTGCAAAGAATATTGTTGAGGTTCTTTATCCTAACGACAATCATTATGCGGGCAAGGAGTTAAGACTCAAGCAGCAGTATTTCTTTATTTCGGCGAGTGTACAGAGAGCGGTTGCCAAGTTTAAGGAAAAGCACAGCGATATTCATCAGTTCCCTGAGAAGGTATGCTTCCAGCTCAACGATACGCATCCTACGGTTGCGGTGGCAGAGCTTATGAGAATCCTTCTTGATGACGAAGGGCTTGAGTGGGATGAGGCGTGGGATATCACAACAAAGACATGTGCATATACTAACCATACAATCATGGCTGAGGCACTTGAGAAATGGCCTATCGAGTTGTTTTCAAGACTTCTTCCGAGAATATACCAGATTGTCGAGGAGATTAACAGACGCTTTGTCGAGAAGATTAAGACCATGTATCCGGGCAATCAGGAGAAAATCCGCAAGATGGCAATCGTGTACGACGGACAGGTTAAGATGGCTCACCTTGCAATCGCTGCGGGCTTTTCGGTAAACGGTGTTGCAAAGCTTCACACAGAGATTCTTGAGAAGCAGGAGCTTAAGGATTTCTATGAGATGATGCCTGAAAAGTTCAACAACAAGACCAATGGCATTACACAGAGAAGATTCCTTCTTCACGGCAATCCGCTTCTTGCAGACTGGGTAACAAAGAAGATTGGCGACGACTGGATTACAGACCTTCCGCAGATGAGCAAGCTCAAGGTATATGCCGATGATGAGCTCAGCAGAAGTGAGTTCATGCAGATTAAGTACCGTAACAAGGTCAGACTTGCCGAGTACATTAAGGAGCACAACGGAATTGAGGTTGACCCGCGTTCCATATTCGATGTTCAGGTAAAGAGACTTCATGAGTACAAGAGACAGCTTCTCAATATACTTCATGTAATGTACCTTTACAACCAGATAAAGGAACACCCGGAGATGGATTTTTATCCAAGAACATTTATCTTTGGTGCGAAAGCAGCGGCAGGCTACAAGAGGGCCAAGGCTACAATCAAGCTTATCAATAATGTTGCTGATGTTATCAATAACGATAAGTCGATTGACGGCAAGATTAAGGTTGTATTTATAGAGAATTACCGTGTATCCAATGCGGAGATTATCTTCGCGGCAGCCGATGTCAGTGAGCAGATTTCGACGGCTTCTAAGGAGGCATCAGGTACAGGCAACATGAAGTTCATGTTAAACGGTGCAATTACGCTCGGAACAATGGACGGTGCCAATGTTGAGATTGTGAACGAGGTAGGAGAGGACAACGCTGTCATCTTTGGACTCAGAGCAGATGAGGTTATCCGCTACGAGAACGAGGGCGGATATAATCCGATGGATATTTTCAACAATGACCAGGATATCAGACAGGTGCTCATGCAGCTTATTAACGGCTTCTATTCACCTGAGGATCCGGAGATGTTCCGTGAGATATATGATTCTCTTCTTCATGCTCAGGGCGGCAGCCGTGCGGATGTATACTTTATATTGAAGGATTTCCGTTCCTATGCCGATGCTCAGAAGAAGATAGAGGAGAAGTATCGCGATACCGAAGGATGGGCACGCTCCGCAATGCTCAATACAGCATGCAGCGGTAAGTTCACTTCAGACAGAACCATCGAGGAATATGTCCGCGATATATGGCATCTTGAGAAGGTCAAGGTTGAGCTTACGGATGCTGACTGCATTTAAAATGCATCAAATAATATGAAATAAAAACATCACCCTCTGCATACAATATGTGCAGGGGGTGTTTTGCATGAAGAGAACCTTTAAATTTGCAGTCTGCTGCCTTGCGGCAGTTTTTTTTATACCATTTACCATCACGTTAATCCTAAGCGGAGTAGGACTTGATAAGGAAAGAATAGGGCTTGCCCTGACGGAGTCGCTTACGGGGAAGGACAAACAGATGGCGGTAAGCATGAACTATGCTGTCGGGAGTGAGAGTATGGATATCGAGGAGTATATTGCCGGCGTTATTGCACCGGCTTACGATTATTGCAGTAATGAAGAATTTTTAAAAGCAATGGCTGTAATGTGCCGTACTTATATTGTATGGTGTAACGAAAACAATTTGCAGAATGACACGGTTTTCTTTAATGATATTGAGCTTGAAGAGCGATGGGGAGAGGAGTGGCAGGAAAAGAAGGCGGCTGTTACGCTTGCAGTACGCCGGACAGAGGGAGAGAAGATAACTAACGGAGGTATGACGATATATCCTTATTGCCACATGCTTACGAGCGGATATACCAGAAATCTGCGTGACGAATGCAGTTATCTGTGTGAGGTAATGCAGACGGAGGACAGCTTAGAGGATGATTACATCAATATATATGATTTTGCGGACAAGGAGTTTGCGGCTCTGATTAAGAAAAATATCAAGGATGTGTATTTTGACGAAAGGAATGCTGCAGAGCAGCTTCAAGTGGTTGAAAAGACAACAGGCGGTTACATTGTGCTTATTCAGGTGGGAAATGTTGTCGTTGACGGAGATACATTTGCATCAATGACAGGGCTTGCTTCACCTTCATTTACATATATAAAGACGGATGAGGGAATAAGATTTACGGTAAAAGGTAATGGGAACGGTTACGGCTTATCCGTTGCCGGAGCTGCAAAAAAGGCGGAACAGGGGGCATCATATAAGGAAATACTTAACTATTATTTTGAAAATATAACATGTATAAAATAAAAAGCGGTGGCAATCCTATTATCAAGAGTAAAGGAGCTGTAACGATAAAGACAGCACAGCTCTGAGTATAACTCAGGAAAATTGATAATGCGAAAAGGTGTATGTGAATAATGAGCATGCTCACGATATACCGATTCAGCAAGAGGAGGTTGCCTTGAATAGAAGAAAGAATAAGGTGGACATGGAGAAAGTATTTGCCACCGTCATCTCTCTTGCCATCATGGTTGCTTTGGTGGTAGGAGTAGTATCTATACTTAAAAGCAATAATTCACAGGGGGAAAACAAGCATAATTATATTGACCTCAACGAGATTAACGAGGCTTTAAGCAGTGAGAATCCTGGTAATGAGACGATAATGCAGGCAGATGAGAGGGAGGAGGAGAGCAGGGATGACAGACATGTTGAAAACACCACAGATGCAGAGGATGTCAAAGGCGGTAAAAAAGCGGCTGAAGTCACTGGAGAAATCGATGCGGAAATCAATACGGCACTTGAAGTGCCAAGCACAGGAGATGATGCCGAAGGTACGAAAACTGCTGATAAAAGCGGAGACGAAGCTGTGCCGTCTGGTACAGCAGATGAAGGACAGGCGGTCGCAGCAAACACAGACACACAGGAGCCGTCAGCAGAAAATGTAAGTGAACCTGCAGCGGCAGATGTTCCGGCTTCCGAAAATGTTGACAGTGAAGCGGCTCCGGTAAGTGCAAGCACAGCCACTATATTAGGCTACAGCTTTAATGAGGATAGCACGATGATGTGGCCGGCATCAGGAAATGTCATACTCAATTATAATATGACCAATACAATCTACTTTCCGACACTTGATGTGTACAGATGCAATCCGGCGATTATCATAAGTGCTGATGAGGATTCGGTCGTGTCAGCGGCAGCGGACGGAATTGTCATCGCTGTATATGAAACCAATGAGACAGGTCTTACAATGGAGATTGCACTCGGAAATGATTATGTAATGACTTACGGACAGCTTAAGAATCTTACGGTGGGCGTTGGAAGCCAGGTAAAGCGTGGCGATGTGATTGCCTCTGTTGCGGCTCCGAGTCAGTATTATACGGTTGAGGGAAGTAATCTCTATTTCAGACTTGATAAGGGAGATACAAGTGTAAATCCGATGGATTTTATTGATGCGGAATAAATGTAAAGAATCAAGATAAAGAGTTGTGATATAGTTATTGGTTTATTATATGTCAAAAGGTTGGTCTTATTTGATCAGCCTTTTGTTTTTATATAAAAATTTAATGTTAACATAAATAAATTGAGGCAATGACTTAAGGAGATGGATGTATATGAAAAACGTAAATATTTATGGATATATGAGAGTGTCATCAAAGGAACAAAATGAAGACAGGCAGAAAATAGCGTTAATGGAGATTGGAGTTCCGGAAAAAAACATTTATATGGATAAACAGTCTGGAAAAGATTTTGAAAGGACGCAGTATAAACGCATGCTGCGAAAATTGAATGAAAACTGTGTGCTGTATATTAAGTCAATCGACCGTTTAGGAAGAAATTATGGGGAGCTGAATGAGCAATGGAGAATAATTACAAAAGAAAAGAAAGCAGATATTGTAGTCATTGATATGCCGATTTTAGATACTCGTAGAGAAAAAAATCTGCTTGGAACATTTATCAGTGATATTGTTCTGGCTTTGCTCAGCTATGTGGCAGATAATGAGCGCATCAATATCAAACAAAGGCAGGCGGAGGGCATTGCAGCGGCTAAAGCAAGGGGAGTAAAGTTTGGCAGACCACCATTACCAATTCCGGAAAATTTTTATGAAATGCTCAGAGACTGGAGAGCAGGGAAAATAACAATGGAAGAAGCTTCAAAGGCTTGTAATATGTGTGCAAAAACTTTTTATAGCAAGGCTGTAAAATATGAAAAGACCATTTAGGTGTTTTATGCATTCTAGCTTAAATGGTATACTTTTTTTCATGAGTCAAAATAGGATTTTTTACCATAAAATTATGTGAATTTTTGACATAAAATTACTTTATTTTGAACCATTTTATGTTACAATATATAGTAATTTTTTATGTATATATTTTCTGGAAATGTATACATTTTTTCCAAGCGGACTATGAAAGATAGTCAGCTTTAGAAATGAGGCAAAATGGATAAGTTAATTGATTTCAATGCTTATCCGGTCAGTAATAACCTTAAGGCATTGCTGAGGGATAAGACAACAAAGAAAAATATTATATTTGCAACTTCGGTATATAGTTACAAAGGTACTCCAATCAAGGAAACGGAGCAAATGACGGAGGGAATCTTAAAAGGATTTACACAATATGAGATACAGCCGAGGGTGCTAAAGAATAAGGAACAACAGCAGGAGCGTACCAGAGCCAAAGCTGAGGTGTTTACTCCATCGTGGATATGCAACAAAATGAATAACCACTGTGATGAGGAGTGGTTTGGAAGAAAGAATGTTTTCAATATTGAACAGGATCAGGGGTGGCAGGTAAACACAGAAAAAGTTGAGTTTGACACAGAGGATGGATGGAAAAAATATGTCGATTCCAAAAGGCTTGAGATTACCTGCGGCGAAGCTCCCTATATCGTGTCGCGTTATGATGCCGCTACTGGAGAATTGCTTGAGATTAAGCAACGTATAGGGATTTTGGACAGAAAACTGCGTGTAGTAAATGAAAACACAGACAATGAAAACGAATGGTTCAAATGGGTGCTTCGAGCATATCAGAGTGTGTATGGTTATGAATTTCAAGGAGACAGCCTTCTGATTGCAAGAATCAATTTACTCATAACTTTTGTGGATTATATGCAGGACAGGTGGGATAGAGTTCCAACAGATGCAGAACTGCGAAAGATTGTGAATGTTATTGTCTGGAACCTGTGGCAGATGGATGGAATATCCGGGACGATTCCCTTTGGAAAGCCCAAAGAGGAATATCATCAATTCAGTCTATTTGACTTTGTGGTAGCAGATGAGCCGAGAAAGCAGGATATAGAAGATCCGGAAGAAGTGTACTGCCGGATTTATGACTGGCGCAGCGATAAATCGCTGACGTATAAAAGCATGAAGGAAGGTAGATGAGATGAAATTTGATTTTGCGATTGGAAATCCGCCGTATCAGGAGGAGAGTAATTTACAGCATGAGTTAGCAGAAGATAATAAAAGAAATTTTGCACCGCCAGTTTACAATTTATTTCTTGAAGAAGCATATAAGGTAGCAGATGTTGTTGAAATGATACATCCGGCTCGGTTTTTGTTTAATGCTGGCTCTACACCAAAGTCATGGAATGAAAAAATGTTGAATGATGAACATTTGAAAATTCCGTATTATGAACCGGATAGTAATAAAGTTTTTCCGGGATTATCGACTACTATAAAGGGAGGAATTGTTATTTCGTATCGAGATGATAAGTCAAATTATGGAGCAATAAAGGCATTTACACAGTTCACGGAATTAAATGCTATTATGCATAAAGTTATAGATAGGAAGGATTTTGAGAGTTTAAGCAATATTGTATATACAAGAACAGCTTATAGGTTAACACCTAAAATGCATGAGGATAATCCATGGGCGATTGAAAGACTTAGTGAAGGACATGCTTACGATATGTCATCTAATATCATCAACCTATTACCAGAGATATTTTTTGAGAACATTCCAGATGATGGTAAGGAATATGTGAAAATTATAGGACGAGAAAACAATCAAAGAGTTTATAAGTACATAAAAAAGGAATATATCAATGATGTCGAAAATATGAAGGCGTATAAGGTTTTAATTCCACAGGCAACCGGTAGTGGCAAATTTGGCGAAAACTTTAGCACACCCTTTGTAGAACCACCACAAACGGGTTCAACTGAAACATTTATTAGTATAGGTAATTTTGACGAGCTAGAATCGGCAAATGCACTGAGAAAGTATATTTGTACAAAATTTGCAAGAACATTGTTAGGTGTGCTTAAAGTGACACAAAATGGAAATAAGCCAGTGTGGAGGTATATTCCCTTTCAAGATTTCACCTACAAATCAGACATCGATTGGTCTGTATCCATAGCAAACATTGACAAGCAACTCTATAAAAAATATGGACTTTCCGAGGAGGAAATCACATTTATAGAAACTAACGTAAAGGAGATGGAATAGCATGAATAAACCAAAGATTCATACAACCAAACAGGTAGTTCCGATGCTTTATGGCTATTCCACTCCGGAAGTGATTCGTCATAATGGCTGGACGAAGATAGGATACACAGAACAGGATGTAGAAACTCGTATCAATCAACAGACACACACTGCGGATATTAAGTGGCAGCTTGAATGGAAGGGTAATGCCACTTTTGATGATGGTTCAGGAGAGACATTCATAGATAAGGACTTTCATGCATATCTTCGAAAATCCGGTATAGAGCAGGAAAAAGGAAAAAATAATGAATGGTTTCATGTGGATGGCATTACATCTAAGCAGATGTTTCGTGATTTCAGAGAAGATCATGGTATTCTAAAAACTACAGATGTAGTTATTCCTTATAAGTTGCGTGAGGAGCAGCAGAGTGCGGTTGCAATGACGGTTGATTATCAGGCGACTCATAAAGATGGAGAGTTCCTTTGGAATGCTAAGCCGAGATTTGGAAAGACATTATCGGTATATGATTTTGTGCAGAAAACAGGGGCAGAAAAGGTGTTGATTGTGACGAACCGACCTGCGATTGCAAATTCATGGTTTTCGGATTATGCAAGATTTTTAGGTAGTGAGTCTGGGTATCTTTTTGTTAGTGAGGTTGATGCGCTAAAAGGAAAAAGAGGAGTGTTGACCAGAGAGGAATATACACATATTCTTGTTACTGGTGACAGCAGGAATATAAAATGCATTGAGTTTGTATCCTTGCAGGATATGAAAGGCTCAGTATATTTTGGTGGTCAGTATGAAAAATTAGGCGAAGTTGCCAATATGGAGTGGGATGTCCTTGTCATTGATGAAGCACATGAGGGTGTTGACACATATAAAACGGATATAGCATTTAATCGGATTAAGAGAAAATTTACATTACATCTTTCAGGCACCCCATTCAAAGCACTTGCAAATAATAAATTTTCTGATGGTGCCATCTATAACTGGACTTATGCAGATGAACAAAAGAAAAAGAGAGATTGGGATGCTTCAGCGGAGGAGGAAAACCCGTATGTAACATTGCCGCAGCTTAATCTGTACACTTATCAGATGTCAGAAATTATCAAAGATGAGCTGCAGCAAGGCATAGAGATTAACGGAGAAACAGAAGAATATGCGTTTGATCTGAATGAGTTTTTTGCTGTTACAAATGGTAAGTTTAATCATGAATCTTCAGTTGATAAGTTTCTGGATGCAATGACTAGACAGACAAAATTTCCATTTTCGACGGAAGAACTGCGGGATGAATTAAAGCATACGTTCTGGTTGCTTGACAGGGTAGACAGTGCCAAGTCACTGGCAAAAAAATTAAGGGAACATCCAATATTCCAAGAATATGAAGTTGTTCTTGCTGCTGGCGATGGAAAACTGGACGATGATGATGAAAACATGAAATCTTATGATAAAGTGGTTGCTGCCATAGCGGAGCATGAAAAGACCATTACATTATCGGTAGGACAGCTTACGACAGGAATTACTATACCGGGATGGACAGCAGTACTCATGCTTAGTAATATGCGTTCTCCGGCACTTTATATGCAGGCGGCATTCCGGGCACAGAATCCTTGTCTGTTTAAGGTGGGTACATCCTTCAAGAGAAAAGAAAATGCTTATGTATTTGACTTTGATCCTGCAAGAACCCTTACCATATTTGAGCAGTTTGCTAATAACTTGAATCCTAATACTGCAAAGGGCGGAGGTACAGCAGAGGAGCGCAAGGAAAATGTAAAGGAATTGCTTAATTTCTTCCCAGTGATTGGTGAAGATGAACAGGGAGAATTGGTAGAATTGGACGCGGAAAAGGTCATGACAATTCCGAGAAAAATTCGTTCTGTTGAGGTTGTAAAGCGTGGCTTTATGAGTAACTTCCTGTTTCAGAACATCAGCAATATTTTTGGCGCACCAAAGGAAGTCATTGATATTATCACAAAGTTTGAACCGATAGAAGAACCTAAAAGCAAGGTAAATCTGACAGAGGAAGTGCGGAATGATTTGTCACTGGATGAAAATGGAGAAGTGGCTCTCAGTGATGAATTTGTAATTGGCAGAACGCAGGACGTTTTTGGCGATAAAATCTATGATGTAACCTTGCAGGTACAGGAAACAATGACACAGATGGAGCAAGCACCGGACAAGGCTCAGAAAGCGATTGATAAACTGAAAGAGGCAGTAAAGCGGAGTGCAGTCAAGGCAGTTGTGGATACAGCACAGTCTACCTATGGCTCTGATATGAAAGCAGCAGATAAAAGACAGATAGAATCAAAACTGAACCAAGAAGCTGATCGGATGATTGATAGGCTGCATACCAATTATGAAATTGAACGTAATGTTATAGAAAATCAGCGTGTTGCCGAGCAGAAGGCAAGGTATGAAACCGGAAAAACATCAGAGCAGATTGATAAAGAATTTGAGCAGAAGCAGCAGAAAGCCATGGAGAAATTTAATGAGGAATTGACAACTGCTATTTCTGATTTTGCGAAAGAATCCACGAAAGAGACAGTCAAGACCGTAGAAACGAAGAAGAGGGAACGAGAAAAGGAAACAATCGAGGATGGCGTCAGAGATCATCTACGTGGATTTTCAAGGACAATTCCGTCATTTCTAATGGCATACGGAGATAATACGGTAACGCTTGCAACCTTTGATACTATTATCCCAGATAAAGTATTTCTGGAAGTGACAAGCATTACGCTGGATCAGTTCAAGTTCCTGCGAGATGGTGGTGACTATGTGGAGGAAGAAACCGGACAGACCAAGCACTTTGATGGAAAGCTATTCGATTCGGTAGTATTTGATGATTCTGTAAAAGAATTTCTTGCCTTAAAGAAAAAACTTGCTGATTATTTTGATGAAAAGAGCGTAGAGGACATATTTGATTATATTCCACCACAGAAAACAAATCAGATATTCACGCCAAAGACAATCGTTAAGAAAATGGTAGATATGCTGGAGCAGGAAAATCCCGGATGTTTTGATATGCCGGATAAGACATTCATTGATTTGTATATGAAATCTGGCCTGTATATTACAGAGATTGTGAAGCGGTTGTATCAGAGTGATGAGATGAAAAAGCAATTTCCGGACAATAAGGAGCGTCTGAAACATATTTTTGAAAAGCAGGTGTATGGACTGGCACCGACGGAAATCATATATAAGATAGCAACAAGCTACATATTGGGCTTTGATGAGGATACAAAGGACATCAAGCATAATTTCAGACAGTTGGATGCGCTGCCTTATGCTAAGAACGGAACACTGGAGCAAGTGTTGGATGAATTGTATTCCAAGGAGGAGTAGGAGATGCACCCGGAGACATACGGATTTGGGTATAAATATGATAAATTATAGGAGACTAGAAATAGTACAGAGATTGACTTTTGGCATATGTTAGAGTATAATTTAATTACAAAAAGATGATACTATAGTCGGAACGAAGACTTAAAACTCGTTTCCAGTGGTCGGGATGAAGACCTAAAACTCATTCCCATTACAGAGTAAACTGCTAAAAATCAAAGGCGGATGGCTTAGGTCATCCGTTTTTCTTTAAAAAAGGAGATGTGAATGGGACTCGAAATCGAAAAAATGGAAGCAGGATATGAGATACGGTTTTCGAAACCAAAGTGTTTTGAATTTGTAAAAGCATTAAAGTCAGGAGGAACCGGAAAGACATTATTAATGCGAGATGCTACAATTGATGAATTGTTTGTGTGTAAGAAATATAATCCTGAACAGAAGGAATATGAAGATGAGTGTTACAAACGTTTTGTTGAAGAAATAAAAATAATGTATTCAGTGTATCATAATAATATAGTAAGAATATATGATTACTTTTTATATCCAGAATATAAGACAGGATATATTATTATGGAATATATAAGGGGAGAAAACATAGAAGAGTATTTTCGAGTTGCTGATGAAGAAAATATAAACTCGATATTTATACAAATAATTAATGCCTTTTTATATCTGGAACAATATAATATATTGCATAGAGATATAAGAGCTGCAAATATTATGGTTGATGAAAAAGGAGACATTAAGGTCATTGATTTTGGATTTGGAAAGCGATTAGAAGAAGAACAGGATAATAATGCTAGTGTATTACTTAATTGGCCTGCATCAAGAATACCACAAGAAATACATAGTGAACAATATAGTGTTCAAACGGAAATTTTTTATGTGGGATACTTGATTAAAAATATAATTGAAAAATATGATATAAAGTGTTTCAAGTATACTATTCTTATGGAAAAAATGATACAGGTTAATCCAAGGGATAGAATGCATTCTTTTGAAGAAATACAAAACAGCATTGCTGAGCAGACATTTGAACAAATAAAATTTACAAACTCAGAGAAAAAAGTATATCAAAATTTTGCAACATCTTTTTGTGGTTTACTATGTCGAATAAAAGATAATTTAATTACAGAAAGAGATTCATCTGTGATAATAGAAAAATTAAGAGCAATTTTACGAGACAATAGTTTAGAAGAAAATGTGACAAATGTGAAAAGATTGATTTCAATTTTTATTAAGTCTGATTATAGATACTATAGAAACAATATAGAGGTGTATAAAGTAAAAGATTTTTATGAATTTTTTTTGAGTCAAAAAAATGCGGTAAGAGATGTTATTTTAAATAATCTATATGGAAGAATAGCAAATATTCCTATTTCCCATAGTATATATGATGATGAATTACCATTTGATTAATGGAAGAGTAATAATATAATAAAATGGCATGATAGAAGCACAAAGGAGGCTGAATGGCGGAGGAAAGTTTTAAGGAACGTGTCCGACAGGAAATGATAAAAGCGGCAAAACAGTATAAGAACATATATGTTGATTATGAATATTTAATCTGTTCAATGAAATTTGAAAAAAAAGATTATTACATAATTGCAGCAGAAAAAGATAACTTTCAACACCTGACAGGGGTACAGTCAAAAATAGATGCAAAAACTTTTTTTAAAAAATGCTATGATGGAACTTTAGCAGAGGAGGACTTTGATCTTGCGAAGGTGGGGCAGAACGAGAAGGAAGCGAAAGGTACGATAAGAAGAAAAATACAGGTACTTCCGGATATGATGACGCTTCTGAAAGTGGGTGTTCAGGTCGAGGAAGGATTTAGAAAAAACCAAGTAGTATGTTCGTTTGCCACAGCAGATGGAAAATGTACTTTAGGATTTTCAGAATCAAAGAAAGCCCGTCCAAAGTCATTGATAAAAGGAAATGAATTGCAAAATCCCGGGATTGTAGATTTGATTTTAAGAAAAAGAGTTGGAAATTCAAGCTTTGATGAAATTGTTGTTGGAGATGTTGCATCGCTTAATAAATTTAAAGAAAAAATAGAGGGAATTGTTTCTCCTCATTTATTTAAAATAGCATGAAAAAATACCGGCATGTCAGGCATTTGCTCTGGACACGTCGGTATTTTTCATTAAAGTTATTTATGTAACTGCCCTTCAACGTACTCTCTTATGTAGTAATTATCCTCCGGCATCTGGCAGCCGACGAGATATACTCCGTCATCGTCAGTGCATCTGATAATCTTTCCTTCGACGATATTATGTGCCGAAAGTGCAAAATTCTCAATTTCAACCGAGATATCTGCTCCCTTGTTGTCTGCAAAGAAGTTGTCGTGGCAGACAAGGGCAAAGCCATTGGCACTGATGTTATAGAGGTTGCCGTTGTAGACTGCTCCGGTCTTTTTGACGGTAATTCTACAAGGATTGGACATATCAAGTCTTGGGTATTTACGGCGGTTGGTAATCTTAGGTCTTGTGCTGATTCGTATTGAAGCTGTCTTTCCGTCGGCTGAAACGAATTCTGCTTTATCCCAGCAGTAGAGCACATTGCCGACAGTGACATTTATATTGCATGCCTGAGGCTTCTTTGCCACGGGAATGTTCTTGAAGTGAGCGGTGATGCCGTTGTCGGACTGACTGTCAAGCTCTCCATGATACTCAGTGTTATCAACCTTGATGATAACCTTCATTCCGGCAGATACATCTTCAATTCCCATGAAACCTCCGATTCCAAGCTCACACATAAGTGCTTCGATGACATCCTCGATTTCATCGATGTTGGCTGCACTTTCATCATATTTGCTGAGCATTCTCTTGCTGGTCTCGTCGGAGTCAGAGATGCAGTTGTTCATGTTTTTAACTATGTCGGATACCTGCTCCATGTTATCGACAAGCTGATGGTTGGAGTTCTCGACATCCTTCATGGCATTATCGATAACCTGAATGTGGTCTCCGAGCTGCTTTGTATCTGATGTAATTTTCTCTACATTTTTTCCTGTGATAGTAACCTTATCAAGAGTCAGGGCAATAAGCTTGAGCGTCTCCTCGATGGATGCGGTCATCTTAGCGGATGTCTCGTCGAGGCGGATGAGAGCGTCCTCGATTCGTCCTGAGGATGATTTTGTCTCGGTGCTGAGCGTACGAATCTGGTCAGCTACGACAGAGAAACCACGACCTGCATCGCCTGCACGGGCTGCCTCGATGGATGCGTTAAGTGCAAGAAGATTGGTCTGACCCGAAATGTTCTGGATGGTTCCGGTCTCCTGCTTAACCATTTCGAACTCGGATTTGAAATCGTGAAGAACTCTGTCGACCTCTGATGAGAGCTCCGACATTGTATGTGCAGTCTTTACAAGCTCCTCAAGGTCTGCACCGCTCACGGTAGCATGTTCAATCGATTCGCCGGTGAGGGATACCATCTGCTCTATCAGACCGCCGACATTCTGAACCTGTGAATTGATATCAGTGGTCATATCAAGAGATGATGCGGTACTGTTCATAAGCCGGCTGCTGTTGTCGGTGAGCTCGTTCATACCAAGAACAACGACCTCGGCTCCGTGCTTATTCTCTGAAGCTAATTCGCTTACGACGGTGATGCCGTCCATGATGGTATTGCTTGCGGTCTTGACCTTCTCAACCGTTGTGACGACTCTGTCTAAATCAGCCTTGATGCTGTCTGTCATGGCACCATCAGATTCATTAAGATGCTTGATTGACATTACATAACATATATAGCACAGGATGATACAGGAGAGCTGCAGCTGGTAATCCTTCATGTTGGCTGCCGAATTAAAGCCGGACATGTAACGAAAAACAGCGGCAACAACAATTATTATTGTGTTGGCAATTCCGCATTTTATCATAAAGTTCTTGTTCTTATATATAACAAGGAGGCTTGTGACAGGCAGAATATACGTGAAGGCGATGGATGATTCGGTGGTGCATAATACAAAGGTATAAAAAATACCATATCCGATTACCAAATCATATCTGTACTTGTCAGTAGCCTTGCCCTTCACGCGGAGAAGAATTTCTCCTGAAAGGAAAGGGAGCCAGCAAAGTATAAGAAAAACAATGTAGTCAGATGCAGGATACGCACCGCTTGCTGCGTCGCTTCCGTAATTGGCGGACAGAAGAAGTGCAAATATCAGCCATATACGCCGCGCTTTGCGGTTGGCTTTCTCTTTAAAGGCATTCTCGTCGTAATTCATAAAGTCCTCCTTATGGTAATCAAAACAAAAATATCAAATATATTTTATTACTTTCTTCGTGACGTTTCAAGTTGGATTTACTTTATTTTATAAAAAGGTTGCATTTTAAAAATAAATGTGATAGCATACAAATATACAACAAGTAGTATTGAAAACTACATCATGAAGCAAAAGAAAATGTAAAACACGGAATAAATAACCACGAAACGGGTATACTTATACTAAAACAAAATTCAGATATTTTACTGCGTTATGTACCGTTGCGTGATTCGTGTAGCGAAAGCGTGCCTGCGGTGAATTGTTAAATTTGTACAACGTCCGCTT
>ERZ772818.799-NODE-799-length-31047-cov-7.827020_pt1 | contig 31047 bp, 17 predicted proteins | sample MGYA00580837_ERZ772818 | MGnify/ENA primary metagenome ERZ772818 (study PRJEB29015, sample SAMEA2737671) | human gut metagenome | biome: human gut; feature: human-associated habitat; material: faeces | place: China | collected 2012 ...
GCCTGCGCCGTTGCACTTAAGGGAATCGAGATCTTTGAACGTGACGATTATATGAGCAAGATCCGGCATATCGAACAGATTTCCCGTCAGGAAATGGAAAATTTCTCTGACCCGCGCATCAAAGAAGTCCGTATCATGGGCGGCTGTACCTGCGTCGAAGTCCATGATCCAAAGACCCTGGAAGGTTTCCAGCAGTTTGCCTATGAACGCGGGGTCTTCTGCAGACCTTTCTTAAACTATATGTATTCCATGGTTCCTTATGTGATCTCCGACGAGGAACTCATTCAGATTTTTGACGTAATGAAGGACTGGTTTCACTGAAACCAGCCCTTCTTCTCTTCAATTCTATTCAACATATCTAACAGCGATTTCTTTTATTAACAAAATAATTCAGGATTCCCCCACCAACAATGATCACAACGGCAACTGCCACGACTCTCTTGGCTGCTTCCTGTGGAAGCTGGCTCTTTGAACCAATAGAATCCGAATAAAAGGTCAGCGTATAGTCAATCTCGTGAGGTGCTCCCATTGCTGTTGTATCTGCGATCACCGGCATTCCTTCATCCATACTGAGCACCGGAATCTCAAAAACAGAATTCATACCTTCTTCATTGGTCGGAAGATATTTCTCTCCGTCTACGATCATATAATCATAATTTGAACTGCTCCACTGGATCTGTGCGTAAGCCTGACCATCCTTCACAGTCAGAATTGTCGGCGATGTCACACTTGCCTTTCCGCTTCCGCCCTCAAGATCCACCTGAATGGAATATTCTCCATCCTCTTTGTCAATATCCATGCCTGCCGCCTGACAGATGCAGGAAAAAGCTCCAATGCCGATAAATACAGCAGCAATCAGACTTGAAAGTTTTCTTTTCATTTCTCTACTCCATTTTTTTCTTTTTAAACATTGCCAAATTTTATCTATAGAAACTATGATAACACAGCAAATCCTACATTGCAAACACTATACAATTCTAGTATAATTAAAAAGATATGTCTGTGAATGAGGCTTCACAGCATAATGTAAATTTAAGATCATTTCAAAAATAAATTCAGGAGGTTTTATCAATGAAAGGTACATTATATGGAGTTGGCGTCGGACCTGGGGATCCGGAATTAATGACATTAAAGGCAGTTCGCATGATCCGTGAAAATGAGATCATCGCTGTACCTGGTGCAGACGTTAAAGAAACCGTTGCCTATAAAATTGCAGTACAGGCAGTTCCGGAGCTGGAAGAAAAAGAACTTCTTCCAATCTACATGCCGATGACACATGATGCAAAGGAACTTGAAGAAAATCATGCAAAAGGCGCAAAAGCTCTGGAAGCCTGTCTTGATCAGGGAAAAAATGTTGTTTTCCTGACTCTTGGTGATCCATGTGTATATTCTACTTTTTCCTATCTGCAGCATCGCGTAGAGGCAGACGGATATCACACAGAACTAGTAAGCGGAATCACTTCTTTCTGTGCTGCAGCTGCACGACTGAACATTTCTCTGTCTGAATGGAACGAACAGCTTCATATCGTTCCTGCTGTCCATCGTCTTGACAGTGAACTGACAGAATCCGGAAACTACATTCTGATGAAATCAGGAAAGAAAATGAATCAGGTAAAGGAAATTCTCGCCAAAAGCGACCGTGATGTCCTCATGGTTGAAAACTGTGGCATGCCAGAGGAACATATCTATCATGGAGTGGAGGAAATTCCGGATGATGCCGGCTACTATTCTCTGATCATTGCGAAGGAGCACAAATGATCGAAACAAAGAATCTGACAAAAACATTTGATAATTTTACTGCTGTGGATTCTCTGGATCTCAAAATTGAGACCGGAGAATTCTTCGGTCTTCTTGGACCGAATGGTGCCGGAAAGACTACGACGATCAGTCTTCTTTCTACGCTTCTTCTTCCGACTAAAGGAGAAATCCTGATCGATGGACAGAAGCTGACACGAAACCGACCGGATCTCAAGCGTAAGATCAGTGTAATCACACAGGAGTACTCCATGCGCCAGGACATGAATATGGACGAGATCATGGAATATCAGGGACGTCTTTATTTCATGCCACGCAAAGAAATCAAACGTCGTACAGAAGAACTTCTGGAGTTCTGTGATCTGATCAAGTTTCGTAAACGAACAGTCCGTAAGCTTTCCGGCGGCATGAAGCGGAAACTGATGGTATGTCGGGCCCTCCTGACAGATCCTGAGATCCTGCTTCTGGATGAACCGACCGCCGGTATGGATGCGCTTTCCCGTCGTCAGATGTGGAATCTGCTCCGCAAATTAAACAGCAAAAACCTGACCATTCTTCTGACTACTCATTATATGGAGGAAGCCCAGAATCTCTGCAGCCGTGTAGCACTGATGGATCACGGCCGGCTTGAAGAAGTAAGCACACCATCTGCCCTGATAAACAGTCTTGGTAATTATACTGTAGATGAATTTTCAGGTGATGAAACAAAAAGTCACTATTTCCACACCCGTGAAGAAGCGATTGCTTATCTCTCCGGTCTTTCCGGTCAGGCTTCCTTACGTGAAACAACGCTGGAGGATGTTTTTGTCGAACGTGCCGGCAGACATCTGATGCCATCATAGGGGGGACTGAGTATGGGAATTATTACAATTTTATGGGAAAAATGGGTCGAATTTCGAAGGGATTTCTATAAGATCACGCTGGCGGCAATGATTGCCCCACTGATGTATCTGGTCGTATTTGGAATGGGAATCCAGACAATCTCACATGGAGAACCTTATCTGAACTTTCTGATCCCGGGTGTTGTTTCACTGACGACAATGAATGGAAGCTTTAATGCCATTGCACAGAATCTGAATGTGCAGCGACTTTATGAGAAGGCTTTCGATCAGGTACTGATCTCTCCTACACCGTTATGGCAGTTTATTGCCGGTCAGATCATCGGCGGAAGCCTTCGTGGTTTTTATGCAGGTGGCGTTATTCTGGTTCTGACAATGCCGATCGACACCGGACTGATCTTTAACGGCTGGTCTTTCCTTGTCATGTTCCTGAATGGAGCTGTTTTTTCTGCAATCGGTGTTGTCGTTTCATTCCTTGCCAAAAACCATGCAGATGTACCGCGTTTTTCGAACTACATCATCATGCCAATGGCATATCTGTGCAATACATTTTTCTCTACAGAAAAGCTTCCTGGTTTTCTTGGAAAATTTGTCTCTGCACTGCCGCTTTCCCAGACAAGTCATATGATCCGAAGCATCTCTGCAGGAGAGGGATTTGCAATGTCGGGAATTGCGATACTTATGACATATCTGATCGTTTTTACAGCGATTGCATCATGGTTTATCTATAAGAAAAAAAATCTTTAAAAGATAACTGGGAATTCACACAGTAAATATTCCGAAGAAAGGACAGGTGAGGCCTCGCTGGCGGCGCCTCACCTGTCCTTTCTCTGAACTTACTGCTGAAATTACCATCTTTTAGGTAGATAGCAAAAATAACACTTGTCTGAGCCATCGGCGAGTTAGCAATTTTTGCGAATGCTTTTTGCAGGCAGGTTATATCTTAGTACTTCCGGACTCCGAAGCCTTGTGACTGAACAGATCAGGAAGCTTTTCGTGAATTATATAAATGTAATTCTAAAGTTCTAATTTTCAGCAGCTAATTCAGAAAGATATCTTTCAAAACAAATTCCTTCATTCCGGTCGGTGCCTTCAAGTACTGCATCGTGGATGCCTTTTGAAAGAAACTTCACAGCTTTTCGTACAGAATCCACTGTATCCATTCCTTTCACCATACCGGCACTTAAAACCGATGCAAACAGATCCCCAGTTCCGGAGTAGCTACCACCTTCTTTCACCGTACTCACCCAGGTCTGAACACCATCTTTACAGATCAGGTTTCCCATCTCCTGATGATTCTCTCTCGCAGGAAGATCAATTCCTGTAATAACCACTTCCGTATCAAACTCTTTTGAAAGTTCCTTTCCTGTACTTTCTGTGAATTTCAGCAATCTCTCCTCATCCATAAGTGATAGTTCCTTCCACAATACATGTGCACGCTGTGCGCCATATAATAACAATAGCGCTTCTGTCAGATTTGGTGTTATCACCGTCGCTCTTCTGACCAGAAAACGCATTTTTTCACAGAGTGCCTCCGTATAAATCGGGTACTCTTCTCCATTATCACCCATAACAGGATCTATAAGTATCTTTGTGTCTTCTTTTGCAAACTGTTCAATAAATTCAACTGCTTTATCGGCCTGACGTGCGTCTGCCAAAAATCCTGTATAGATTCCATCCGGATAAAAATCCATCTTCTTCCACTCTTCCATAATCGCATCCATACGATCCGTATAATCATCACAATAATAAGAAGGGAAACCCGTCTGCGCACTTAATACCGCTGTCGGAAGCGGACATGCCTGGATTCCCATAACGGAAATCACCGGAATTGCTGCAGTAAGAGAACATTTTCCCATTCCTGATAAATCATTTAATACCGCGATCTTTTTCAATCTGTTATCTCCTCGTCTTGCATTTTCTCATTATCTGATTTAGAATAGCATCTAAGTGTATTTATAAAAATAACCACTTTTATTCATTTTTCAGAGGACAGTTTATGAGTTTATCTTTTCATTCCAATAAAGAATGCCTGTATCTTCAGGTATATGAACATTACAAAAATCTGATCATGGAACGGCGAATTCCTGCCGGAAGCCGCATGCCATCTCTTCGCAAATGTTCTGCAGAACTGAAGCTCAGCCGTACAACTATTGAAAATGCCTATCTGCAATTGGCCGCAGACGGCTACATTGTTGCCCGTGCACAAAGCGGCTATTATGTAACTAATATTGCAGAGCAAAAGCCAGTCTCCACTACCTCCTGGCATGCGAATCTGCCTTCAATACAATATGACTTTGCTTCCAACGGTGTCGATCATGAAAGTTTCCGTTTTGACCTCTGGCAGCGTTATATCAAAAGCGCACTTCGTCAGAGTGACCGTCTTCTCTCCTATGGAGAACCCCAGGGTGAAGCCGATCTTCGTCAGGTACTTGCTGACTACATCCGTCAGCGAAGAAACGTCAACTGTTCTGCTGACGATATTGTGATCGGGGCCGGAGTTCAGAGCATTCTGAATCTTCTTTGTCCTCTGATCCATGACCGAAAAACCGTTTCTTTTCCAAACGCTTCTTTTGTGCAGGGAAGTACTATTTTTTCTGATTATGGTTTTGAAGTTCAATACCGCAACAAAGACTGTGACGTAATCTATGTTTCTCCTGCACATATGACGAAATGGGGAGAGATCATGCCCGTCAGCCGTCGTATGGAACTGGTACATTACGCTGCAGCGAAAGGCAGTCTGATCATCGAAGACGATTTTGAGAATGAATTCGTTTATTTTCAACGTCCAACACCTTCCCTCTTTAATCTTGCCGGAGGACATGGCGTTGTCTATATTGGTTCTTTTTCCCGTCTGCTGCTTCCATCGATTCGCTTAAGCTTCATGGTCTTGCCGCCTTCTCTACACGGAATGTATAGTCTCCGGGAGGTACGTTGGTATAAGAAGCGATACGATTCTTTCCGTTATAGTGCCATTCTTTTTCATATCCTTCGAGTATATATCGGTAAGATACCCGGTTCTGATTATAGAAATTCAATGCGGCAAATTCAATCGTGAACATGGATTGATTGTAGTTCAGTTCGATTGCTTTGGCGTATGTGATGGATTCTTTCAGGATCGGACATTCGCGGAAACTACGCAGATCGCGGTTGGAAACTTTAAAGTCAACAATACGTGTATCGTAGTTCGTATGCAATGTTTCCAGTTTGTCGGGAGAGAATGTCAGGATTCCCTGCCGGGTACCAATCCACAAATCTCCATTCAAGGTACGGAGGGCACTACCCTCTTCCAATTCCACATTCAGGAAACCGTCGTATTTGTCGTAGTTGCGAAACTGTTCGGTAGACTTATTGAAGCAAGACAAGCCAATTTCCGTTGTAAACCACAAGTTACCGTTTTTATCTTCTACGATGGACTTGACTACATCGTTATTCATTCCTTCGCGTATGCCGTATGATTTGAAGATCGGTTCACGCTTTTCTTTATCATAGCGGACTAATTTATTCAAACCGCCTCCGAATACACTTACCCAGATTTGCGAATCAGTATCTTTGTAGAGTACATAAATATCATTATCCGCTACGTTTGAATTTTCGCTGACCTGGCGGTACGTTTCAAACTGGATCTGTTCGGGGGCAGTGAAATGTCCGTCGAAAGACATCAGGCCATCCATTGTTCCTACCCAAATACGTCCGTCTTCATCTTCCGTCATGGTACGCACCTCCATATAAAGACCGTATGCAGGATATTGTTTCAAGCCATTGTATTTATGGATAAAGGTAATTGCTCCGTTCTCTTCGGAAATTAGATTCAGACCTCCTCCCAGTAATCCTACCCAAATGCGCCCCTGGCTGTCCTGATAAGTAAAGTACACATCGTTGTTACTGATAGAATTCGGATTCTTGGGGTCATTGATATAACGGGTAAAACGCAACCCGTGCGGTGAATTCATGTCCGGTTCGGCTTTGACAAGCCCGTTTCCTTTGGTGGAAAACCAAAGATTACCGTCTTTGTCTTCCATAATATGATATACGGCTCCCAATAGATAGTTCTTATCCGAGAAGATTTGTTTCACTTGTCCGTTACGATCCAGGCGATACAGAGCTTGCCAGCGGGTTCCTACCCAAATATCCCCATTTTGCGCTTGGAAGAGAGCACGTATTCCCTGATTCCAGGAAGTCGATCTTTCGGGCACTACCGGAGATGGAGAAACTTCTGTCAGCAGTTGGAATTGCTTCTTGGGGAAGTTAAGCCTATATACTCCGCTGCTTGTAGATGCCAACCAAAGGATACCATCTTTATCCAGCAGAAGATGGAAGAAAAGCTGATTGGGAAGATCGTCGGAGAAAGGCTTCAATTGGTTGATACGGGTCATTTCCAGTTTCTCCCTGTCGAATAGAAGAATTTCTCCTCCCGGAGTCATAAAGAACATGCCCTGTTCGCCGGCATCCTGCATTTCAAAATTGCCGATTGCGTTCTGATTGGGGAATGTAAAGCGGTGGTGGCTCCTGTTCAGGGGATCATAATAGGTCAATGCCTGGTTGCCTTCCTGAAACCATACCTTATCGTATTTATCATAGAATATAATTCCATTGTCTTTTTCGGGGATGGTAAAGGGGAGTTTGGTCAACTGCTTGTAGCCGATATTGTACTCGTATGCTCCTTCGTTGGTGGTAATGTACATCAGACCGGATTCCGTTACCAGCAAATTAGAAACCGGCTGTTTGATTTCCGGTATCTCGTAACGGTTGACAACTCCGTTTTGCGGATCAATGCTATAAATATGACCTTTCTTGTCTCCCAACCATAAGAATTTGGAATTATAAGAGGCACAAGTAAACTGATCGGGGTTAGCAGATACCTTTTTCTGTATAAAGTCGGCAGGTTTGTCTTTCAGCGCTTCCCCTTTCCGTAGGGACAGAATCTGATAATCCATACCGATCCAATTGATAAACTCGGCTGTTTCACAGAATATGTTGTGTTTCAGACGCATGTCGTACACGTTCACGTTAGGACGCGAATCATGCAATTGTTTCATCGTTATTTTACCTTCCTTGTCGGTGTACGCACGCAAAAGACTTTTATCTTTTGTCAGCAACAATACGTCGCCGTCTTCGGTCGTCTGAATCTTGATAATCTGAATGTTCTCGGAATATTCTTTCACATCATCGTAGACGGCATGAAAGCTCTCATGCCGTTTATCGAACAGATAGAGTTTACGGTCGATAGTCTTAATCCACAGAAAACCATTCTTATCTTCTACGATGCGCTGAATTTTACGCGGCGGAATGTCTGTGGAATAAAAGCCGTCATGATTATCGTAGGAACGGAATTTACTTCCGTCAAAGCTGCATAGTCCATACCAGGTACCGAACCAGATAAATCCGTCTTGTCCTTTTAATGTACAGTTTACGATATTATTAGGCAAACCACGTTCAGCCGTGTAGTGTTCTACAATCATATTTGGATAGGCAAAAGCATACATGCCTATCATGGATAGTAATAGTATTAGAATATTCCGTTTTCTCATTGATGGCTATAATTGGAATTAAACGTACTCAAAGATAGTCTTTTTTTTTGAATAGTGCTTTAGTAACATATAAAAAACAAGTTGGCAGATCACCCTGCTAATCACTTATCACTAACCTGCTAATCACTTTTATCGTACTATTTTTCAGTTCCAAATTCAGTCTGTTGACGTTCTACTTCATCCAACACCCGTTGGCGTTCTTCCTCTGTCAGTTGCACTTTTCCTTCAGATGATTCTTTGCCCGGGTTTACATTGAGAGTGGACGGTGTTGTCCTTTGTATTTCATAAGCCTGTTCTTCATAACAGAAAGGAAGTTCTGCAGGAACGCTTTCCAGTTCAATTTCAGTAGCTGTCGGAGCTTGAGTGCCCTCAAACTGTACGCGGGCTTTCACCTTTATTTTTCCGGCTTTCCGGGTAGAACGAATCAACACCGGAGCGGAGCCGAACTCCACCGCACGGGGATTGGCGCCAATAGTAGCATCTCCGATGATTTCTCCTTCACCTTCTACCGTGAAAACGATATTCTCTTTTGCCAGACGGCGCACATTTCCACTATCATCGGTTACTTCAGCAACTACGACGATAAAGTCGGAACCGTCAGCTACCAGGTTCACTTTTTGAGTATCTACATAAAGACGTAGTTTGGTGGAACGTCGGGAAGGCATTTTCTTTTGAGTGCATACCACTTTTCCGTTGATAATCCCTTCGGCAACCATGTTCACTTTTTGCCAGTTCTTTTGAGTATAGCTATATCCGCGTGCTTCCCAAAAGTCCCAGACATTCTCGAATATAACGGGAGTATTCGGCATGTGCCCTTTGGCATGAACCACCGGTTTCGTCCAGGTTTTCGTTCCATCATAAATAGAAAGACGGACTGAATCACAGTTTGTGAATACAACTACGTCCTTATCGGAGAATTGTGACATTTCATGAGCAATGAATATCATCGGTCCACATTCTGCCAATGGGTGTTGGAGACTGGCCGGCGACTGGCTGCGAAATACTTCATACGCATATTTCTTCTGACGGAAAGCATCATAAATACCGCCCCAATAAGGATCCGGATGGTAACCACGCTGATGGTCGAACGGATGCCATTGGGCACCACCGATAAACAAACCGGTTGTGCGGTACATCTCGTCATAGCTCTTTGCTAAAGACATAGCCTGTACCAGTAACGGACGTTCTCCCCAACTGCGGCTGGCACGGTTATTATTGTTGTGAGCATACCAGTCGTCTACATTCTCCCCGAATTCACGGGTAAAGATACATTGCTCCGGCTTGTCTTCTTTTTCATCATCACCTGGCCAGCCATAAACAACGTCATAATGCTCTTTCACTCCGGCAGAATGGACATCGGCAGCAGCTACCGGACGTCCCGGATAGGGATATTCTTCTTTGGTAATCTCAAGAGCTTTCAAGGCAAAATCGAGCGGATAGCGGGTTTCATTCAAGATGGGTTCCCACATCAATACGGAAGGGTGATTACGGTCACGACGAATCATTTCGCGGGTATTCTGATGAACCAGCTCCCCGAATTTCGGGTCTTTGTTCCAGTACTGCCATCCCGGAGTAGCGACAATCACGAACAGGCCGAGCTCGTCACAGGCATCCATAAAGGCAGGGTCTTGGGGATAGTGGGCTACACGAATAATGGTGCATCCGGCATCACGCAGACGTTTGGCGTCACGCCATTGCTGTGAGTTCGGCAAAGCATTGCCTACGTATGCAAAATCCTGATGGCGATTGGCTCCTACCAGTTGTCCGAAAGGTTTGCCATTCAGCCAGAATCCGTCTTTACCACGGAATTCTGCCAGACGAATACCGACACGGGTAATGCCTCCGTCAATGGATTTATTTCCTTTTTTAATGCGTGATTGTACCCTATATAAATAAGGTGTGTCCGGTGACCAAAGAGTAGGATTCTTTACTTCCATCTGTTGACGGATGGATTTTTTCTCTCCCGGCTTTAAAGAAAGTTTTCCTGAACTGCGTTTGATTACTTTTCCATCCGCATCTGTCAAAGTCGTTTCTACAGTGACTGACTCGGAACGGGCGTCGTCATTCTGAACTTCGGTGTTTACATATACCTGCGCACTCTTTTCACTGATCTTATCAAAATGAACGAATACACCTCCACCGCCAACGGTTTGTGAATCAATAGCGTCGGTAATAGCTACCGGAGATTTGGCAATCATCCATACATCACGGTAAATGCCCCCATGATAAGCAAAGTCTAATGTATATTGACGTTTTCCGGGAGGATAGGATTTGTCATCACTGTTGTCCGTGAAAACAGCGAGCAGACAGGAGTCTCCGGCCTGTACGCCATTGGCAGTCAAGTCTAAAGTAAAAGGTAGATAACCTCCCAGATGTTCCTGGATGCGTTTACCATTCAGATAAAGGATCTGTTTGCCCATAGCTGCTTCAAAATGAAGCACTACCCGTTGCCCTTTTGTTTCAGCGGGGAGGACAAAGTGTTTACGGTACCAGGCCGGTCCCTGATAATTGCGGCATCCGCTTCCTTCGGCCGGCATCAACTCTACGGTATGAGGGGTGGAAACGACGTTCCAGGAACGATCATCAAAGTTTACTGCTTCTGCTCCCCGGACATCGCCTCTGAAAAAGCGCCATCCCAGATTGAAATTATAGACTTGTCGCCCGCTACCGGGAAGCTGGATGAATCCGGCAACCGATGTCTCGGGACGGTAAGTTTCTGTAGCCTGCCCTTTTTCTATCAAGGAGAATAGCAACAGAAAAGCTGATAAGATGATAAATGGTCTTTTATTCATAATTCTTTATTTATATATTTCATTCGTTCACCACAGAGGACACGGAGGACACAGAGGTTTAATCTTTTTTATTCACTTAGAGTAACAGAGTCTCACGTATTTATAATCGTATTTATCGCTCTGTTTTACTTGCGGAAAGAGAGAGAAGAACTCTGTGTTCTCCGTGTCCTCTGTGGTGAAATATCATTTTCAATCATTATAACAATATCCTTTTCTCTACTTTCCGGTAAAACTTTCAAGTCTGTCACTTTTCCATCTTTCAGAGTGGCTTCTACTGTTGTTTCGCCTGGAGCATGAAGTTTGAAATGTACGTTCCATTCTTTCGGCCATGCCGGGAAAAGGAGTATTTGTTCTCCATTGGTTTGCAATAGCATTTCCTGAAGTCCTATCATGCCGCTACCTCCCCAGTTGTGATCGGGTGTCCAGTCATATCCCGGTCCCCAAAATGCGGGGAAACGATGCGGTCCATTTGATAATTTGGCTAAAGATAGTTTCTTTGCTTCTTCGGTCAGGCCTAAACAGGCAGCCCATATATTATCTTGTTTCCATCCGGTATGCGAACGGAACTTGATGGCATCCGGGTCATAAAAGTAGGTATTACGGGCTATATCCAGATCCTCCTTTCCTACTCCATAAATACGCCATGGAAACACTGGATAAAGTTGTGGCGTTTCAACATTATTAATTCGTTCCCAACTTACAGCGGGCGAAATTGTTTGCTTCAAGACCGGAGCAATAGTCGGATTCAACGTATCTTTTATTTCTATGTACCGCAATGGAATCGGAGGGATTGTCTTTAGCATCTCTTCTTTCTTTCCATAAGTTTCCAATACTGTTTTTAGAGCAGCGATGGTGCTACTGGCATTATTAGTCATCTTATATGTCTCACAAGCAGAGCCCGGGAAAAGAATCAGATGTCCGTTGCCATCCAACGCTTTCCGTCCCCGGCGGGAAGCTAGTTGCCGGTAATGTTCGTCGAAGAATGTCAGCGAACTCTCGATCAGAGGTAAATAAGGGGTAATATCAGCATTTGCATAGTTCTTTGTTTCCAATATCATTTGGCAGAACTCAAGAACCGTATCCCATTCATATTCCAGCCAGGCATTATATTCCAATCCTTTGTCGAACCAGTCCGGTCGTTTGAAACCATATTCTGCGGGGTTCGGTAAACCGAAATTTTCGATCTGCTCGCTAAAGCAGGCTCCATCATGTTGCCAATATACACGGCTTCGCAGTTCTGCATTTTTCAACATGCGGTTATAAAAATCAAACTGGGAAGGCATCATATCAAAGTCTCCGCTTTTCAGCATCGGCCAGTATACTAAACGTTGATTCTGTGCAGTCATCGTACCACCTCCCCATTTCCGGTAATCGGGGGTAAAAGATTGTTTTTCATCGACATGGCAAGGATCAAAGGTAAATAGTCCACCATTGAATTTAGTCGGTACGCTGCCATAAGCATTACATCCCAGCATATAACGGAAAAGGGTGTAGTTTCTAGTTATTTCTTTGGCTTCACCATCTGCTTCGATAAAACTGCGTTGCCAAAAGGAATTCCACCACGAACGGGTCTGTTTTTTATCCTGTATGATAGTCTTCGATGAAACTTTGCCTTTGGGGGCTATTCTATGCAAAGCTGTTTGTATTCCCTGCTCCCACTCTTCTATTGTTTCTGTCTGGTCTGTATGTAACACAATGCAGAAATGTTCTTTCCGAGCTGCTTTGGAAGAACGGAATTTCCAGGCACGGTAGTCTGTTCCGGCATATACTTCATCTGTGGTACCGACAAATTCTAAGTTTTCACCCAAAAGAGTTCCTCCGAAAGTTAAGTTTTTCGAAGGATTCATCATTTGAGATTTTACTTCGTTCATTCCTTGTTGAGCGACAACTACATCAAAAACGGTCTGTTCAGGATTGCGATGATAGAACAGAAGTTGATTTGTATTTACGGAAACACAGTCGGACTCCGTCACAGTACCTTTCGGGGGAGCCCATTTGTAGGAACACTGTTGCCCCTCTCCTTTTCTGACAGGCCGTTCCTGATAGCGCCAATTTTCATAAAAGACTTCAGTCTGCAACGGTTGTGCATTTGTTACCTCTACATGTATAATCGGATGAAAAACATCTACCCAAAATTGTATCTGCGTGTTTCCTGCCGCGATTTCTACATATCCGTCTTTTAGCTTCAACTCCTGACGAAAATCTTTAGCGTCTTTGAAAGGATTGGGGGACAGGCGGAGACGTACACGCCCTTGCTTTAACTGGCAGTTGTTTTCGTCGAATGTACCGCTACGGCTCACATAGAATATAACATCACCGTCTTCTACCCATATATTCATCCCGATATCTCCACCACCACAGGGCATAGATTCAGAAGAATTACGACTGGGAGTATTCCAAATGACATTGGCATGCTGACTCCAAAGAGCCGACACGCCAACAAACAGTATGGTTATAATCAGATAAAATCTCTTCATATATTTTTCATATTTTACCTTGTCTATTTGCGATTACCAATCATCCGAACGAAAAGACCCTAAAGGCAATCCGTCGCAATATACATCTCCTTCCACATAGTTTTCAAAACAATATCGAACAGCTACCGGGTGCGGTACTTTATCGCTTTTCACCAGCATCTTACTACGTTCTATCCATGCTTTGGCCGGGTAAAAAACTTTATCTTCGCCGGCTACCTGAAAGTTTTTCGATTCGAAACAGTTTTTGCCGCTGATCCACATATTGGCACGTTCGAAGCTGACAACCACGGTGTCGTTCTTTATTTCAATGCTTTTATAATAAGGACTTTCGCCATTTACACCTTCCACTCCATACGTTTTAGTTAAAGCCAGAAGTGCCAGGCGTTCGCCTGCAACCTGTTTCTTTGCGGGATGAATACCTTTTTCCATTCCTGCATCCAGTAATACAGCCATACCGCTGTTAGCTACACGATGTTCAACTTTTGCCTGTGCCTCCCGGAGATATGCCGAATTTATCACTTCCTTTCCTTTTTCGGTAATAATCCCGTAATCATACGGAGCTATCTGGCAATAATAAAAGGGAAAATCTCCCTGTTTCCATTCGGCACGCCAACCGTTAATCAATCGGGTAAACATATCAGCATACGTATGGGCACGATTCCAGTTATCTTCGCCCTGATACCAAATCACTCCTTTCATTGTCATACCGATTAACGGATGCAACATACCGTTATAAAGCACGGTCGGAGTACGGTTTTTAGATTTTATGTCGGCTTCCGTTTGAGGAATCTTCGCTTCCGGGAAGGCTTTCAGCCAGTCCGCTGTCATCCATGCTTCACAGGCGGAACCACCCCAGGCTGCTACAACTAATCCAACCGGAACATCTAATATTTCATTTACCAGTCTCCCGAAATAATAGGCTGTTGCGCTGAAATCACGGACGCTGGCCGGGGTTGCTTCTTTCCACGAACCGATAACGTCATTCTGCGGAGTGAATGTAGAAGTACGTTTCACCGTAAACAGACGGATTTGTGGATTCTTGCTGTGAAGAATGTCCATATTGGCATTTTCTACCGGTTGGTTTTTGAAGCCTTTCATCGGCATTTCCATATTACTTTGTCCGGAACAAAGCCAAAGTTCGCCTATCAGAATATTATTCAGTGTCTTTTGGGTTCCATCATCAAAAGTCACAGTATAAGGGCCTCCAGCTTCGGGAGTAGCTACTGTCAGTTTCCATGCCCCATTTTTATCTGCTGTTGCTGCATATTGTTTTCCATTCCAACTAGTAGTCACTGTTACTTTTTTATGAGGAGTCGCCGTCCCCCAAAGGTTTGCATTGGTCTGTTGCTGCATCACCATGCCATCAGAAAAAATAGCCGGTAGCTTTACTTCTGCGTGTGTTGACAGGCAGGCAGCAAGCAGAAAACCTGCCAACATTGTACCTGTTTTAATAATTGAACTTTTCATACTTTAGCTATATTATAATGAATTGGGCACGGATTACATGGATTGCGCTGTTACTTTATGTAATACGATTCTCATAAACCGTGTAATCCGCGTAATCCGTGCCTTAAAAATCTATTTTATTCTGTGATAGAAAAACTCAAAGGTCCGAGCAATCCTGCCGGAAGCAACGTTTTCTCTGCCCTGCGATATTTTGCATTAGTCCAAATACCATCAAACGGTGCTTTTCCTTCATCAACTCCTGTCAGTGCATTCGCCCAAGTATTTGTAACCTCTATTTCAAGCTCATTAGTTCCTTTTTTCAGGGCACCTGTAATATTTGCACGATAAGGAGCAGTCCAGATTGTGCCACAATCTACGCCATTCACACGAACAGTTGCCAAATTATAAACTGTTCCCAAATTCAGATAAATCTGTTGGTCTTTATTCGGTTTATTTTTCCAGCGGAAAGTGGTCTTATAGGTCGCTGTCCCCGAATAGTAACGTATCTGTTCATCCGTTTCTTGGCTCCAGTCGAAAAGCTCTTTCCGTATGAGCTTTTTTTTGTTAGCTGCAAAAGTTATACTATATTCCTTTGTTTCCAAAGCTATGTTTAAAGGCTCTTTGGCTGCATCTTTTTTCTTCTTTTGCAGTTGGAGAGAGGATTCTCCATAGCCTTCATGTACTCTCTCCACAGGATATACGATGAATACGGACTCATTAGGAGCCAATGTGAGAGTAACTTCCGTCCGGTTTCCGTTGATACGATAGGAAGGATGGACATTCATTTCACCCGTCACTGGGTTCCAACATTCCGGTTTTCTACCGTTAATACGCATACTTGCGGTAAACGTGCGTGTTTCGTCCTTTTGGTTGGCTACGAAATAGAGTTCGCCAAGTTCGCCACGACGATGCGTCCAGGCAATATCTTCCGGCACAATCATGTCACGTTCCAAGCCATACACGGAAAAATCTTCTTCTGTATAAGGTAAAGAAGGTACCAAAATGCCAGCTTCTTTTAGTTCATTGATTTTCTTCTGCACTTCCGATGACAATACAGGTTCGGGATTCATTGGACGCGCAAGAGGCAGTACCAACACTTTATAACTTGCTCCACCCGGCAACGTTATTCGTCCGTTTTCTGCTTTCGCCAAACGAAGTAATGCATCTTTATTAAAACTATCGTATGCATATCCACGAAGCGGATTCACCCATTTCTCCGGATCAGCCATGTTAGCTGAATGAGTAACACCTACCGGACGTACACGTAAAGGCTGTCCCTCATTAGCCAGACGGATGCGTTCACTTTCCACTCGTTCTGCACCGAAGATTCCCGGTAGAGAGGGAACCAATCGTTCCGGTAATATCGAACGCCTCGGCACTTCTTCGCCTGTAAAGACTGCGATGTCTGTTACCGGATGCCCATATTGCAATAACGACTGGCAACGGGTAGCATATTCGGAAAAGGCTTTTGCGCCTTTATCCCACCAAGTCTGATCCCGTTGGAAGAATAGTCCGATGCCATCCAATGTCATGCCGGGCTTGCGGTCCAGCCAGGGATTATGTACATATACATGGTAGAAAAGACGATTGATTCCTAATGCGTAATTACGATCCAACAAGGCTTTCAACATTCCGGGGTATTCATCCCACGTGCCACGCACTTCGGTGAATCCTTCAGCCTGAATAATATTCTTTCCGTAGATATGCGCTCCGCTAATAGCGTCGAGCATATCATTCGGTTTGTCATGTGTAGGACTGTTCAACCAAAATTCACCCATCGGAAGATCTACTTTTTGATAATGTAGTAGACCATCGCTTACCATCGTCGGAGCTACACATTCTGCCGAAAACTGGCAATCATATTCTCTCGCACAGTCCGCCAATACCTGATAAAACACATCTACGACGAGTTCTGATATGGTAGTACGTACGTCTCGCAGAATCTTTTCACTTTGTTCGACACTTTCCATCGGAATACCTGCCAATAGAGGTAGATAAGGCATCAAATCGTAGCCACGACGTTTCTGAAATTCAATAGCGAAACGTTTATTCCAGTTTTGGCTGCCACATTCCCAACTGTCGACATGCATATATTTCAGTACGCGACGAGCTACTTCGGGATTGGTCTTTGCAAATGCCTGCGCAAACCAGTTATCGAATTGCTTCCGTACCGTTTTCGGGTTAAACTTATCACATTCCAATCCTTTTCCGCCTCCCGCTGTGGCATTGGTATGTCCGGTAGCTGTATGTCCCATGCGGAGTAATTTCCATTTTCCTTTGGGGAGAGTGGCGGTCAATGTTTTTCTATTCAAATGACCGGTATATTGCTCTGTCAGATTGATGACTTGTGAAAGTGAATAGCAGTCCTGTTTCCCAACTTCCTCTTCCTTAGTAGCTTGAGCAACACGCCATACCAGTCCGGCTTTTCCTTCCCACTGGTTCAGACGGGCTTCCCGATGCAGGCGTAATTCTTTTATTTTCAGATTGGGCTTCCATTTGGCAGCATCCATATCTTCACTTCCCGGTTCGCTTCCTTCAGGAGTCCAGTAGAAACGGAAGAAACGGGCGGTAGTCGGAGGAATACTATGAGTTGAATTCTCATCCGTATTCTGCCATCCCTGACGGGCAGGAACCAATTGCTTAACCAAACGATAATTTACTCCGTCATCACTGGCCATTACTTTCAAGCGGTGTGCCTGATAATTATTACCATTTAAAACGATTTCGATGTTCCGGCAAGTGAAAGGTTGCTCGTATTCATACTGGATATAGCATGGATAGGATGAACGGATCACTCCTGCCGCATCCATATTCACTGTTTGAGTAGCTTTTACATTTCCTGTCGTGGCTAGATTGACACAAGTAATCTTTGCCTGCATCTCGTCCGCTGCGTCTTCTACCGGCAAAGCGAATAATGCAATATCTTCATAATAGCTTTCATAGGCTTCCGGTTGTGGCAGGCGAATAGCCATCAGCTTTCCTCCGTTTACAATCGTATCACTCCAAACCACTTTTTGCATAGATTCTTCGGGAGTAATCCAGGGGCCTCCCGCCAATGCGAAACCATCACAAATGTGCATCCCCAATTTCAGCCCCAAACGATCTGCTTCTTCCATGCTGAAACGTACCATCTCCCACCATTCGGGAGTTAGCTGCTGCGCCTTGCCATCGTATTGGGCGCCTTCGTGGATACCTTTAATCGGCATCAGATAAGTACCTCCCAATCCGGCATGTTTCATTGCCTCCAAATCGGCTGTAATGCCTTCTTTAGACACGGCACCATACATCCAGTACCAAAAAGTCCAAGGTTTCGCTTCGTCAGAAGGATTTAGAAATTGATCGCGAAGTGAGCGTGTTTGTTGTGCATTGGCAGGACATACAACTGTCCATGCCAATAGGGAAAGTGCAAATATTCGTTGTTTCAATCGGCTTTTCATTCCAGTCTATATTTTTACTAAAATAAAGACGAAAGAACGATAACTTTGTACTCATAACCAACGCACAAACTTCTTAATATACCAATTCTTCACGATCTGCGTCAAAATGCAATAAGAGAGCAAAATCCCAACCAGCCAGGGGAAATAGCTCAAAGGAAGAGCTGTCAATCCGATGGAACGCCCGAAAGCGGTGAAAGGAATAAGAATACCTATTGCCATGATTAAGAAGGTCAGTCCCATTACAGGCCATGTGGCACGGCTTTGTATGAACGGTATCTTGCGGGTACGTATCATGTGGACAATCAATGTCTGTGATAACAAACCTTCCACAAACCATCCGGTCTGAAACAGTGTCTGATGTTCGGGGCTGTTGCAGCTAAATACGTACCACATAACCAGATACGTTATAATATCAAAGATAGAACTGATGGGACCTACATAAATCATAAAACGACTTAGATCGGACGCATCCCATTTACGGGGTTTCTTCAGGAACTCCGGGTCCATACGGTCAAAAGGAATGGTGGTTTGCGATATGTCATACAACAAGTTCTGGATTAATAGATGTATCGGCATCATGGGTAGAAACGGCAGGAATGCACTGGCAAACATCACACTGAACATATTACCAAAATTGGAACTGGCAGTCATCTTGATATACTTATTGATATTGCCGAATGTCTTTCTTCCTTCAAGCACTCCGTCTTCCAATACCATCAAATCTTTTTCCAACAAGATAATATCTGCGCTTTCTTTGGCTATATCCACAGCAGAATCGACTGATATACCAATGTCCGACTGACGTAATGCACCTGCATCATTGATTCCATCTCCCAGGAATCCCACCGTATTCCCTTGTTCCTGCAACAGAGAGATGATTTGCGTCTTTTGTAATGGAGTCAGTTTTGAAAATAAAGTGGTATCCTTTACCGCTTCTTTCAATGCTGTTTCGTCCATATTTTCTATTTCTATCCCCGTAAGAAAATGACTGGTGTCAATTCCTACCTGTCGTGCAATAGCTTTCACTACAATATCATTGTCTCCCGATAGAATTTTAACTGCTACTCCATGCGCATATAATTGTTCGATGGCTTCGACAGCAGAAGGTTTCGGAGGATCAAGAAAAGCAAGATACCCGATCAATACCATTTCTTTTTCATCTTCGATGGCGAAATTACAATCTTTCTCGATAAAACTTTTTTGGGAGACTGCCAATACCCTCATCCCCTGCTGATTCATATCTTCACTAATCATCTTTGCTTTGATTTTCAATGCATCAGTCAAGGGATGAATCTGCCCGTTGAACTCGGCATAGGAACAGACATCGAGAACCTCTTCTACCGCTCCTTTGGTGATGATTTGCCGCTTTCCCTGCCTGTCTTCTATAACAACAGACATTCTTCTGCGCGTAAAGTCGAAAGGTATTTCATCCACTTTGGTGTAGTCATCCTTCAAATGTTCCAGACTCAAATCTCTTACATGAGAAAGAATCGCTTTATCCATCAGGTTCCTTAAACCGGTTTGGAAATAACTGTTGAAGTAAGCATGACGAAGAATACGTTTACTGTTGTCGTCACTGCCATCTGCATTGATATATTTCTCCAATACGATTTTATCGCAAGTCAATGTACCGGTTTTGTCAGTGCAGAGTATGTCCATCGCTCCAAAATTCTGAATGGCATTGAGATTCTTTACGATTGTTTTCTTTTTGGACATGGCTATCGCTCCTTTGGAAAGGTTGGCAGTCACAATCATTGGTAACATTTCCGGGGTAAGACCAACCGCAACGGATATGGCGAATATGAAAGCCTCGAACCAGTCTCCTTTCGTAAAGCCATTCACGAAAAATACAAATGGAACCATAACCAACATGAAACGAATCAACAAAAAGCTAACTTTACTAATGCCTTTGTCAAAAGCTGTAGTGGCACGATGTCCGACCAGGCTCTTTGCAATAGTACCCAGATAGGTTTTGTTCCCCGTCTCAAAAACGATTCCTTTTGCCGCACCACTTATCACATTGGAACCCATATAACAAATATTGTCCAACTCGATGACGCTTCCTTTCCGAAACTGCTGTCCCTGTATCTCCGGAAACTTTTCTATCGGTTCGGACTCTCCTGTTAATGAAGCCTGGCTGATAAACAAGTCTTTAGAATCGATGATCCGAATATCAGCGGGAACCATGTCCCCAGCTGCCAAATACACGATATCCCCCGGGACGAGTTCCGTAATCTCGATCTCTTCTTCATGCTCTCCCGCACGTTTGGCGAGACATGTGTTTTTTACCATTTTCATTAAAGAATCCGTAGCCTCACTTGCTCGCCATTCCTGCCAAAAACGCAGGATAGCACTGAACAGCACCATGGATGAGATGATAATGACTCCCGTCCATTCCTGCTCTCCAGGATCGGCCATCAATACATCCAAAAATAAGGATATTATGGCGAGCCCGGTCAGAACGCCAATGAAAGGATTGATAAACGTTTTGATAAACAGGATAAACGGATTCTTTTTCTGTTCATGTACCACTTCGTTTCTTCCATAAATGGATTGTCGCTCCTGCACTTCTCCCTGTGTTAATCCAAGCTTGGTTGTTTGCAAGTATGAATAGATTGACTTACCGGGTTGTGTGGCAACCAAAAATACTTTCTCTGAATTGAATGTGTACTGTGGTGAACGCAGTTTTTTCTTCCATACCATAATCTCTAATTTTTTTTAGTTACTAACTGCATTTATTAATTCGATGCAAAAGTAAGGAGGACTTCACCGGGAAGCTGTTAGAGAATGATTAGAGTGGTATTAGAAAACGATTAGAATTTCTTAGATATGCGGGAGCTTCACCACAAAGGTAGTGCCCTCATCCTTATGGGAAGATACGGTAAGTTCGCCTTTGTGAAGGTGGATGATCTTTTGTGTCAAGGCCATACCTATACCATTTCCGGGAGCAATATTCTTGTTTTCTCCGCGATAAAACAGTGTAAACAGGTTTTCTTTATCCGTATCAGACATGCCTACACCGGTATCTGACAGGCGGATGATTGCCCATTGCTCCCAATAGGCTATCAAGACTGACGAAGTTCGGTTGGAAGAATATTTGCAGTTATTCTCTACCAAATTCACAAAAGCAGTGGTCAGTAAATAACTGTTTCCAATTACTGTCAGCACATTATCTTCTTCGGCTTCTTGCTCAAATACTAATTCGATGTGATAATCCGGATGGGCTTTTAATACCAGCTCTCTGGCGTCCAGCAACAGCTCGTCTAAACGGACCTCTTCCATTGTGATCTGTTCCGATTGATAGTCGGCTTTTGCCAAATTCAATAATCCGTCGATCAGGTTTACAATCCTGTGAGAATCCTGCAGTGCATTGCCGATAGCCATCTGATATTGTTCGGAACTCCGTTCTTTCAATAAAGCTAAATCCAGTTCAGCTGTAAGGGCTGCCATAGGAGTACGTAATTCATGAGATACATTACTGACGAACATCTTTTGTGAATTGAAAGACTTTTCCAGGCGTTCCAGTAAAGCATTAAATGTCGTACTCAATTCTCCCAGTTCATCCTGTTCATTTTTTACAGGCAATCTTTTATCAATATGCGATGCTGTGATTTTTTCCGCTTCTTTCACTATATTACGTATCGGTTTTAAAGTGCTTCGCGAAAGGATATACCCCACAACCACCAATACGCTCAATCCACCGATAAATAAGAGAATGAGCATGTTTCTTAGCGCATCCCGGTTGGCGTATCCATAACCGTCGTAGGCTGCGGCGGTAACCACATAGTCTTTGCCTTCAAACGGATATACCAGTCCTATGGCCTGATATTCGTCCACATAGAAATTGATGTTCTTCCGCTGCAAAATACGCTTTATCATCTCCGGTGTTTCTTTGACAATATCGTTTTGCAAAGCATCATGATATAATATTTTAAAATCTGTTGTATAGACGGCAACCTCTACTTCATCAATAAACTTCTGATTATTCAGGTATATGGACTGCATGGTTTTGGCATCTACTTGATTTTTAAGGAATAAGTGCGCTTTGGTTATAGCTTCACTTTGAAGATTACGAAAGAAAGCATTACTACGCGAATGTTCACTGACATAGTAGACAGCCATCACAAAAACAAAGAATACCGCAGCTGTAAGCCCTGCATATTGTAGAGTCAACGTTGTCCTGATCTTCATAATTTATCAGTCAGTATGAAACCCATTCCGGCTTTGGTATGAATAAGTTTCGGTTCAAAGTCCCTGTCTATCTTTTTGCGGAGATAGTTGATATATACATCTATGAAATTCGTTCCTGTATCAAAATGGGTGTTCCATACTTTTTCTGCTATTTCAACCCTGCTCAATACTCTTTCGGCATTTTCTACCATATATAACAGTAAGTTGTATTCTTTAGGAGAAAGTTTAATGGATATGCTGTTTCGTTCTACGTCTTTACGTTGAAGGTCAATACGCAAATCTGCATAGACAAGTTCCTGCGGCAATTCCTGTGCATTACCCGCCACACGTTTCAACAGCACTTTGATTCTGGCATTTAACTCTCTGAAATCAAAAGGTTTCACCATGTAATCGTCTGCACCGGCATCGAAACCGTCCAGTTTATCGTTTGTTGATCCTAATGCCGTCAACATCAATATAGGGATATTGGGATTGGTTTTGCGAATTTCTTTCGCCAGTTCAAATCCGTCCATCTTAGGCAAAACAATGTCGGATATGACCAAATCGAATGTATGGGCTTGAAAAAGCCGTAACCCCATTAGTCCGTCATAAGCCACCATTGTCTGATAGCCATTTTCCTCCAGTCCGTTCATCAGCAAACTTGCAACCCGGGGTTCATCTTCTATAATTAGTATTGTGTACATAGGAAAGAATTCATTAATCTGAATGTATAAAACGAAACAAAAATAATGATTATTCCCCACTTATAGCCTTTTTCCTTGAAAAATCGGTGAGAATATATACATATGCTACATTTCGTGGGAAAGAACCTTGTAACCATTTTATATTTGTTATATTTGTGCAATCATCACTATTTGAACTCATGTCAGGTATTAAAAATTTAGATATATTATTATCCAATATGGAACCTGTATTGGATGAACGTGACTTTGTTTTTTGCTCTTTCCCGATATTTGATTGGGATAAAATGCGTGAATTAAACCCGATCGGTTTTTTTCAGGAGAAAGAAGGTATGACCTTCATTCTTGACCTGAAAGATGCCATAGGCAAAGATATAGATTGCCAGTCTGTTTACAGGCTTATTACTCTCAATGTACATTCAAGTTTAGAAGCAGTGGGGTTGACAGCTGCTTTCTCTGCTAAACTTACAGAGAAAAACATTAGCGCTAATGTAATAGCAGCGTATTACCATGACCATATTTTTGTGCCTAAAGAGAAGGCGGAACAAGCACTGAATGCCATTCTCGAACTTCAAAAGATTAAATAAAAAAGGTACCCAACGCAATGTGGATACCTTTATATGATTCATTTACATAAACCGGAAAATGACTCGTCCGGTTTGTGGCCCATTTACCCATTTGGGTTGTGAAGAGGGACCACACAAATCGGTGGAGTTTACTTTATTACGTACCGGAGGAATCACGTTCAGGACAGAGATTCCGCTTTCGGGGAGAGTATAAAGCAAACGGTCGCGGCCATCACGAGGCTGATATACTCCTATATACGTGTCGGGAGTTTCGTTTGTTAGACTGATAGTGCCTTCTTTCGTTTGGATATTCATCCAGGAAACATTACCAAAGTATCCTTTGAATTCGGGATATGTGAAAGTCTCACCCGGAATAGGATCGTTATAGTCGTTTTCCCATATATCGTATTGTGTACCGTGAATACGGTTTTGCCATACACGGTAAGGTCCGGCACCCAGCCAGCGTTTGCTGATTACCTGATCTTCAGGATAGTCGAAACGAATACCCATCAAGTCTACGACACCGGAGAAATTGTAGGTGTAATCCAAAGCCAAATCCCCACTCGGGTTGATTGTCCATTGAGCTTTATCCAAATTACCCAGTTTATAATTGGCGGTAACAATCAGATCACCTCCATCTTGTTTTACGTCCAGTTTCGTAAATACGGCAGCATCAGGGAATTCGCTGTATGTACGGTCTTTTTCTTTTGCTTTCTCATCATCATGGTTATAGAACTGATCCAATGAGCGGTCTGCGCGACGGGCTCCAATAAAACGGGGACCATTGGCGAAGTTAATCTTACGGTTATCTACAGATACCCCTTTCAGTTGTCCGTCTTTCTTTGAGAAGATGAATGTACGCTTATTCGCTTTCACAGTAAGATCATTTTCTGTCTCTGTATAAGTAGGACGACTAGACAAGGGAGAAAGCTGTTCTGTCTGCTGATTCAGTTTGTTGACCGGAAAAGTCCAGCGCCAAAGTTCATGGCCGTATTTATCAATAGCTGTCAGGTAAAGAGCATCTGTATCAGCGAGGATATTTGTTCTTATATCTAAGACACCTGCCGAATGAGCAGCCACATCACTACCCTGCACCTCTCCCTCTTTCAGCACTTGAACAGCAGCATTGGAAGCATCTGTTGCCAGCGGGAATTTTACTTGCTTCCAAAGGAAACGGCAAGTATTCAGATTCAGATAATCGTAACGGTTTTCTACGGAGAATTTGCCATCAAATTGCTTGTCGATAGAAGTATTCATGATTTGCACCGGACTCCATAACTGCTTGATAGTGTAGTAGCTACCCTCCTTTTCGTGATGTGGTCCTACAATTCCGTCTGCTCCAAAGTTTCCCTGGTTATCGATGAATCCGTCCATATCTACACGCTTCACACCTTCGTCTGCCAATACCCAAAGGAATCCACCGATACAACGGGGATGCTTGCGCATCATTTCCCAATAATCATATAATCCGGCACCATGACCGCCATCGTACAAACCATGCAAGAATTCCGTAGGCATAAAGATTTCCGGTAAGCGCATGTAGTTCTGGCTTTCTCCGTAAGAGCGGTAATGCATGGTTTCAAAACCGGAGAAGTTACCTTGCGGGTGAATAACCGGACGTTTCTGCGGATCGTATTTATGAAACTCTCCATCCAGTTCGGTATTCCATCCTTTTTCATTACCATTACTCCACCAAATAATAGACGGATGATTCACGTCACGTTCTATCATGCCTTCAATCAGACGTACTCCGGTGGGGGTATCATACTTGCCATGCCATCCTCCCAATTCGTCCATCACATAAAGTCCGAGAGAATCACAAGCTTCCAAAAATTCCGGGTCTGCCGGATAATGGCTCAAACGGACAGAATTCATATTCATGCTTTTCATCAAAAGAACGTCTTCGATATTCTTCGCTTTACTTAATGTACGGCCACTTTCAGGACGGAAGCTATGACGATTGACACCACGTACATTGATACGCACTCCGTTTATATAAAGTCCGTCGCTTTCACGTACTTCAATCGTGCGGAAACCAAAATTTTCCGTTTCACTATGCAAAACCTTACCGGCCTTATCCAATAGAGAGAATTGCGCTTTATAAAGATTCGGAGTTTCCGCTGTCCATAATGCGGGGTTAGATACATTCAGTTGCAGGGAAGTCCAGTCACCTCCAGCTTTTACGGGTACGGTGGTTTCCGTTATCTTTTTCCCTTTTTTATCTAAAATCTGTGTACGGATGCTCATTCCGTCATTAGAGATATTTGTGTAGCAGTTGGCACGGAAAGTTCCATCCATCTTTGCGTCAATGGCAATGTGTCGCAGGTTTACGGCTGGTTTCACCTCCAAGAACACCGGACGGAAGATACCGCCGAAATTCCAATAATCAGCACGACGTTCGGCAAGGTTCACACTGGCATTTTCACTCTCTTTGGCAACAGTGACTTCCAGTAAATTCTTTTTGCCATATTTCAGGAAATCCGTGACGTTGTACGAAAAACGATAGAAGGCTCCCTGATGTTTGGAACCAACTTTGCGTCCGTTCACTTTTACTTCCGTATCTGTCATTGAAGCTTCGAATACAAGATTGACCTGTTTGCCGCGAAACTTTTCCGGAACTTCAAACTCATACTTATACATACCTTTTTCATTGGCAACGCCTTCAGGGAATGGTTTACCATAGAAAGTGATTCCATACTGATAGGTGCCGAATCCTTGCAGCTCCCAACAGGAAGGTACACCGATTTTCGTCCATTTCCCGGAATTGCGTCCGTCGGTACAAAAGAAGTCCCATTCAACCATATCGTCGCATCCGTGACCGGAGAGATATTGCCTTTCCGTTTGTGGAAGATTTTGAGCAGCCAGGGTAGTTGCCAACGCCAAGGTCGATAATAAAGTGGTTACTTTTTTCATTGTTACTTTTATAATAGTGTTAGTTATTTATTGCTATCATTGTTTACTACTGATGCGGAGATGCAGCGTATGTTCTTTTTTCTCTATGGCATATTTCTTCAATACACCCGGTCCGCAACTACTGTTTCCTAATCCAAGTACGGCAGCATCCATGCTAAGAATAACTTCTGCACGTGGTTTTAAATTACAATCGTGAGTTTCTTCATAGATGTCCTGTACAGTGTAATGCAGGGCAGATGCAGAAAATGCGTTTTCTACCGCGTCAACACGGATACCTTTATTCTGTTTGTCGATCAGGGTCAGATAATGCACTTCCTCTTTGTTTCCACTGTCCTGCGGACGTGGATAATGTACGTACTGTTCTGCAACGCTTCCTTTCCAAAGCCCTATCATAGCAGATGTTTTGCGGTCAGGATAGTTATCCTGTGGCCCTCTGCCATACCAGGTAAATGTATCATAAGCAGGCGCCAGACAGAATGCGATACCTAAACGGGGAATTTCAGGAAGAACTCCTTGTGGCAAGAAAGTTGTTTTCAGATCAATCGTTCCATCTGAAAAGACTGTATAGACAGAAGTAGTCACCACTTTTCCTTCTTTATATAAATTACTAGTTTGAATCCGGACAATGACCGCCCCGTCTGCACGTTTTTCATGGTGGAAAGATTCCAGATTTATCTGCGGATGATCCATTCCATGCAATTTCCAGTCTTTAGCCAACCAGTTTCCGAAGCTCTTGTCATTATCTGTCGGAGCACGGAAAACTTGAGTGACAGGCTGAACCGGAAAATCATCGGAGTGAGCCAGCATTTCTTTGTTCTTATATATAAGGGAGGTCATACTTCCGTTCACTTTCTTTTCCCACTGAACAGAAAAACCACGTCCGCTAATCAATAAAGATTTATCATCCTCTTCCACTTGAAGCGTTCCTTTATTAATTAAATCAGCAGAAGCTAAATCTCCTTTTTGCAAACAGAATTGTTCCCAGGCCACTTCATGTCCTGCCTTTGCCCAAAGAGCATCCGATTTCAAAACAATGCTTACTTTCAGTTGGCAATCGGAAAGAGGATTCAATGAACGGAAAGTCGGCAAATCTATTGTTCCACTTTCTCCTGGAGCTATTTCCGGCAATGTAATTTCTCCTTGTTCTTTCTGTTTTCCATCCACAGACAATGTCCATAAGCAGCGATAAGATGATAAATCGATATGATGGTTCCGGTTCGTCACTTTCAGCTTCCCATTTTCCATTTTCAGTTCAACTGGTGCATATACCTTCTTTACCTCCCAATATTTAGGCGTAGTTTCACGGTCACTCATCAGCAATCCATTAAAGCAGAAAGCTTTTAAATTCGGCTTATCGCCAAAGTCACCACCATAAGCCACCATGGTACGACCGTCGGGTAAAGTCTTGTAGATTCCCTGATCTACCCAATCCCATATAAAACCACCCAGCATACGGGGATTACTATATATCTCATCCCAATATTCCTTGAAATTTCCCAATGCATTTCCCATGGAATGTGCATATTCACTTGTCATTACCGGACGGTCGTCATTGGTGCGTTCCGCAATCTCCAGCAACCGTTCCCAACGTGCATTTTCAGCGCGTTCTTTATCCTCTCCTTCTGCAATACCGGGATTTAAATATTCCTGTTTCACCCGGGTATAAAAGCGGCTGATAACATCTACCGTCTTCGGGTCAGGATTTCCGTCCACTCCCTGCGCCCCCTCATAGTGTACAGGGCGAGTGGGATCGAAATCATGCAGCCATGCCGAAATAGCAGCGAAGTTCGGTCCGTAACCGCTTTCGTTTCCCATGCTCCACATTACAACACATGGATAATTCTTATCACGTTCCGCCATACGGACCGCACGGTCCATAAATGCTGCATGCCAGTCGGGGGTACTTGCGAGTGTTCCACGCAATCCGTGTTCTTCTATATCCGCTTCGTCCATCACGTACAATCCCAAGCTGTCGCATAGCTCGTACCAACGGCTGACATTGGGGTAATGGCTGGTGCGTACAGCATTTATATTTGCCTGTTTCATTAAAAGAATATCCTGAAGCATTCGTTCTTCGCTCATGACACGTGCCGTCCGTGGATCATGTTCGTGACGGTTCACTCCACGAAAACGAACCGGATTACCATTCACTAACAGTTGTCCTTTTTTGATTTCTACAGAGCGGAAGCCCACGGCCTGTTCTATCTGTTCTACGACTTTTCTTTCTTCATTTTGGAGAGTTAAGTGTAATTTATAGAGATAGGGCGTTTCTGCCGTCCATCTTTCCGGTGATTTTATAATGGCTGACAAACGTCCCATCTTACGCGGGCCACGCTGCGGATACCATTCATTCATCCGGCTTGCTTTATGCTCCAAATCAAGAATATCTTCCACATCGCCTTTCAATGTGGCAACTTCTTTGCCTGAAGCATCCTTTAATACTCCCTGTAAGACATACCCTTTTCCGGTCATCCCTCGATATACACTGAATTGCGGATCAATCTGCAAAATAAAGTCTTTATAATCACCCACAGATGCGGGAAGAGTGCGTACCGCATAATCACGGACATGAATATCCGGTGTATGTATCAGATGAATACTACGATGAATACCACCAAAACGCCAGAAATCCTGATCTTCCAGATAAGAACCGTCACTATATCGGTAGACTTCCAGTGAAATCTGATTTTCTCCGGATTTCAGATACTTCGTGACATTAAATTCGCTCGGTTCCATACTGCCTTGGCTATACCCTACCCGCTCACCGTTGATCCAAACATAAAAGGCGCTCATTACGCCCTCAAAGCGTAGAAAAGTCTGTCCATTCACTTCCCATCCGGTCGGCAATACAAAAGTGCGGCGATATTGCCCTACCGGGTTTCTTTCTTTATACGTGGTATAGTCAGTTTTCGGTTCTCCCATCACCCGTGGAGGATCTATTTTAAACGGATAGCCTGCTGAAACATAGATAGGCGTGCCATATCCGTTCACTTCCCAGTTGGCGGGAACAGGAAAATCCGTCCAATCTTTATCATCAAAATTTATCTGATAGAAGTTCACGACTCTTTCATTGGGAACGGGAGTCCAACGGAATTTCCAGGTTCCGTCTAAAGAGATTGAGCCGTCTCCTTTCTGTACAGAGAAAGGGGTAAAAGTAGCTCTTGCCGGTTCACGGTTGATCTGGAGAACATGATGATTCTCCCAATCATGCATTGTTTGTGCCTGTGTAGGACTTACAAACAATGCGCCAAGCAGTAAAGTATATATTTTCATTCGTTCTTTTTTCTTCATATCAAGTAGACGAACGAAAGGGCATTTTGTACCCCTTTCTTTTACAGAAATATTAAAGAACAATAAAAGGAGTAACACTCTATAAAGAAAAGCTTTACCTTGTGGCGTATAATTACTTCTAATATTATGATGATGAAAAAACTACTATTTAGCAGCCTCTTTTTATTAGGCAGTCTCGTTTCACAAGCACAGCACGAGTACACAATTAAAGGTGAGGTAAAAGGAGTGAAAGACGGAACTCATGTTTCCTTATTTTTGACGGATGGACGCGTAGGAAGCATAGTTGGTACGGATACGATACGTAATGGAACTTTCTTTTTCAAGCGAAATGTAGGAGAAAGCGGTATGGATCAACTGTCTCTCATGTGTCGCGATACAGATTTCCCTCCAATGTCGTTAGATATTTATGCAACTCCAGGCGCAAAAATAAAAGTAACGGGCACAAACCCTCTGATTTATACATGGAGGGTAGACAGTCCGGTAAAAGAACAACAAGAACATAATAGATTCATTGAGGATTCCCGTGATTTATGGGACGAATTTCAACGTTTGGCTATCAAAGAAAGAAGTATGCGTTCAGCTTCAGAAGCCGAACGAAAAGCACTTCGAACAAAGAGTGATAGTATATCTTCTATTATTAATCAACGGGAATTAAAGTTGATGAAGGAGCTCCCTATTTCCAATGTCTGGATGGAAAAATTACTCCGTTTGAGTATGTCTTTGAAATACAATTCAAGGTTTACCAATAAGGAAGAAATACTGGCTTTGTATGACAGATTAAACGAAGAGCAGAAAGCCTCCATTGAAGGACAAGAAATTAGGGTTAATCTCTTCCCTCCTAAAACGGTGAAAGAAGGAGATAACATGGCAGACGCCGATCTTTTTGATTTAGATGGGAAAGTTCATCATTTAGCTGACTTCAAAGGAAAATATATGTTACTTGATTTCTGGAGCAGCGGTTGTGGTCCCTGCATCATGGCTTTGCCCGAAATGAAAGAGATTCAAGAGCAATATAAAGACCGACTCACCATCATCAGTTTGAGTTCGGATACGCAAACTAGATGGAAAGCTGCTTCTACGCAACATGAAATGACTTGGCAAAACTTAAGTGATTTGAAACAAACTGCAG
>ERZ772818.806-NODE-806-length-30874-cov-11.452221_pt1 | contig 30874 bp, 30 predicted proteins | sample MGYA00580837_ERZ772818 | MGnify/ENA primary metagenome ERZ772818 (study PRJEB29015, sample SAMEA2737671) | human gut metagenome | biome: human gut; feature: human-associated habitat; material: faeces | place: China | collected 2012 ...
TACAGGCGTATCCGCCGATATTTAGTCTGACGCCTAAAGCGTCCGGAAGCACGCGGCTTCAGTCGTGTGAGGATAGAGTTGTTGATTCACAGTGTGGCTTTCTGCTGTATTTCCACCGGAGAATTCCACTTCCCGAAAGAACGTGCAGCACAGATCGCAGTCCATACGGTGCGTGAATTTTTGCAGCAGGAAACCAGCGTAAAGAAAGTAATCTTCAATGTCTTCAAAGACCTTGACCGTGAGATTTACGAGCATGCACTGGCAGAAAAATAAGTATTTTGGAATCTGACAGATTCTGGTAAAACATCGTAATCATCTACTTCCAGGAATCCAGAACAGCCCTCGCTTTCTGGATTTCTTTTGTGTCTGTGCGAAGGATTTCATACTCGGAAAATCCGGGCATTCCCATATTTACATGTGGATTACGGTACTTCATCTGACTTGGCAGAACTTTCTTTCCGGACATATGAAACGCAGTCAGACAGGAGTGTTCCAGCATGTAAGAAAGATTCTGAGAATTTATTCCTGCACCTGCCATGATATCAACATTTCCGGCATTTTGTTTCAGACGATTCAGAGTCTGAATACCATCAGGAGCAGAAGCAACTCCGCCGGAAGTAAGAATAGAAACAATGCCAAGTTTTCGGGCAGTTTCCAGTGTTTCATCCAGATCACGACACATATCAAAAGCACGATGTAGATTATATGGAGTACCTTTTCCTGCATCCATAATTCGATTTAATACCTCTGTATCAAGCTGTCCATCTGCGGTCAGGCATCCGATCACCAGAGCATCAGCACCGGCTTTGGAAAAAGCTTCCGCTTGTCGTGTCAGAATCTCAATCTCCTCTTCACTGTACAGAAAATCTCCGAATCGCGGACGGAGAAGCACATGGATCGGGATATTGATCTTTTCGCGTATTCTTTCGTATAAAGCAAGTGAGGGCGTGGTCCCGCCCACGATCAGGTCACCGCATAATTCAATGCGGTCAGCACCGCCAAGTTCTGCATTTACAGCGGATTCCACAGAGTCAACACAAACTTCCAGGATCATCTAAAAACTCCTTTGTATGAGTGATTTATGAATAGTATTTATTATAGATTATACCAACCGTAAAAGAATGCCGCAACTCAGTATTTCCTTAACCTTGAGGACATGACAGTGCTATGCTATACTGAGTTTATTAAAATTATCAATGGGGTTTTATCAAAAAGAGGAGGTTCTTTTAATGAGAGAAGTAAAAGCAGTTAAGATCAATGCGGCAGATTTTGCTCCGTACGGAACATTCTGCAATATGACAGAACCGGAGGGATATCCACTGGCAGGCGAGATCCATAAGTTTTATCCGGACCGTATTTCCGGAACCTGTGTAGGCAGTATCGCGTTTTCTCCGATCGCAGTCCGTAAGGATGACAGGATTATCAAAATGGCAGAATATCACACAACCACGTGGGAAGGAATCGTAGCATTGGATGATGACATGATCATTCATGTAGCACCGGCATCTGGCGGTACACCAGTCCCGGAACTTGCCAAGGCATTCATCGTACCAAAGGGATGCATGGTCAAGATCAACGCAGCGATCTGGCACCTCTGTCCGCTTCCGTTGAATAATGATGAACTTCATGCAATGATCATTCTTCCGGAATGCACCTATGCAAATGACTGTACTGTTGTTGATTTCGAAGAAAAAGACTGGTTCAAGATCACTGTATAAACACAAACGTACATACAAAAAACTCCTCCAGGCAGGTACTTTTTCTAAAAAAAGTAACCAGCCCGGGGGAGCTTTTTTCGTGAAAATATAGCAATAAATTAGAAGATGAGATCAGCAAATCCGGTGGATACCAGGAACAGAACCAGCATAACAACCGGCACAACATAACGGATCATAAAGCGATAAAGACCGGCACGTTTGAAGTGTTCTCCGTTTCGTTCCACCTCTCCTACGATCCAGTCCGGACCGATCACCCATCCGATCAGAATACTGGTCAGAAGTGAGATAAAAGGCATCAGGAAACTGTTGCTGATGTAGTCCATAACATCAAGAAGCTGTCCGACAGAACCGTTTGGAAGTTTCAGTTCGAAGTACAGTTTGTTGTATCCGAGACAGATCAGAACAGCCGTGATCAGGGAGTAAATACCGACAGCACCGCACATTTTTTTACGCGGTTTGTGGTAAAGCTCCATGCAGTTTGCGACCAGCGTTTCCATGACAGAAACGCAGGAAGTCAGTGCAGCAAAGCCCATCATCAGGAAAAATGCAATTGCTGCCGGACGGCCAAAGATGCCCATAGCATCGAATACTTTTGGCAGTGAGATAAAGATAAGGCTTGGTCCGGAAGCCATACCGTCTGTGCCAAGAAATACAAATACAGCCGGGATGATCATCATTCCTGCAAGAAAAGCGACACCAGTGTCAAAAATCTCAATCTGGTTTGTTGCTTTGTTCAGATTGACTTCATTTTTGACATAAGATCCGTAAGTGATCATGATTCCCATGGAAACACTTAAGGAAAAGAAAAGCTGGCTCATCGCATCCAGAAGGATTTCCAGGAAACGTTTTACAGTCAGTCCACTGAAATCAGGTTTTACATAAAAAGCAAGTCCCTGCAGCCCTGTGCGGAAAGTTCCATCTGCATCGGTATGTGTCAGTGTCAGTGAAAAGATCGCAATGATCAGGATCAAAAGGATTAGCCCAGGCATGATGATCTTGGAAAATTTTTCGATTCCTTTTTCTACACCTCGGAAAACAATCCATGCAGTCAGTGCGAGAAAGACCAGCATAAATACGATCGGTGCAATGTCAGATGTGATAAATGATGTAAAATATCCATCTGCAGCGGCATCCGTTCCGTCAGAGATAATATAGGTAACAAAATATTTCGTGATCCATCCGCCGATGACAGAGTAATAGGTCATGATCAGTGTCGGCACAAGAAATGTCAGCTTACCAAGAAATTTCCATTTCGGATTGAGAGCTTCGAAGGCTCTGAGTGCATTTTTCTTTGTTTTTCGTCCGATTGCCACATCTGTTGTCAGCAGTACGAACCCGAAGGTCAGTACCAGAACAAGGTAGATCAGCAGAAATAATCCGCCGCCGTCCTTGGCACAGAGATATGGAAATCTCCAGATATTTCCCACACCAACGGCACTTCCGGCAGCCGCCAGAACGAAGCCGATCGATCCGGAAAAACTACTTCCTTTTTCTTTCATTTTCGATTTTCCCCTCTACATAAAGTTTAATTAAGGGCCAGACAGATTCTGACCCAATGGTTCTATTTTAACGCCAATATTTATGTATGTAAATAGTAGAAGTAGAGAGTTTTTTATATAAAACGCTGGCGATCGTGGTCTCGCCGGCAACACTCTGCATGACGATGACTTTCATCCCGACTTTGCAGGCGGCACCGAAGAGATAACCGGAGCTGCTGGTGATGTCAAGCTCTTCTCCTTTTCGCGCGCCGGTGAGCATTTTTACACGCACTTTCTGCTCACCGACACGAGTTCCATTAGAATCAAGATTATCCTGAAGGATTTCTGTAACTTCTGCTTTTTCAAATGTCTGACCTGGCCGGACGACCAGTTCTGTTTTTTCTGTCTGATTGAGTTTAAAGACAAAAATGGCGAACACACGGACAAGTAAAATATAGATAAGATATCGGACTATTTTTTTACTCATTATCAGTTCCAAAATGTACAGCAGGAGTGGCATCGCTGTCACCTTTTTCGCTGTACCATGCGAAGTTGAGCTGTGTATCATCAGCACCAGGGGTAAGGGAAACTTTTGTAAAATCAGCGGCTGTATCTGCCTAGTTTGCATCCCAGTCAGACCATCCGGAATCTGCACCGGTAATGCTGCTGTCTGTGTAATGTTCAGTGGAAGCGTAAACGGAAGGACATACAGTTGTGATAGAGCAGAGAGCTAAAAAGCCGACGATCAATTTTCTTTTCATAATAATTTAAACTCCTTTAGTATAAGGGAAATATAGTAAAAATGTAATAAAACTGGAAAGATACACAGGCCTGATTGTTCATTCACAGTTGACGCTGTGAAGTATAACACCGCAATTTTCAGAAAATAATAGCATTTACTGAGGTTTGACGGACATTTTACAGAATCTTAAAAATACTTCATGTTTTACGATTTTCTGTGATATTTGGTGTGGGATTTTGTCTATTTCGTGAATAGGAAAATGTTCTGTGAAGTGTTATGATAGTACATGTAGCATGTATAATGATTTTTTGATTCAATACAAGTATCAATAAAACAAAAAATTAAAATAATAGAAGGAAAGATGATTATTCATGAAGAAAAATTCAAAGATTTTAGCATTACTTCTGGCAGTTGCATTCATTGCTTTCTGTACAGTAAGTACAAGGGAATCTAAGGTCGTTCAGGCATTTGACACAGAAGCATCTTATATCACGATCAAAAACAGTACAGCTTTTACCCTGGAAAATATACACGTAACCTACAATGGGGATAAAGAACTTGAGGTCGGAGACATCCGAACAAGCAGTTCAGAAACAGCAGAAATCCTTCCAGATGACAGACAGATCACAGAGGTAAAGATTTCTGGAGAGATCTTTAATGGAAAGGAATTCAGCGGTACATTCAGCGGAATCGTAAACAATGACACCCTTCTGACTGTAGATATGGACGAAGATTTTTCCCTGTTTGTAACATCAAATATTGATGATTTTGATTATTGATTTAGAAAGGAGCTGACGCTTCAACGATTAAAAAATCGTGAAGCGCCAGCTCTTTTTTTCTTGGAAACATAGAGGATATATGTTATGGTAAATGTAAAAAAGTCAAGAGGAAAGACAATATGAACCATAAGATAAAAGTCCTCTTTCTGGACATTGACAATACGCTACTGGATTTTGATGCGGGGGCTGCGTGGGGGATGGAGCAATGTTTTCAGAAGGCAGGACTGGAATACAGAACGGAAATGTTTTCTGTTTTTACAGAGGAAAATAACAAGATCTGGCAGAAGATTGAGCGTAGAGAACTGACAATGGATAATCTCTTTTATGTGCGCTGGCAGGCGATCCTTGCACATCTTGGATTGCAGGCGGATGGTGTAGAGATGGAAAAAGAATTCCGCAGACTGCTTCATCTGACCGCCGTTCCGGTAGAAGGTGCGAAAGAAATTCTGGAATATCTATATAAAAAGGATTACTTCTTATGTGCCGCAAGTAATGGCCCTTATGATCAGCAGATCAACCGTCTCAGAAGCGCAGATATGCTCAGATATTTTTCTCATTGTTTTGTATCAGAAAAGATTGGTGCAGACAAACCGGGGAAGCAGTTTTTTGATGGATGCATGAAAGAATTTTCCGGAATTCATCCATCAGAATGTATGATGATCGGAGATTCTCTGACAGCAGATATTGCCGGTGGACAGGCATATGGAATGTCCACATGCTGGTTTGTGCACTCTGGGGATAAGTCCATGAATACGAGAGAGAATGGTGGAAAAGTGACAGATCACATCATTTACAAACTGGAAGAATTAAAAAATATTTTGTAACTACCAGGTAATTATATAAAAAGAAGGAAAAGAAACATGAACAACAACACAGACAAAGGCTTACAGGGCAACGAAAAAATAGAGGAGGCAATTGCAGGGCTTCAAAAGGAAACCACGCAGGAGATGCTGGCGCATGCTCTTACCGTGATCCGCCGCCGAATGAAAGAAGGCGGCCAGCTCATCATCGCGGTAGAACCGCCAAAAGGCGACGACCAGATCCGCCTGGAAGCGATCAAAACAGATGATGGCAGAAACTGGTGGGCAGCATTTACCAGCTTTGAAGAAGAACTGAAAGGCGGCGGCAGCGTCAAATCCACATTTCTGACGGACATCGACAAATTGTTTGAGACCGCACTCCGAACCGATGGGATCGAAGGTGTGATCCTCAACCCATGGAACCGCACGATCATGCTGGATAAGCTTCTTATTAAAATTATCCTTGGAAAAAACGCATAAAATCCCCCACCACAGCAGATACTGTCATCGTATTGCAAAATGAAAGAGAGGAAGCAGATACGATGATATTAAAAGAAAAAGAACGCACAACGATCCAGGATCTACAGACACAGGAAAAAAGCTGTATTGAGAAATACGGAAGATATGCACAGCAGGCCAAAGATCCTGAACTGAAAAATCTTTTCCAGACGCTGCAGCAGAAGGAGAGAGAGCATTACGATTCACTGGAACGTGTACTGAACGGCGAAGTGCCGCAGTGCAACTGCAACGACAGTGACGGAAGAGATTACCAGCCAAAAGCAACCTACACAGCCATGAGTTCCCCGGAGGACAAACAGCAGGATGCTTTTCTGGCAACAGACTGTATTGCAACAGAGAAACTGGTGTCAGGAGAATATAATTCAGAAGTTTTTGCTTTCGGTGACAGCGGCGTGCGTAAGCTGCTTGCTGATATCCAGGTAGAAGAACAGAATCACGCAGAAATGCTGTATAAGTACAAAACAGTAAACGGTATGGTCTGAAATAAAAGAACAGAGCCCGCAGTTCAGAAGAGAATGGAACTGCGGGCTTTCTTTCTATATTATTATACTTCCGGATAATATTCTTTAAGGAATGGAATAGAGAAGGTTTCCATTGCTTCCCTGAGGTCCTCTGCATTTCTCGGTCCATAGAGCGGCAGGCAGGTGAAATCACGGCAGGTGAGATAACCAAGGACTGCCTGTGTAAGAGAAATCTGGTATTCCTCCATCAGTCCGTGGAGCCCTTCAGCAGCCTTAAGATTCTCAGAAGTGTAGTATTCAGAATTTCTCACAGCATCAGCCCCGCCTGCATATAATTTGTGGAAAAATCCACTGCAAACGGACATATACGGCATAGCCAGATTCTGCGGATTTTCGACATGATATTGCTGCATTTCCTGATTCATGACAGCCAGGGTATCATCTGCGAGCGGACGCATGGAAGCAGAACCAATGTTGAACAGAGCTTCGTTTGCGACAAATCCACGATATCCTTTGGAAGCGGCGTAAGCATCTGCTTCTTTCATGCGGGCAGTGCTCCAGTTAGAGCATGCGTAGTAGCGGATTTTGCCTTCTTTGCGGAATTCTTCCATGATCTCGATCAGTTCTCCGGCAGGAATCGCCTCATTATCTCTGTGATAAAAATAAATATCAATATAATCTGTACCAAGTGCAGTAAGAGAAAGTTCCAGATCCTTACGCATATTTTCGGCAGAAATCCTGGAAGCGTGCATATCCGGGACAGAAGGAGTCATATCCGGATGACCGCCCTTGGAGAGAAGGACGATATCGTGACGCTTTCCACTCTGGCGGAGCCACTGACCAAGGACACGTTCGCTGCGTCCGATCTCAGATGGGATCCAGTCAGAATATACACGGGCAGTATCGTAAACAGTACCACCCATATCAAGAAAAGCATCAAAAATCCTGGAAGCATCCTCGCCATCCCATTTGATCCCGGCATTCACACATCCCATTCCCATAGGTGAAAGTTCAAGGTCTGTGTTCATAATCGTTATTTTTCTCATAATAATAAGTACCTTTCCTGTTATTTCATTAAAAGTAGAATCAGATATAGCTTCATTATAACGATATTTGAGATGCAGGTCAAAGATTTTTACCCGGAGCTTTTTACAAAGATTTTACAAGGTTACGATTTTGCATTTTACTTTGCGTTCATATAATTGCAGTTGTCAATGAGGAAAACAAAAAATTAAATAAAGCAAAATAAAGAGGAGATTTATTATTATGAAGAAAAAATTTCTCGCAATCGTAACAGCAGCACTTATTGGAACAACCGCATTTGCATCTGTAGCAAGCGCAGCAAGCGGAACAATTGATGTAATTTCCCGTGAAGACGGTTCAGGTACAAGAGGAGCATTTATCGAACTGTTTGGAATTGAAGAAAAACAGGGCGATGAAAAAGTAGATATGACAACAGAGGATGCAAGCATCACAAACAGCACTTCCGTTATGATGACAACAGTAGCTGGTGATGAGAATGCGATCGGATATATTTCCCTTGGTTCTCTGAATGACACAGTAAAAGCAGTCAAGATCGACGGTGCAGAAGCATCCGCAGAAAACGTTGCAAACGATACATACAAAGTATCCCGTCCGTTCAATATCATAACAACTGACAGCCTCAGCGATGCAGCTCAGGATTTCGAAAACTACATCATGAGCTCTGACGGACAGCAGATCGTAGAAGACAACGGATACATCAAAGTAGCAGATGATGCAGCAGCTTACGAGCAGAGCGAGGCAGAAGGTAAAGTTGTTGTAGCTGGTTCTTCTTCTGTAACACCGGTTATGGAAAAACTGAAAGAAGCATACGAAAAAGCAAACGGCGGAAAGATCACTGTAGAAGTACAGCAGAGCGATTCCACAACAGGTATCACATCCGCAGCAGAAGGAATCTGCGACATCGGTATGGCATCCCGTGACCTCAAAGATGAAGAGACAAGCGAAAACCTTACAGCAACTGAGATCGCAAGAGACGGTATCGCAGTTGTAGTAAACACTTCAAACGATATTGATGATCTGACCAGTGATCAGGTGAAATCCATCTTTACAGGTGAAACCACCACTTGGGAAGACCTGGCTAAGTAAGACAGAAGATACAGAGTGACAGAACAGAGGCTCGGTTTGCCGGGCTTCTTGTATGTTTATTTAGGAGAGAGGAAGAGTCCTGTATGAATAAATTTAAAGAACAGGCTATGAAAGTCGTATTTATGGTCGCAGCCTGTGCATCCGTTCTGGCAGTATTTCTGATCTGTCTGTTCCTGTTTGCGAACGGACTTCCTGCCATCGCAAAGATCGGACCAGTGAAGTTCCTTCTTGGAACAACCTGGAAACCATCCAACGATAAATTCGGAATTTTCCCGATGATCATCGCCAGCATTTATGTAACAGGCGGAGCAATCCTGATCGGTGTTCCGATCGCACTGTTTACATCCGTGTTCATGGCACGCTACTGTCCACAAAAAATTTACCGGCCGCTGAAATCAGGAATTGAACTGATGGCAGGTGTTCCATCCATCGTATATGGTTTCTTCGGTCTGGTACTGATGGTACCGCTGATCCGAAACACCTTCGGTGGAACAGGAACAAGCTGGCTGGCAGCGTCCCTTCTTCTGGCGATCATGATCCTTCCGACGATCATTGGACCTACAGAATCTGCACTCAGAAGTGTACCGGAAAGCTATTATGAAGGCTCCCTGGCACTGGGTGCAACAAAAGAAAGAAGCATCTTTATGGTCATGCTCCCGGCAGCAAAATCCGGTATTCTCGCAGCAGTTGTCCTTGGAATCGGACGTGCGATCGGTGAGACAATGGCGGTCATCATGGTAGCCGGAAACCAGGCAAGAATGCCTGCAGGACTGCTCAAAGGACTTCGAACAATGACTGCAAATATCGTAACAGAAATGGGTTATGCGACAGGCCTTCACAGAGAAGCACTGATCGCAACGGGAGTGGTACTTTTTGTATTCATTCTGATCATCAACCTGAGTCTTTCTCTGCTGAACAGGAGGTCAGAACATGCAAACTAATGCAGCAGCAATAGATCCGATGGTGGAAAATATGAAAAAAAGAAATCAGACATTAACAGCGGACCGCATCCGTTCCTACCTGCGTCATCCAGGCTCAGGAGTGCTTGCCCTTCTCACTGTAGGAGCAGCAATCGTTACTTTTTCCGTGCTGATCTTCCTGGTGGCATACATCCTTGTCAAAGGTATTCCATATCTGACACCAAGCCTTTTCAGCCTGGAATATACTTCTGATAATGTTTCTCTGATGCCGTCTCTGATAAATACCTTTATCATGACTGCTTTATCCCTCGTGATTGCCGCACCGCTTGGAATCTTCGCAGCAATCTACCTGGTAGAATATGCAAAAAAAGGAAACAAACTGGTACAGATCATCCGTATCACAGCCGAGACACTTTCCGGTATTCCGTCTATCGTATTTGGTCTGTTTGGTATGCTGTTTTTTGTAACAGCACTCCACTGGGGAATGTCACTCCTGGCAGGCGCATGTACCCTGGTCATCATGGTGCTTCCACTTATCATGCGTACTTCTGAAGAAGCATTAAAAGCTGTTCCGGACTCCTACAGAGAGGCAAGTTTCGGACTTGGAGCAGGTAAACTCCGTACTATTTTTACGATCGTACTTCCTTCCGCAGTACCGGGAATCCTTGCCGGTATCATTCTTGCAATTGGACGTATCATTGGTGAAACAGCAGCACTCCTCTATACTTCAGGAACGGTTGCACAGGTTCCGAATCTGATGGGATCCGGACGTACACTGGCACTTCATATGTATGTACTTTCCAGCGAAGGTCTTCATATGAACCAGGCATCTGCGACAGCAGTTGTGATTCTCTTATTTGTACTGCTCATCAACGGTTTATCCGGTATGGTGGCAAAATGTATCGCGAAAGGATAACAGAAAATGAGTGATAATATTAAACTTTCAATCGAAGATATGAACCTTTTTTATGGAAATTTTCATGCGCTGAAAGACATCAATATGCATATTCCGAAAAAAGAAATTACTGCTTTTATCGGACCGAGTGGATGTGGTAAATCCACACTTCTGAAGTCTCTGAACCGTATGAATGACCTTGTAGAAGGATGTAAGATCACCGGAAGAGTAGAGCTTGACGGCGAAGATATCTACGGTGATATGGATGTCAATGTTCTCCGTAAAAGAGTCGGAATGGTATTCCAGAAGCCGAATCCGTTTCCGATGAGCATTTACGATAACATTGCATATGGACCGAGAACACACGGGATCCGTTCCAAGGCAAAACTAGATGAGATCGTTGAAAAATCTCTCCGTGACGCTGCAATCTGGGACGAAGTAAAAGACAGATTAAAGAAAAGTGCCCTCGGAATGTCCGGTGGACAGCAGCAGAGACTCTGCATTGCAAGAGCACTGGCAGTACAGCCGGAAGTCCTTTTGATGGATGAGCCGACCTCCGCACTCGACCCGATCTCCACATCCAAGATCGAGGAACTTGCAATGGAACTGAAGGGCGATTATACGATCGTGATCGTTACTCATAACATGCAGCAGGCAACTCGAATTTCTGACAAAACAGCTTTCTTCCTTCTGGGAGAAGTGGTAGAATTTAATGATACAGATACCTTGTTTTCTATGCCGAAGGATAAAAGAACCGAGGAGTATATTACAGGGAGGTTTGGTTGATCATGGCAACACATTTCGAACGGCAGCTTGAAGAACTTCATGTACAGATGATCACAATGGGAAGTCTCTGTGAGAAGGTGATCTCACTTTCAAACAGAGCGATCCGTGGCGAGAACTGTGTCAGGGAGATCTTCGATACAGACAGAGAAATCGATACAAAAGAGCGAGAGATCGAGAATCACTGCATGCGTATTTTGCTTCACCAGCAGCCTGTGGCAAGAGATCTGCGAGAGGTTTCAGCAGCACTCAAAATGATCTCAGACATGGAGCGTATCGGAGACCAGGCGGCGGATATCGCTGATCTTTCTCAGTTTATCGAGACGAATCATGTGGAGGTTCCGGAACTGATCGGAAAGATGGCAGAAATGACTGTCCGCATGGTGACAGAAAGCGTCGATGCGTTTGTAAAAAAAGATCTGAAACTCTGCCGCAAAGTCATTGATGATGATGACCAGGTAGATGACGCTTTTAATCAGGTCAAGGAAGAACTGGCGACACTGATGTACCAGAACCTGGATGCAAAAGCAGGACTTGATCTCCTTATGACGGCCAAATATATGGAGCGTATCGGAGACCATGCGGTGAATATCGCAGAATGGGTTGAATATGCGATCACCGGCAGCCACAGAAACAATGAACATCAAATGGGAGGAAACCAGGCTTGACAAAAAAGATATTCAGATCAACTGTCCTGGCTTCAGCAATGATCCTGATACTGGGAAGTGCCTTTGTACTGGGCGTTTTGTATCAATATTTTGGAAAGCAGTTAGATGGGGAGCTCGAGAAAGAAGCTTCCTATCTGGCGTATGGGGTAGAACAAAGCGGCGTTGATTATCTGGAACAGATAAAGCAGAAAGACGCCCGTATTACTTATATGGATGCGTCAGGAACGGTACTTTATGACAGCCAGGCAGATGCATCTTCCATGGAAAACCACAACGACCGTAAAGAAGTTCAGGAAGCACTGGAAAATGGGAGCGGATATGCGGAACGAATGTCAAAGACACTGTCTGAAAAGACAGTTTATTATGCGTTAAAGCTTACCAATGGTTCTGTCCTTCGTGTGGCAGGCACACAGTCTTCTGTCTTTGCACTGATGCTTCAGCTTGTTCCCCCGGTTCTTTGTATTGCAGTCATAATGTTGTTCCTTGCAGGATTCGCAGCGGCGCGTATGTCTGCAAATATCGTTAAACCGATCAACGAACTGGATCTGGATCACCCGGAAGAAAACCAGATCTATGAGGAAGTGGGTCCGCTCCTCAGCAGGATCCATAAGCAGAACCGCCAGATCCAGACACAGCTTGAAACGGCACGCCGAAACCAGGAAGAATTCCAGATCATCACCGAAAACATGCAGGAAGGACTGCTGGTCATTGATGCATATACGATCATTCTTTCTGGGAATTCCAGTGTATGGAGAATGTTCCAGGTACGGGAACCAAAGACAGGAGAAAGCGTTTATTCTCTTGACAGGAATGAGGATTTCCGCAAGGTGATCGAGGAAGTCCTGGGCGGTCGTCATGGCAGTGCGATGCTGCAGCTAGATGGCGAATATGTTCAGCTTATCGCCAATCCGGTATTCAGAGATACTAAAGTTGCAGGTGCAGTTCTGCTTCTTGTCAATGAAACCGAAAAGATGGAGAGGGAGAACCTGCGGAGAGAATTTTCTGCAAATGTATCACATGAACTCAAGACACCATTGACATCTATCTCTGGTTTTGCAGAGATCATAGAGGGCGGTCTGGTACAGGAAGAAGACATTCGGAAGTTTGCCGGAAGGATTTACCGGGAAGCACAGAGACTGATCCATCTTGTGGAAGATACCATCAAGATCTCACAGCTTGACGAGGGAGAAAACCCATATGAGTGGGAAAAAGTAGATGCATATGCCGTAGTAAAGAATGTCTGCGGAAACCTGAAAGAAATCGCAGCAAAGAAGAACGTACATCTCTTTATTGACGGCGAGAAACTGGTCTTCTGTACAGTTCGTCCGATACTGGAAGAAGTGATCTATAATTTGTGTGATAACGGAATCAAGTATAACAGAGATGACGGTACGGTAAGCATCCATCTGCAGGATCTTGGAGAAAGCGTAGAGATCCGCGTCAAAGACAACGGCATCGGAATCCCGAGAGAAGACCGCAGCAGAGTCTTCGAACGCTTCTATCGCGTAGACAAAAGCCACTCCAAATCCATCGGCGGCACTGGACTGGGCCTGTCGATCGTGAAACATGGCGTTACCTTCCTCGGCGGCACACTCAAGATGCTCAGCGAAGTTGGCAAAGGAACCGAGATCACCATGACCTTCCCGAAAGAACGCAAAACAAATTTATAAAAAACAGGAGATGCTGACGATCGATCATGTCAGCATCTCCTGTTGTGCTATTAGTAGCAATACGCGCCTTCGTAACGTCCACAGGCGTCTTTTTTGTGAGAAAGTTCTTTGCAGGAACTGCAGCGATCGCAGAATTCCTGCTCGTAACAGGTTGCACAGACACAGTTCCCACAACTGCTACGGTCATAAGCCGGAGTACAGGTGTAGGGAAGAGCGTCCTTGGATTTTTCTTCCTTCATTATTTCGCCTCCCAGCGTCCGGAAGCACCACATGGAAGTACCAGTCCGTTGGAGGTTACCGGAAGTCCGATCTCCTGGGAGTCAACATGTCCGTCGAAGTCTTTCAGCTCGGTTGCCAGCATATAAGTCAGTACGGCAGGAGCCAGACCTGTGGTGTAGGAGTTGATGAGGAAAAATAGCGGGTTCGGGCTTAAAAGTTTCACGCAGAGCTTGATCAGAGGATGGATCGCCTCCTCGATCTTCCAGATCTCACCCTTCGGTCCACGTCCGTAGGACGGCGGGTCCATGATGATCGCATCGTAGTGATTGCCACGACGGATCTCACGCTCCACAAATTTCACACAGTCGTCCACCAGCCAGCGGATCGGTGCGTCAGAAAGTCCGGAAGCGGCAGCGTTTTCCTTCGCCCAGTTGACCATTCCTTTGGAAGCGTCTACGTGGGTAACCTGTGCACCGGCAGCAGCGGCAGCCAGAGTTGCACCGCCTGTGTAGGCAAAAAGGTTCAGCACTTTGATCGGACGGCCTGCATTACGGATCTTGTCACCAAACCAATCCCAGTTGACAGCCTGCTCCGGGAAAAGTCCGGTGTGTTTGAAACTGAACGGTTTCAGATGGAAAGTAAGATCTTTGTAATGGAGATCCCACTGCTGAGGGAGGTCAAAGAATTCCCATTCACCGCCGCCTTTTTTGCTTCTGTGGTAGTGGGCGTTCATGTTTTTCCATCCACGGCTTACCTTCGGAGTGTCCCAGATAACCTGCGGATCCGGACGGACCAGAGTATATTTACCCCAGCGTTCCAGCTTTTCTCCACAGGAAGTGTCAATTACTTCGTATTCTTTCCAGTCATTTGCAATCCACATATATATGATAACCTTTCTTTTATTACATTTAAATAGAAACATTCAGGATATTCCTGCCTATTCAGTATAGGTGAAACAACGAAATTCTGCAAGTAAAACTGTGGCGTTTTGTGTATAAGCAGGGGACTTTATGCAGAATTCACACTTTATCACACTGATTCGAGAAATTTTTTTTCTAATACAGGGGCAGCAGGGCTTGACAAGCGGGAATTTAGCATACTAAAATAGACGGGATAGTAATATTAGATATCAAAAGAAAAAAGAAATTTATATTATGCCGGTACAGGATTCTGGAAGCGGCACGAGGAGGACAAATTATGCAGAAGTACAGTGAAATGAGCAGAGAACAGCTTCTTGCTCTGAAGAAGGAACTGGATCAGCAGTATGCAGAGATCAAGGCACAGGGACTTGCCCTGGATATGTCTCGTGGTAAACCGGCGGCTGACCAGCTTGATCTTTCCATGGGATTGATGGATGTTCTGTCAAGCAGCGCAGACCTGAAATGCGAAACAGGTGTAGACTGCCGTAACTACGGTGTTATGGATGGTATCCCGGAAGCCAAACGCCTTCTTGGAGAAATCTCTGAAGTATCTCCGGAGAACATCATCATTTATGGTACTTCCAGTCTGAACGTTATGTTTGATACCGTAGCACGTTCCATGACTCACGGCGTTATGGGAAACACTCCATGGTGCAAACTTGACAAAGTAAAATTCCTTTGTCCTGTTCCGGGATATGACCGTCATTTCAAAGTTACAGAATTCTTCGGAATCGAGATGATCAATGTTCCGATGACTCCACAGGGTCCGGACATGGATATGGTTGAGAAACTTGTAAGCGAAGATCCTGCGATCAAAGGTATCTGGTGTGTTCCGAAATACTCCAACCCGCAGGGCTACACTTATTCAGAAGAAACAGTTAAGCGCTTTGCACGCCTGAAACCGGCAGCACCGGATTTCCGTATCTACTGGGACAATGCTTACAGCGTACATCATCTTTATGATGGAGAAGAGAAACAGGATTTCCTTCTTGAGATCCTGGAAGAATGTGCAAAAGCAGGCAATCCTGACATTGTTTACAAATTTACTTCCACATCCAAGATCAGCTTCCCGGGTTCCGGTATCGCAGCAGTAGCAGCATCCAAAGCAAACCTGGATGATTTCCGCAAATATATGACTGTTCAGACGATCGGACATGACAAACTGAACCAGCTTCGTCACGTAAGATTCTTCAAGAACCTGGACGGTGTTCATGCACACATGAGCAAACATGCAGCAATCCTTCGCCCGAAATTCGAGATGGTAGAGTCCACCCTTGAAAAAGAACTCGGCGGACTTGGAATCGGAAGCTGGACAACACCGAAGGGTGGATACTTCATTTCCTTCGAATCCATGGATGGCTGTGCCAAAGCAATCGTTGCCAAAGCAAAAGAAGCAGGCGTTGTCATGACAGGTGCAGGAGCAACTTATCCATATGGCAAAGACCCGAAAGACAGCAATATCCGTATTGCACCGTCCTTCCCGCCAATTGACGAACTTGCCAAAGCAGCAGAAGTATTCGTTGTCTGCGTCAAACTCGCAAGCGTAGAGAAACTTTTGGCTGAATAAGACAGGAGCTATAAAGGAGGCATCATGGCAGAAGAAAACACAGGGATGAGCAGAGAAAGAAAGATACTGGTAGGCTTCATTGTTGTGCTGTTTTTACTGACCATCGGTGCCTACTTTTTTGGAGTATATTATTTTACAGAACATTTCCTGCCGGGAACACAGGTAAACGGTTTTAACTGCTCTTACATGACACAGGAAGAAACAGAGAAACTTCTGGCAGAAGAAACCAGTGTATATATTCTGGCTATTCAGACCAGAGGAAACGGTCGGGAGAGTATTTCAGCAGATGAGATCGACCTGAAATATACTTCTGATGGAAGCGTGAACCGAATGCTCCATGAACAGAAGCGCTTTCAGTGGTTCCTCGCATTCAGCCAGCACAAATCCTGGGAGGTTCCATCATCTGTTACTTATGATCAGGACAAATTTGAGCAGGTCATCGATAGTCTGAACTGTATGAAGGACAAGCAGGAACCTTACGATGCATACATAAAGCAAAATGATGACGGATTTGAGGTCGTACCGGAAGTAGAAGGAACAAAGATCGACAAAGAAAAATTGCAGAAAGACATTTCCAATGCAGTTACGACAGGAAGAACGCTGGTAGATCTTGATGTGGATGGCTGCTATGTAGATCCTGCAGTATATGGCGATGAACTGACAGAAGACTGCGAGCAGATGAATGAGCTTACTGATGTTGTGGTCACCTATGATTTCAGTGACCGCAAGGAAACGGTTGATCGTACCTTGATCAAGGAATGGCTCAGCCGTGATGAGGATGGAAATCTGATGCTGGATCACAGCGCAATTGCATCTTATGTTGGACAGCTGGCATCAAAATATGATACAGTGGGTATAGAGCGTTCTTTTTCAACTTATGACAACAGAGAGGTCACCGTATCCGGTGGCACTTATGGATGGCTGATCGACCAGCCGAAAGAAGCGGATGCTTTGTATCAGGCGATCATGGATAAGAAAACACAGGTGAGAGAGCCGGTATATGCACAGGAAGCGGCGAGCCGCGACACGAATGATATCGGATATTCTTATGTGGAAGTCAATCTTACTGACCGCAGGCTTGTACTTTACAAGAGTGGAAATCCTGTTGTAGATACCGGGATCGCGATCAGCAGCAGTACACCGGATGGCGTTTATTCGATCGAAGAAAAGAAAAACCAGCAGGCAGTTGGAAATATGACGGTGGATTGCTGGATGTCCTTTACAGATGATCTTGGAATCTATGGTGATCCGGGATTTGAACCTGGGACGGCAACGGAAAGTGAAGCAGACAGTTTTGGAAGTTCGTCAGAGACAGATTTCAGTTCAGATATGACGGACTGGAGCAGTACAGAGGGCTGTATTGTCCTGTCTGAAGAAGCGGCACAGGAGTTGTATCAGAACGTAGAAACCGGTATGCCGGTGGTTATTTATAAATAAGAACAGGTAAAATGCTGCAGAGATTCTGAAGTGAATTTTTGCAGCAGTTTTTGCTTTCCTTAAGGAGATGGAAGAATATGAAAATTGTTGTATTAGCAGGTGGAACCAGTACAGAAAGAGATGTTTCTATCGTATCAGGAACAGGAATCTGCCAGGCACTCAGACAGAAAGGACATCAGGCGATCCTGGTGGATGTATTCTGTGGCCTCGAAACCGTAAACTGGGAAGATCCGTTCCCGGCGGAATACGATGTCGAAAAAGCAGCAGAGTATATCAAGGGCTTTAATCCGCAGATGAAAGAATTAAAGAAAGCCCGCAGAGATTTCTTCGGGTCAAATGTCATCGAACTCTGCAAAAAAGCCGACTTTGTTTTTCTCGGACTTCACGGTGCAAACGGAGAGGACGGCAAGTTACAGGCAGCATTTGACCTGATGGGAATTCCTTATACCGGAACCGGATACTTAAGCAGTGCGATGGCAATGGACAAAGGCGTGACCAAAGCAATGTTCCAGATGAGAGGCGTAAGCACACCGGGCGGAAAAGCCATGAAGAAAAAAGACCGTCAGGACTCTCTTGCGGCACTTGGCATGGAATTTCCTGTAGTTGTCAAGACATGCTGCGGTGGTTCCAGCATCGGTGTCTATATCGTAGATAATCAGGAAGATTATGTCAAAGCACTGGATGAAGCTTTTGAATACGAAAACGAAGTTGTCATCGAAGAATTCATCAAGGGTGTGGAATACACAGTTGCGGTCGTTGACGGAACTGCCTACCCGGTAGTCCAGATCGTGCCGAAAGAAGGCTTTTACGATTACGAGAATAAATACAAACCAGGTGCAGTACAGGAAACCTGTCCGGCTCCGATCTCAGAGGAACTGACAAAACGCCTTCAGGAAGCAGCAGTGGACGGCTATCATGCACTGGAAATGGAAAGCTACGCAAGACTTGACTTCATCGTGACCGAAGACGAAAAGATCTACTGCCTGGAAGCCAACACCCTCCCGGGAATGACCCCGACCAGCCTGATCCCGCAGGAAGCAGCCGTTCTCGGAATGGATTACCCGACACTGTGTGAAGAACTGATCCGCGTTTCACAGAAAAAGTACAACTAAAGAGGAAATCGATATGAAAAATCTTACTATAAAGAATCTTACCGAAGTCTGCTCCGGTACATACCATGGTCCGGAAAACGTGATGGACAGGGAAGTTTCCTCCATCACTACAGACAGCCGCAAGATTGAAAAAGACAGCCTGTTTGTTCCAATCGTAGGAGAACGTGTAGATGCACACCGTTTTATCCCGGATGTCATGAGCAAGGGTGCGCTTGTCACACTTTCAGAGAGAGAACTGGAGAATGCAGATTTTCCATATATCCAGGTAGGATCTTCTCTTCAGGCAGTGAAGGATATCGCAGAATTTTATCTGAAACAGCTTCAGATCCCGGTTGTCGGGATCACCGGAAGTGTTGGCAAGACCAGCACAAAAGAAGTGATCGCTTCTGTACTTAAAGAAAAATACCGCACACTCAAGACACAGGGAAACTTTAATAATGAACTGGGACTTCCGTTGACTGTTTTCCGCCTGAGAGATGAAGATCAGATCGCAGTTCTGGAAATGGGAATCAGTGATTTTGGCGAGATGACCAGACTGACAAAGATCGCCAGACCGGATACCTGTGTGATCACAAATATCGGAACCTGCCATCTCGAAAATCTCGGAGACCGCGATGGTGTGCTCAAAGCCAAAACAGAGATCTTTAAGTCCATGAACCCGAAAGGACATATTGTTCTGAATGGTGATGACGATAAACTGGCGACAGTAAGTGAATACAATGGCGTCAAACCGGTATTTTTCGGACTCAATGCAGAGCGAGATGTATATGCGGATCAGATCGAGAGCAAAGGACTCAAGGGCGTTGCCTGCCGTATTCATCTTGGCGAGGATGCTTTTGATGTGCTTGTTCCGACACCGGGGATCCATATGGTCTACAATGCACTGGCAGCAGCTGCTGTAGGACGCATTTACGGGCTTTCCATCGAGGAGATCAAGAGAGGTATCGAAAGCCTGGAGACGATCCGCGGACGTTTCAAAATGATCGAGACAGACAAATTCCTGGTAGTGGATGACTGCTACAACGCAAACCCGATGTCCATGAAAGCTTCCCTTGATGTTCTTCACGACGGAGAAGGACGAAGAGTGGCGATCCTTGGAGATATGGGAGAACTTGGAGAAAATGAGATCGCGCTTCATGAAGAAGTCGGAACTCATGCAGCACAGTGCGGAATTGATGTCTGCATCTGTGTTGGTGCGCTTTCTGTGCATATGGCAGAAGCTGCACGCAAAGCAGATCAGGAATTTAAAGTAATTTATGAAGAGAGCCGGGAATCTCTCCTTGAGCATCTTGGAGATCTTGTCCAGGAGGGAGATACGATCCTTGTAAAAGCATCCCATTTCATGCAGTTTGAAGAGGTTGTCAAGGCACTGGAAGAAATGTAAATATCAGGTTATGAAAGATCCAGACAGAATATAAAACGACAGAAACTCCTCATGGGAGGTTGAATTATCACGAAAAGCAGATAAATCAGCCGTTCAGAGGAGTTTTTCGCATTTTCCAGGGAGAATTTGACGAACGATTTTTGTTTCCAGCAAGTTCATACGGGTGTAGAATGGGAATTAACAGCAGAAGAAAAGCCGAGAAGGTGTCGGAGAGATTGTAAAAGCAAGGAGGGGCTTATGCTGGAGCGAATCATGAACCTGCAGATACTGCTTTGCATCATGGCAGCCGCCGGAGCTTTCGGAGCGGTTGGCATGCTGGCAGTACACCTTACTTACAGAAGAACTCTGCGAAGAACAAATGCAGTCACAAGCCTTAAGGAAAAATGGCTGAACCTCTGGAAAACAAGAGATAAACTGCTGAACAGGATGAACTTTCTGGTCTGGCTGCCGTCGCTTCTGTCAACGTTGTGTCTGGGGCTTGCAATCCTGTTTGTGACAAAGCTCAAGTGGACAAGTGGGCTGCCGCTTAGGTATCTTTATCTGGGAACGGTGATCCCGGTTGCATTGATGATTCTGAGACAGGCTCTGGATTTTGCTTACCGGGAAGAGCTTGTGATGAATTCTCTGGCAGACTATATCCTTTCTGCACGGACCAAAAGAGAGGAGACAGTCACACCGCGAAAGGCGGAACCAGTCGCACCGCCGCCCAGGATGGACCCCGTTCTCCAGGAAGAGATGGTGGAGAAGATCACGGCAAGCATCCGCCAGACAGCGGCGACCGGAAGCCATTTCAGCAAAATGCTGAGCCCGGAGGAAGAGGAGATCATGCGTGAGATCATCCGGGAATTTATGGAATGACAGATCGTGGAAGAAATATTGCTTGTAGGAAGGCAGTTCGTTTGTTATACTTTCAGAAGGATCTGAGAGTTACTGTGAACGGAGCGAACAGTAACATCTGAGAAACTTGAAATATGTAATTGTGAAGAAATAAGATAGTTGCGGATACACAAAATTAAGGAGAAATGGGGGACAGCCCCACGAAACAAAAATGAATAAAAAGAGAATTACATGGATAGAACTCCTGCGAATTGCAGCCTGCATCGGTGTGATCGGCATTCATGCCGGGTCACAGCATTTCCGGGATACACCACTGGATTCCAGTATATGGAGAATTTCGAATTTTTACCATGGAATCAACCGTTTTGCAGTGGCATCGTTTATCATGATCAGCGGAACGCTGTATCTGGATGGTAAGAGAAACTGGTCACTCAAGAAACTCTGGACCAGGAATATTTTTCAGATAGCAGTGGCATATGTGTTCTGGCAGATTTTTTATGCGGTATACAGGATCGTAATGGCGGGGAAACCAGCGATAGGATCTGTATCGTTTTTTAAGAAAATACTGATCTATTGCAGTGAATCCTATTTCCATCTGTGGTATCTTCCTATGTTAGCAGGACTCCTGATAGTGACACCGCTTTTGTGGGAAATCGTAAACTGTGAACGAAGTAAGAAATGGGAAGAATATCTGATCCTGATGTTTCTGCTCATCAAGATCATACCATACACAGTAAACTGTTTTTCGTTCCCGCTGAAGGAATACGTCATGAATGTGATGCATACGGTTCAGCCGGGAATGGTCGTGGACTATGCAGGATATTTTATCCTGGGACATTACCTTTCACATTATGAGATTTCCAGGAAGCTGGAACGAATGATTTATATTCTGGGAATTTCACTGATCCTTGCGGCAATCCTGCTCAGTCAGTACATGTCACCGAGAGTGGGAAGAGAACTCCAGTCCTATTATGAAAACTTTACGCTTGCGGGATTTTTCTGGGGAAGTGCGATTTTCTTATTTTTCAAAAATCATGTGTCCAAAATACATTGGAGCGAGAAACAGGAAGAGAGCATATGTCGGTTGGGAGGTTATACGTTCGGAATCTATCTGATCCATGCATTTTTCCGTGACATCCTGCACAGAGCTGGAATAGACAGCATGATGATCGGAAATACAGTGATTGCGATCCCGATAGTCATGGTGTGTATCTTTGGACTTAGCTGCCTTGCGGTAATACTTATCAAAAAAATACCGGTATTGGGTAAGTGGATTGTCTGATACGAAAAAATGCCGCTTGCAGCAAACTGTTATTATCAGTGAAGCTGTGAGCGGCACTTTTTTAATCTTCCTCGATCACCTGAATCTCCAGGTAATCAAATTCAATATGTTCAATAAAACTGTCCTGGCGGAACCGTGTTCTGGAATGGCGTTTGAAATCCGTGACATTGCTGTCCAGCCAGATCGGATTTTCCAGGTCAAAATCATAGCAGATCTCCTGCAGTGCACGGAAGATCTTGTGTGTCCTTGTATCTTCTGAGTCGTCATCAATGACGAGATCTTTCAGCATGTGGTTGTCTTTCCACAGTTTTCCCCATAAACGAAACATAGTGTTCCTACCTCCCTATCAAAATATAAGTTCATATTTATAAGTGAAAAAACGATTAAAATTATAATAATTATGCCAGCTATGATACTGATAACTGCCAGAGGTCCATGTGATGAACTGTCATTAGAAGTGTCAGGTAACTGAGTATGAAAGGAGTTATCTGAAGACTTTGGCGGAAAATAATAATTGTTATTGGCATAGGTTTTTCTTTGTTCTGCTTTTCTTAAATGTGAGAAAGGATCATTTTGATTTATGATTCGATCATAAAATGCATTTGTAAATTCCAAATCAGCTTCTGTGCTGAATGGAGCGTCTGAGGTATCATGGGCTATTTGATTTCTGACCCAGCGGATATGCTTCAACATTTTATAATCTTTTTCCCAATTGGTAACTGTATACTGCGCCTGAGGAGTTTTATCCATTTGCTGAATATATTCACTAACACCATTTTGGCAGTTGAGAATATCTCTGCAAAGCCGGTCAAGACGTTTATAAGCTTCAAAAAAAGTATTATCTCTCTGATTCAAATTTATCCCCTGTTTTTTACATCAATAGTAGGTGTTTGCTAATGGCATTGTAGTTATCAGTTATTACTTTGTCAAGAATTTTTATATATCTTCTTGTGAAATGTCGTTGCAGATTTTAGCGAGATAAAGTATAATTAATATACATTTTGCAAAAACACAGAAGCGTGCAATGCATAATTTATATGAATGGAGGATTATTATGAAGCTATACGACGGTGGCGTTTACCTTGTAAATGGCAGTGACATTGTTGAAGAAAGCAAGTTTGATCAGCCGGTATCCAGAGAAGACGCAGCAAAGAACACCATGGCATATGATATCCTGGAAGCACACAATACTTCCGGAAATATGCAGAAATTACAGATCAAGTTTGATAAGTTAACATCCCATGATATTACTTTTGTAGGAATCATCCAGACAGCACGTGCTTCAGGACTTGAGAAATTCCCGATCCCATATGTGCTGACAAACTGTCACAACTCTCTGTGTGCAGTAGGCGGAACAATCAACGAAGATGACCACATGTTCGGACTTACCTGTGCAAAGAAATATGGCGGAGTATATGTACCTCCTCATCAGGCAGTCATCCATCAGTTCGCACGTGAGATGCTTGCAGGCGGCGGCAAGATGATCCTGGGTTCTGACAGCCACACCCGTTATGGTGCACTTGGTACCATGGCCATGGGCGAGGGTGGTGGTGAGTTGGTTAAGCAGCTCCTTTCCCAGACTTATGACATCAATATGCCGGGCGTAGTTGCGATCTACCTCAAGGGACAGCCGAGACCGGGCGTAGGACCGCAGGACGTTGCTCTGGCGATCATCGGCAAGGTATTTGCCAATGGATACGTTAAGAACAAAGTTATGGAATTCGTAGGACCTGGAGTTGCAGGTTTAAGTGCAGACTTCCGTATCGGAATTGACGTTATGACAACAGAGACAACCTGTCTTTCTTCTATCTGGCAGACAGATGAGACCATCGAAGAATTCTACGAGATCCATGGCAGAAAAGAAGACTACAAAGAACTCAAACCGGGCAAGGTTGCATACTATGACGGCTGCGTAGAGGTTGACTTAAGTGAGATCAAACCGATGATCGCAATGCCATTCCACCCAAGCAATACCTATACTATCGATGAACTCAAAGAAAACCTCTATGACATCCTTGATGATGTAGAGAAAAAGGCTCAGATCAGTCTCGACGGCAAAGTTCCATATTCTCTCAAGGACAAAGTCGTTGACGGTAAACTTTATGTAGAGCAGGGAATCATCGCCGGATGTGCAGGCGGCGGATTTGAGAATATCTGTGCAGCAGCAGACATCCTCCGCGGAGCAAGCATCGGTGCAGACGCCTTTACACTCAGCGTTTACCCGGCAAGTACACCGATCTATATGGAACTTGCAAGAAACGGTGTCCTGGCTGACCTCCTTGCAACAGGGGCAGTTGTCAAGACTGCTTTCTGCGGACCGTGCTTCGGTGCCGGAGACACACCTGCAAATAATGCGTTCAGTATCCGTCATACAACGAGAAACTTCCCGAACCGTGAAGGTTCCAAGGTCCAGAACGGACAGATTTCTTCCGTTGCACTTATGGATGCGAGATCCATCGCAGCAACAGCAGCAAACAAAGGCTTCCTGACTTCCGCAGAAGAATTTACCGGAAGCTACAGACATCAGAAATATTTCTTCGACAAAACAATTTATGAGAACCGTATCTTTGACAGCAAGGGCGTTGCAGATCCAAGCGTTGAGATCCAGTTCGGACCAAACATCAAAGACTGGCCGGAGATGCCTGCGCTGGCAGAGAACCTTGTTCTCAAAGTTGTTTCTGAGATCCATGATCCTGTTACAACAACAGACGAGCTGATTCCTTCCGGTGAGACTTCCTCTTTCCGTTCCAATCCGCTTGGACTGGCAGAGTTCACTCTTTCCAGAAGAGATCCGGAGTACGTTGGACGTGCCAAAGAGATCCAGAAGGCACAGAAGGCGATCGAAGCAGGAGAATGTCCGGCAGAGGCAGTTCCGGAACTGAAACCGGTTATGGAAGCTGTTAAGAAACAGTTCGCAGATATCAGCAAAGAAAACGTCGGAGTCGGAAGTACGATCTTCGCTGTAAAACCTGGTGATGGCTCTGCACGTGAGCAGGCCGCTTCCTGCCAGAAGGTTCTCGGCGGATGGGCAAACATCGCAAACGAGTACGCTACCAAACGTTACCGCTCAAACCTTATCAACTGGGGCATGCTTCCATTCCTGATCCCGCAGGGAGAGCTTCCGTTTACCAACGGTGATTTCCTGTTCTTCCCGCATATCAGAGAAGCTGTTGCTGATAAAGCCGACAGCATCACCGGATATGTAGTCAAAGAAGACGGACTTAAGGAGTTCCAGGTAACACTCGGAGAACTGACCGATGACGAACGTGAGATCATCCTCAAAGGATGTCTGATCAACTACAACAGAAAATAAGACTGGTTCTGGCACCCCACATACAGAACCAACCCCTGTTTGTGCAGTCCCGCAGGATGGCTTACCACAGCCTCCCGCGGGACTGCTTTTTGTATGGAAGAGGAGTTTTATAATATGTTTAAATTATCAGAAAATAATAAAAAATACACACAAATAAAACAAGAATAATATTATAAACACGAAAAATATACAATAAATTAAAAAATAATCGAAAAATGTGTTGACAAATACACTATACAGTGCTATTATAATGACATCAAAAGAAAACAAAAACAAAACACAAAAGAAACTCATTCAATTCATAGTATAGAGAACATGAAAGGAATGAAAATCAAAAGAAAGGCAAGGGTGATACCGTTGGGACAGTAGTTACTAATCACAATCAATATAAGAAGTGATAGGAATCGAGTTTCCTGCAAGAAAGACCTGATACATATTAGCCCATTAATTTAAGAAATAATCATATTCTTAGAGAAGAAAGATGAAATTTACAGCCTGGTGAACAGGACTTCATGAAAAGAAATGATCGTTTATCATAAGTATTACAGGTATATAGAATCGATTACTTATATTGAATAACTATCACGCACCTGATACAGAGACTTTCGAAAATGTGTAAAGAAACATTTTTGAAAAAGTATAACTCCTTATTTTAGAGCATCGTCTGGAAGCAGAGATCCAGAGAAGCTTGAAGATAAATAAGCAAGATACTTTGAGATGCATATAAGATTTATTCTAATATGGATTGAAACTTTGCATCAGAAGAACATCTCCTCACAACAGATGTTAAGAAGAGATTATAAGGAATCTTATTTCAAAGGAAAACAGTTTGAAATTTAAGAAGTTAAGTTTGGAGCTGCTCTAATCCAATGAAAAAGAATATCCTAAGTTTCTCAATAAATTATAATTCGTAGATTATAATTTAAAATCTATAAACTTTCTAAATAGACGAAGTGATAAAAATCGTATCGTTTATGAGCAGGGAATAAAACAATCGCAACCACAAATCAAGACATCAATATGATATCGAAATTAATATAAAAACTAAATACAGAGAATTGGATCAGAGATATATGATGTAGATATATCACAGGAATTCAATTAGCAAACAAGACGATAAGTTTTGAAAGAACTAAGAGGTTATTAAAAATTGAATAGTGAAGAGTGTTAAGACGACCATCCTTTTATAAATAATTCGCGAAGAATAAATAGAAGTGATGGTCGTCTTACGTGTTGTATGTTATACTCTCCTCAAAAGGAGAGATTTTTTATGCAAAGTTTTAATATACAGGATTGTATTCTTTATGAAGATAAGGATATTCTGGTGTGCCATAAACCGGCGGGCGTTGCCGTGCAGAGTGCCCGCTTTGGAATGGCAGATATGGAAAGCAGCCTTAAGAATCATCTGGCACTTAAGACACCGGGCAAGATGCCGTATCTCGGGATCATACACAGACTGGATCAGCCGGTAGAGGGCGTTCTGGTATTTGCAAAAACGCCAAAGGCTGCCGCCGAACTGAACCGACAGATCACGTCTAAAACTGTCACAAAAGAATATCTGGCAGTAACCGCACAGCTGCCAGAGGAAAAGCAGGGGCATCTGGAAGATTACCTCAAAAAAGATAACCGGACAAATTCTTCCTCCGTGGTCACTCCGAAGACTCCCGGAGCAAAGAAAGCCAGCCTGGATTACAGTATTCAGGAAGAAATCAAAGACGAACGCACCGCAACAGGAAAAAGAATCCTTGTTAAGATCATCCTGGATACAGGACGACATCATCAGATCCGTGTGCAGATGGCTCACAAAGGCATGCCGCTCCTTGGAGACCGGAAATATAACGCCGCAGATAAGTCTGACCTTCCGTTAGGATTATGCTCCTGCCATCTGGCTTTCCGCCACCCGGCAAACGGAAAAAAAATGGAATTTAAAGTCACACCGAAAGGTGAGACATTCAAAGGCTTTTTGACACTGTAAAGCATATCAGCAAGAATGTATTATTTTCCGCTCAAATAATGAAAAAACTATGAAATCTATGGACGCAAAAAAGAAAATGTGTATAATGTAAAAAAGAAGCGCATTTGTATGAAGTTTGGATTAAGAAAAGAGGGAAAATAATGAGAAAAGCGGCTGCAGCCGGAATTATCCTTGCTGGTGCCATACTGGTGGCAGGGGGACTCGACAAAGAAAGCGGTTCTGAGAATTTTGTAGCGGATGTGCAGGCAAATGACGAGACAACACAGACAGAGGAAGAGACAGATTCAGATCCGGAATCAGAGGAAGAAGCTGCACTGGCAGCACAGATCGATACTTCTGCACCCGTAACGAAGGGAAGTAGAATTGCAGTTGTAAGTAAGAGCGTGGATGGTGAGTACTGGAAGGCACTTCATTCCGGTATGGAAGATGCGATTAAGGATGTCAATGCGGCATACGGTTTTACATCCGATGACCAGATCACGATGACCTTTGAAGGCGCAAGTGATGAGCAGGATGTGGAGAAGCAGGTTAATACACTGGATGCAGTTATTGCAGAGAATCCAACGGTATTATGTCTTTCAGCAGGCGACGAGGATTCCTGCCAGGCACAGCTTGAGGCAGCCAGAGAGAATGACATTGCAGTAGTAGCTTTTGACTCCAATGTAAGTGACAGTGATATGATCGCCGTTTTCCGCGGAACAGATAATGTTTATGTAGGAAAGATGGCGGGAGAGAAATTAAGCGATGCGATCGGAAAAAGCGGTAAAGTCGCAATTTTTTCCGCTCAGGAGAAGACAGAGAGCTCTAAGAAACGTGTAGAAGGATTCAAGGAAGCTCTCGCAGAATGTCCGGACATTACAGTTGTTCAGGAATTATATACAGATCAGGTGGATGACATGAAAACTGCCATGGAAGATGCTCTTCGGAGATATCCGGATCTGGCAGGCGTGTTCTGTACGAATGCAGATGTATCTGATCTTTATCTCGATATTGAGAAAGCAGAGGGTACAGCACCGGTCATGGTTGGAGTGGATGCAACTACCAAACAGCAGGACGCAGTTCGTAATGGTTCAGAGGCAGGCATTGTTTCACAGTCCCCGTATCAGCTGGGATACCAGACGATCCTTGCAGCCGTACAGCTGACCGTTCCGTATGAGGAAGTTTCCAGCGGTCTGGAGAAATTTGTATACTATGATCCTGTATGGATCGATACCACGAATCTGGATGCTCCAGAGTACAGCTCTTATCTGTATGGGAAATAAATTAACCTGTTGTGCTATTTCAAATAAAACGTTTAAAACTTGTAAAAACCGCAAAGAATCCCTGTTATTATTGATAAATAATTTGAGAGAAAATCTCACAACAGAATAAAGTGCTTGGGAATATTGAAAAGTTCGCTTAAAATCAAGGCTTGCAGACATTTTTCTTCAAGGGAAAGGTATCATAGAATACCGTAAAATATCGTAACAGATTTTTAAAATGGAGTAAAATTGGAGTAAAGATTGAAAGAAAATGGAGTAAATATTTCAAAGATGTAATGAGAAATGGCGTAGGTAGTGGAAACATTATCTGCGTCATTTCTTATTTGTAAAATTAGGGGCAGTTTTATTGAATTTGTGATAAAATAGAAAAAACATCTTGACTCTTTAGTAGCGTAACGGTTTACGATGAAAGATATGTCAATGAAAGCAGTAAAAAGATTGGGGAAAAGTTGTAAAAATCTTTTTAAAATGGATAATGCAAGAGTATTATTATTAGAAATGGCTAAAGATTATTTGAATCATTCTCAGTTGGAAGAAGCCACAGATAAACAGTACGGAAAAGGGGTTACAAAATACATTGGTTCAGCGATATATCGGTATTATGGTGTAGAAAACTTGGAATAAACAGATGTTACCAAAATGGAAACAAAGGAAATACATACTGGTACTTTTATTTTGGGTTCTATCGTTATATGATGTGAATGAAAGAGAGGTATGGAGTATGGCATTAAATGATAACATCAAAAAATTCAGAGAAGAAAAAAATCTCACTCAGCAACAACTGGCAGATAAGTTATATGTTTCAAGGCAGACAGTTTGTCGTTGGGAAAATGGTTCAAGATGTCCAGATTTGATTACGGCAAAAAAACTGGCATTAGAACTAGATGTAAGTATGGATGAACTTATATCAGATGAAGATGTAAATGATATGCAAGTAAATTATGGAATATGGAAATCTGAAAGAATAAAAGACAAGAAGCATTTACAGACACTTCAAAAAAAGATATTAGACTTTATACAAATTGTGGGAGCTGTATTTTTAGCAATCACGATTTTGTTACGAGTGCAATTAGATATGAGAGTACCTGTATGGTGTACAATCATTTGCTTTATTATTGTAGCGGTAGCATTTCTTTGTAATTTCATAGTTTCTAAAAAGTTGAGAGAAATGTAGTGAGGTCAAGGAACAAGGCGTAGCCGATACGCCGTAGGGCAGTCCTTGACGGAACGGACACAGCCAACAGAACCATGATACAGCAGAGGACTTGAAAGGTCAGAAACCTTGCAAGTCCTCTTGTCTGTTACTGGGCGTTGTGTTTTAAGTAAAGTGCTTCTTTTACCACTTCTTTTTCAAATGCTTTGATATGACAATCATGTACTTCATTGTCAATATAAAAGCAATCGTCAGTCTGTGAGTAGGCAAGTTTGGTAACTTTCGGTTCATAAGTTTTTGTATCAATTCCGTAATAGTAAATCGTGGCGGTTGTTAATACCATGTGAATACTTTCAAAATCTCTTGTAAAAATAGTATGCCTGTCGGAATAGAAGAAATCAGACGGACATTCGTAGAACTCGGAACTATCTTCTTTCAAAAATAAAGGTAATAGGTGCATTGCATTTCCAGCACGATTGACAAGAACATAAAAGCGTGGAATAAGGGCGGCATATTGGGTCATCATGGCAATATAGATATCGTCTAAATTATCAAGAAGATACTCGGAGCAGGAGTTGTTATAAAAGACATATTGCAGGGCATTGTTATTCTTACTTGTATGTTCCATAGGTACATTTTCTCCGTAAAGCCACCGCAAGTCTACATCTAAGGAGTCGGCAATCAATTCCATTTTATCGGCTTTTGGATTGTATTGTCCCGAAAGATAGGAACTGAACGCCCCTTTGCTGATACCTGTATCTTTGACTATGTCCACCTGTTTTTTATTTTTTGCTCTCATGGCAAATTTAATCCGTTCTGCGATTGTATTCATCTGAAAAACCCTCTCTTT
>ERZ772818.809-NODE-809-length-30753-cov-27.859535_pt1 | contig 30753 bp, 33 predicted proteins | sample MGYA00580837_ERZ772818 | MGnify/ENA primary metagenome ERZ772818 (study PRJEB29015, sample SAMEA2737671) | human gut metagenome | biome: human gut; feature: human-associated habitat; material: faeces | place: China | collected 2012 ...
GGTCCCGAAACTCAAAAGATGATGGGGGCTGAAAACATCAGATACAGGAGGAAACATGAGCGCATTTTCTTTTAACACCGCTTATCAGCCAACAGGCGATCAGCAGAAAGACGCAATCGCACAAATCGACATCATGCAGAATCGTGCTGTTCAGGCAAATCTTGCATACCAGAGCAGCCTGGATGCGGAAGCCGATCACTTCAAACAGTTCCTGCGTCAGATTAAGCGTGCCGGCCTCGATATCCGGGCGATCTGCTGACCGGATGTGAAGAATATCCCTCCTGATTGTTGCAATCTTGTTAATGGAGATCGGGAGGGATGATATTAAGCGGAAAAATTTTTTATTAAATTTATTCTTTCATAAAGGAGTAGCTGTTATGCGATTAGCTTCCCGTTTTGGTCGGTATAATTCCATCCGCCGTGAACGTCCTTTAACGGATGATGAATTAATGCAGTTCGTGCCTTCGGTATTTTCCGGTGATAAACATGAGTCCCGGAGTGAACGTTATACGTATATTCCAACAATCAATATCATCAATAAGTTACGTGATGAAGGTTTCCAGCCATTCTTTGCCTGTCAGAGTCGGGTTCGTGATTTGGGACGCCGCGAATACAGTAAACATATGTTACGTCTTCGCAGGGAAGGGCATATTAACGGGCAGGAAGTTCCTGAAATTATCCTGCTTAATTCACATGATAGTTCATCCAGTTATCAGATGATCCCCGGAATTTTTCGTTTTGTCTGCACAAATGGCCTGGTGTGCGGAAATAATTTTGGCGAAATCCGTGTTCCACATAAAGGTAATATTGTCGGGCAGGTTATCGAGGGAGCGTATGAAGTGCTCGGTGTCTTTGATAAGGTCACTGATAATATGGAGGCGATGAAAGAAATTCATCTTAACAGTGACGAGCAACATTTATTTGGCAGAGCTGCACTGATGGTCAGGTATGAAGATGAAAATAAAACGCCAGTGCGCCTGAACAAATAATTACTCCCCGTCGTCGGGAAGATAAACAGAACGATCTCTGGACAACCTGGCAGCGGGTTCAGGAGAATATGATAAAAGGTGGATTATCGGGGCGAAGTGCCTCCGGGAAAAATACCAGGACAAGAGCCATTACAGGTATTGATGGTGATATAAGAATCAACAAGGCGTTATGGGTGATTGCCGAACAGTTCAGAAAGTGGAAGTCATGATAATATAAGTAAAGCCCCGAAAATTTTTCGGGGCTTTACTTATATTATCATTCTTCGGCATCGCTGTGTCGTCTGATATACCTCAATTCCATCAACCGGCTTTCCGGTTGTCTGTAAATATTGTGCCCGCGAAAAATGGTCTGGCAGGAGGCTGCGCAGTTACCGGGTATATATAAGATGGGTTCCCGCTTCGCGGGGCTTCGGCCAGTCAGCATTGTCACTCATATGATATTTTTGTGTGTGGCCTTCCATGCCGCTTTTGCGGCATAACCGGTATCTGACAATGTCTGTAAGATTAATTGTTCTGCACGCTGTTAATTTCCGGAAGTGATTTCTTCGTGACCGGAATCCGGATACCTTTACTGCTTTTTATCCCGGTATAAATCCGGTAAACCTCTGATGCGTAGGCAAGACGTCTCTGGTTCTGGCGTTCGGTCTTCCTGAATCCGGCATTGTATGCACCAACGGCCTCCCAGGAGACGCCCCATTTTTTAAAGGCTATTGCCAGATAATAAGCACCGGTATAAATGTTCATGCAGGGATCTGTTGTCAGATGTTCCGGTTTAATTCCATAGCGGGCCAGTTCGTTAAAATGCTGGGAATCTACCTGCATCAGTCCGCTGCCATATCCCGTTACCGGATTAATACCGATGGCATTAACCCGGTAACGGGATTCTTTCCATGATATTGCTCTCAGTAAATCAGGATCTATTTTGTAATCCCGGCCTGCAAGATCAAAGCAATCAGTGGCCTGGCAGATCTCATTTATAAACATCAGGCAGATGGCTAACATCCATTTTTTCATTTTTCCACCTCTGGTGACTTTATCCGTAAATAATTTAACCCACTCCACAAAAAGGCTCAACAGGTTGGTGGTTCTCACCACCAAAAGCACCACACCCCACGCAAAAACAAGTTTTTGCTGATTTGTTTTTTAAATCATTAGTTTATGTTCTAAATAATGTATTTTAATTTATTTTACATTATTAAATAGGGTCGTTGACGACCCTATAGCGACCCTATGACGACCCTTGTTAGGGTCAGTGCTGACAATTTTCATGAAAAACATTTGGATATATTAGGGCCGCCCCTAGCAGCGCCGTGCGTTTTTTTATAGTATGCCCCTAGGGGCGCTGCTAGGGGTACTCTTCTTTTTTCAGACCATACTATGAGTAGATGAAATAAAACTCTTATTTCAGAATCTAAAAGGTACTGTCTTATGGCCAGAGTAAATCTGTATATCAGTAATGAGGTTCATGAAAAAATTAACATGATTGTTGAAAAGCGTCGTCAGGAGGGAGCAAGAGATAAAGATATAAGCCTTTCAGGAACTGCTTCAATGCTTCTTGAATTAGGGCTCCGTGTATATGACGCTCAGATGGAGCGTAAAGAGTCTGCATTTAACCAGACAGAGTTTAATAAACTTCTTCTTGAATGTGTTGTAAAAACACAGTCAACGGTGGCAAAGATTTTAGGTATTGAATCTCTCAGTCCTCATGTATCCGGAAACCCGAAGTTTGAATATGCCAGTATGGTTGACGATATCAGAGAGAAAGTGTCTGTTGAGATGGACCGGTTTTTCCCAAAAAATGATGATGAATAAATGAAAATGAAGTTTGAGTTGGTTCAAATATAGGAGTTTTTATGATTCAAAAAGATGACAATACGTCAGATAATTAGTATATTAATTACGTGGTTAATGCCACGTTAAAAATTGAAACTGAAAATCGCCGATGCAGGGAGCTGTAACTCCCTGCATCGACTGTCCATAGAATCCTTAGTGGAGGTTCCTATGTGTGCGCTGGATCGTAGAGAAAGGCCACTTAACAGTCAATCTGTAAATAAATACATCCTTAACGTTCAGAATATCTACAGAAATTCTCCCGTTCCGGTTTGTGTCCGTAACAAAAACCGGAAAATCCTTTATGCCAATGGGGCTTTTATTGAACTCTTTTCCAGAGAAGATAAACCTTTATCCGGAGAGAGTTATATACGTCTGCAGGTTGAAATTTTTCTTTCATCACTTGAACTGGAATGCCAGGCTCTTGGACATGGCTCTGCATTTTGTCGTCGTTTTAATTTTCATGGCGAAATCTATCAGATAAGGATGGAGAATGTTTCTTTTTATAATGACGAATCTGTTGTTTTATGGCAAATTAATCCGTTTCCTGATTATCCATTTTTTGCGTTAAATCAGAGTGTAAGTAATACAAATACTTCTGGTCAATTAACGATGTGGAATGATCTTTCTCCAGGAACATTGGTTGTTTTCTCTTTTTATATGCTGGGTGTTGGTCACGCAACAATTGCCAGAGAATTGGGTATTACAGACAGAGCATCTGAGGATCGAATTAAACCAGTTAAACGGAAAATAAAAGAGTTTTTTGAACACTTTGATTTATTCAGAGTGTCATGTATCTATAAAGGAGAAATAGATTCGCTATTAAGTATAATTCGTGAATTTTATGGTGTTAAATAAATGTTAAATAAGGCACGCCAATTTTGGCGTGTTTTTTTTCGCCGATTTCTGTGCAATCATAATTTTATTAGTCGGGAAACAGAGGTGAATTTAGTGAGGAGGCGTAACGCGAGAGGCGGTATAAGCAGAACGGTCTCGGTGTATCTCGATGAAGATACAAATAACCGACTTATTAAGGCCAAAGATCGTAGTGGAAGAAGTAAAACGATAGAAGTCCAGATCCGTCTCAGAGATCATCTGAAACGGTTTCCTGATTTCTATAACGAAGAAATATTCAGGGAGGTGACCGAAGAGAGCGAGTCAACATTTAAAGAACTTTAGTTTTTATCTATCAATATTAAACAGAGGAATCATATGGACGCCGTTTTAAGTGTTCAGGGTGCTTCTGCGCCCGTCAAAAAGAAATCGTTTTTTTCCAAATTCACTCGTCTGAATATGCTTCGCCTGGCTCGCGCAGTGATCCCGGCTGCTGTTCTGATGATGTTCTTCCCGCAGCTGGCGATGGCCGCCGGCAGCAGTGGTCAGGACCTGATGGCAAGCGGTAACACCACGGTTAAGGCGACCTTCGGTAAGGACTCCAGTGTTGTTAAATGGGTTGTTCTGGCTGAAGTTCTGGTCGGTGCTGTCATGTACATGATGACCAAAAACGTCAAGTTCCTGGCCGGTTTTGCCATCATCTCTGTATTTATTGCTGTGGGTATGGCCGTCGTTGGCCTCTGACAGGAAATAAAACGATGTCGGGAGACGAGAATAAACTTAAGAAATATCGTTTCCCGGAAACACTGACCAACCAGAGCCGCTGGTTTGGCCTGCCACTGGATGAACTGATCCCCGCAGCAATCTGTATTGGCTGGGGTATCACAACATCGAAATATCTGTTCGGTATTGGTGCAGCGGTTCTGGTTTATTTCGGGATTAAAAAACTGAAAAAAGGGCGGGGCAGTTCCTGGTTACGTGACCTGATTTACTGGTATATGCCAACAGCCCTGCTGCGCGGTATTTTTCATAATGTTCCCGATTCGTGTTTCCGGCAGTGGATTAAATAGAACTGATACCAGGATTGTTATATGGAACACGGTGCCCGTTTAAGTACCAGTCGTGTAATGGCCATCGCCTTTATATTTATGTCAGTGCTTATTGTTCTCAGCCTCTCTGTTAACGTCATTCAGGGGGTGAATAACTACCGTCTTCAGAATGAGCAACGCACTGCCGTGACGCCAATGGCATTTAATGCCCCCTTTGCCGTGTCACAGAACAGTGCCGACGCCTCTTATTTACAGCAGATGGCGCTGTCATTTATTGCCCTCCGTCTGAATGTTTCATCAGAAACCGTCGATGCCTCACATCAGGCGCTTCTGCAATATATCCGCCCGGGCGCACAGAACCAGATGAAAGTTATTCTGGCTGAAGAAGCGAAGCGTATTAAAAACGATAACGTGAACTCAGCCTTTTTCCAGACCAGTGTTCGTGTCTGGCCTCAGTATGGCCGTGTGGAAATTCGAGGTGTGCTTAAAACCTGGATTGGTGATTCAAAACCTTTCACTGATATCAAACATTACATCCTTATTCTGAAGCGGGAAAACGGGGTGACCTGGCTGGATAATTTCGGGGAAACAGACGATGAGAAAAAATAATACGGCAATAATATTCGGCAGCCTGTTTTTTTCCTGCAGCGTGATGGCCGCAAACGGTACGCTGGCCCCCACCGTGGTGCCAATGGTGAACGGTGGTCAGGCCAGTATTGCCATCAGCAATACCAGCCCGAATCTGTTTACCGTTCCCGGTGACCGGATTATCGCCGTGAACAGTCTGGATGGTGCCCTGACCAATAATGAGCAGACCGCCTCCGGCGGTGTGGTGGTTGCCACCGTCAACAAAAAGCCCTTTACGTTCATTCTGGAAACAGAACGTGGTCTGAATCTTTCCATTCAGGCCGTTCCCCGTGAAGGCGCGGGGCGTACCATTCAGCTGGTCAGTGACCTGCGCGGAACCGGAGAAGAAGCCGGTGCGTGGGAAACGTCCACGCCTTACGAATCCCTGCTTGTGACCATCAGCCAGGCCGTCCGTGGCGGAAAATTACCCGCAGGCTGGTATCAGGTCCCAGAGACAAAGGAAACCCTGCAGGCCCCGGCGGGGCTGTCTTCAGTGGCAGATGCCGTATGGACGGGGAATCACCTGAAGATGGTCCGCTTTGCCGTGGAAAATAAAACGCTGTCTGCCCTGAATATCCGGGAAAGTGACTTCTGGCAGCCGGGAACCCGTGCCGTGATGTTCAGCCAGCCTGCCAGCCAGTTACTGGCAGGTGCGCGCATGGATGTGTATGTCATCCGTGACGGGGAGGGCAACTGATGGCCAGTATCAATACCATTGTGAAACGCAAGCAGTACCTGTGGCTGGGGATTGTGGTTGTCGGTACAGCCTCCGCGATTGGTGGGGCACTGTATCTGTCTGATGTGGGCATGTCCGGTAACGGTGAAACCGTGGCTGAACAGGAGCCTGTGCCGGATATGACCGGTGTGGTGGATACGACCTTTGATGACAAGGTGCGTCAGCATGCCACCACCGAGATGCAGGTGACGGCAGCGCAGATGCAGAAGCAGTATGAGGAAATCCGTCGTGAGCTGGATGTTCTGAACAAACAGCGTGGTGATGACCAGCGTCGTATTGAAAAGTTGGGACAGGACAATGCCGCCCTGGCAGAGCAGGTAAAAGCCCTGGGTGCTAATCCCGTCACGGCGACCGGTGAGCCTGTACCGCAGATGCCTGCCTCACCGCCCGGCCCGGAAGGCGAACCACAGCCAGGAAACACCCCCGTATCCTTCCCGCCGCAGGGCAGCGTTGCTGTTCCACCGCCGACGGCGTTTTATCCCGGGAATGGTGTCACGCCACCACCACAGGTGACGTACCAGTCTGTGCCGGTGCCTAACCGGATACAGCGTAAGGTGTTTACCCGTAATGAGGGAAAACAGGGACCATCACTGCCGTACATTCCGTCAGGAAGTTTTGCGAAAGCCATGCTGATTGAAGGGGCGGATGCCAATGCCTCTGTCACCGGTAATGAATCCACGGTGCCGATGCAGCTGCGTATCACCGGCCTGGTGGAAATGCCGAACAGCAAGACGTATGACGCAACGGGATGTTTTGTGGGTCTGGAAGCCTGGGGGGATGTGTCCAGTGAGCGTGCCATTGTACGCACCCGCAATATCAGTTGCCTGAAGGACGGCAAAACTATTGATATGCCGATTAAGGGGCATGTCAGCTTCCGGGGTAAAAACGGTATCAAGGGCGAAGTGGTGATGCGTAACGGCAAAATCCTCGGCTGGGCATGGGGCGCGGGATTTGTTGACGGTATCGGTCAGGGAATGGAGCGCGCCTCCCAGCCGGCTGTCGGGCTGGGTGCCACAGCCGCTTACGGGGCTGGTGATGTCCTGAAAATGGGTATCGGTGGCGGCGCATCGAAAGCCGCACAGACGCTCAGTGACTACTACATCAAACGTGCCGAACAGTATCACCCGGTGATACCGATTGGTGCGGGCAACGAAGTGACCGTGGTGTTCCAGGACGGCTTCCAGCTGAAAACCGTGGAAGAGATGGCGCTGGAACGCACGCAGAGCAGAGCGGAAGAAGACAATCCGGAAAGTCCGGTTCCTGTTCCGCCATCGGCTGAAAGTCATCTTAACGGTTTTAATACTGACCAGATGCTGAAGCAGCTGGGCAACCTGAATCCGCAGCAGTTTATGTCCGGCAGCCAGGGAGGGGGCAACGATGGCAAATAATATGTCGTCCCGTCAGGCGTGCCATGCCGCCCGGTATGTTGTCGCCCGGGTTCTGCGAGGACTGTTCTGGTGTCTGAAGTACACCGTCATTCTGCCACTGGCCACAATGGCCCTGATGGCTCTGTTTGTTTTATGGAAGGACAACACCACGCCGGGGAAATTACTGGTTAAGGAGATTAACTTCGTAAGACAAACAGCACCTGCCGGACAGTTCCCGGTCAGTGAATGCTGGTTTTCTTCCTCTGATTCTTCAGGCAGATCAGAAATACAGGATATCTGCCATTACCGCGCGGCTGATGCTGCAGATTATGTCAGGGAGACTGACCGGTCACTGATGCAACTGGTCACCGCATTATGGGCAACACTGGCACTGATGTATGTCTCGCTGGCAGCGATCACCGGGAAATATCCGGTGCGACCCGGAAAAATGAAATGTATCCGGGTGGTAACCGCAGATGAACATCTGAAGGAAGTTTATACGGAAGACGCTTCCCTGCCGGGAAAAATCAGGAAATGCCCTGTTTATCTTCCTGATGACAGAACAAACAGAAACAACGGAGATAAAAATGAACATGCGTAATATTAATGTTATTACAGCCCTCTCTGTGCCGGGTAAAACCGTGTCAGATGATTTTATGCATGCTGTTCTCAGTAACTGCGCCACAAGAATCGTACTTCCTGCACCGGAGAAATTCGGTTCTGAGTCATTGCCGGACAATTTTAATATGACTGCTGTCGGTGTGATGAAGAATTCAGAAATATAAGGAACCCTTCGATGAATAAGCTGGTTTCTGATGGCTGCGTCAAAAAAATAAATTATCCGGTGCTGTATGAGTCCGGAATAACACCTCCGTTATGTGAAGTCAGTGCACCAGAACCTGATGCGGGTGGGAAACGCATTGTGGCATATGTTTATAAATCATCACGGAGTACGGTTTTTGAAAATCCTGACATTGTAAAAACCTGTACGGTCAGGGATTTGAAGAAGGATTTTGTGAACTGCGATGAGAAAGGTGAGGGACAATGAAACAGATTTCTTTCTTTATTCCTCTGCTGGGGACCTTATTACTTTCCGGCTGTGCCGGAACCAGTACGGAATTTGAGTGTAACGCCACCACATCCGATACCTGTATGACGATGGAGCAGGCCAATGAGAAGGCCAAAAAACTGGAGCAGTCCTCAGAAGCAAAGCCGGTTGCGGCATCACTGCCGCGCCTGGCTGAAGGGAACTTCCGGACAATGCCGGTGCAGACCGTCACCGCGACCACTCCGTCCGGCAGCAGACCTGCGGTGACAGCACATCCGGAGCAGAAACTGCTGGCACCTCGCCCGCTGTTTACCGCTGCCCGGGAAGTGAAAACGGTTGTTCCGGTCAGTTCAGTTACGCCGGTAACACCTCCTCGTCCGCTAAGAACGGGTGAGCAGACGGCAGCATTATGGATAGCGCCTTATATTGATAACCAGGATGTTTATCATCAGCCATCCAGCGTGTTTTTTGTTATTAAACCGTCTGCGTGGGGAAAACCACGTATTAATTAACTGGCCCTGAAGTTGTATATCAGCCGGCAATGCCGGCGGGCTTTCTGTATTCAAAATCTGCCTGTAAAACGAGTGCCCTGTGCGTGAAAAGGGATGGGCGGTAGCGTGTCAGAACATGTCGGGAGGAATATTCCGTGAGTGATGAAGCCGATGAAGCATATTCAGTGACAGAACAACTGACCATGACAGGAATAAACCGGATACGCCAGAAAATAAATGCTCATGGTATTCCTGTTTATCTCTGTGAAGCATGCGGAAATCCTATTCCGGAAGCCCGGCGGAAAATATTTCCCGGTGTGACGTTGTGCGTTGAATGTCAGGCGTATCAGGAAAGACAGAGAAAACATTATGCATAAGTCAGTCGCAGAACATAGTGATTTAATTCCGGATGAACATGAGTGGATATTCAGAAAACAGAAATCTTTGTATATGCGCCGGGAAATGGCGCGTTAATTACAGGTATTCCCTTCATGGCTACCGCATTTCTCGCTTTATTTTTCAACTAAGGAATTCATGTGAATAACCCACTTGAGGCCGTCACTCAGGCGGTTAACTCCCTCGTCACAGCACTGAAACTGCCTGACGAATCCGCAAAGGCCAATGAAGTTCTGGGCGAAATGAGCTTCCCGCAGTTCAGCCGTCTGCTGCCGTACCGTGATTACAACCAGGAATCCGGTCTGTTCATGAATGACACCACGATGGGCTTTATGCTGGAAGCCATCCCCATCAATGGGGCGAATGAGTCCATTGTGGAGGCCCTCGATCACATGCTGCGCACCAAACTGCCGCGCGGTATTCCGTTGTGTATCCATCTGATGTCCAGTCAGCTGGTTGGTGACAGGATTGAATACGGGCTGCGTGAGTTCTCCTGGTCAGGTGAACAGGCTGAACGGTTTAACGCCATTACCCGGGCCTATTATATGAAAGCGGCAGCGACACAGTTTCCGCTGCCGGAGGGGATGAATCTGCCCCTGACCCTGCGCCATTACCGGGTGTTTATCTCGTACTGTTCTCCTTCGAAGAAAAAAAGCCGGGCCGACATTCTGGAAATGGAAAACCTGGTGAAAATCATCCGGGCGTCGTTACAGGGGGCCAGTATCACCACACAGACGGTGGATGCACAGGCCTTTATCGATATTGTCGGGGAGATGATTAACCATAACCCGGACTCCCTGTACCCGAAAAGACGTCAGCTGGACCCGTATTCTGATCTGAATTATCAGTGTGTGGAGGACAGTTTTGATCTGAAAGTCCGGGCTGATTACCTGACGCTGGGCCTGCGTGAGAACGGCAGGAACAGCACGGCCCGCATCCTGAATTTCCATCTGGCCCGTAACCCGGAAATCGCCTTCCTGTGGAACGTGGCCGACAACTACAGCAACCTGCTGAACCCGGAACTGTCCATCTCCTGTCCGTTCATCCTGACGCTGACTCTGGTGGTGGAAGACCAGGTGAAAACCCACAGCGAAGCCAACCTGAAGTACATGGACCTGGAGAAAAAGTCGAAGACCTCCTATGCCAAATGGTTTCCGTCCGTGGAGAAAGAGGCGAAGGAGTGGGGGGAACTGCGTCAGCGGCTGGGCTCCGGTCAGTCCTCCGTGGTGTCCTACTTCCTCAACATCACAGCATTCTGCAAGGACAATAATGAAACGGCGCTGGAAGTGGAGCAGGACATCCTGAACAGCTTTCGTAAAAACGGTTTTGAGCTGATTTCACCGCGCTTTAACCACATGCGCAATTTCCTGACCTGCCTGCCCTTTATGGCCGGGAAAGGGCTGTTTAAACAGCTGAAAGAGGCCGGAGTGGTTCAGCGCGCAGAGAGCTTTAATGTTGCCAACCTGATGCCGTTAGTGGCGGATAACCCCCTGACACCGGCAGGTCTGCTGGCACCCACCTACCGTAACCAGCTGGCGTTTATCGATATTTTCTTCCGGGGGATGAATAACACCAACTACAACATGGCGGTCTGTGGCACCTCCGGGGCCGGTAAAACCGGGCTGATACAGCCACTTATCCGCAGCGTGCTGGACTCCGGAGGCTTTGCCGTGGTGTTCGACATGGGGGATGGATACAAGTCCCTGTGTGAGAACATGGGCGGGGTGTATCTGGACGGTGAAACCCTGCGTTTTAACCCGTTTGCGAACATCACCGATATTGACCAGTCAGCGGAGCGTGTCCGTGACCAGTTGTCAGTGATGGCCAGCCCCAACGGTAACCTGGATGAAGTGCATGAAGGTCTGCTGTTGCAGGCGGTCAGAGCCTCCTGGCTGGCCAAAGAGAACAGAGCACGTATTGATGACGTGGTGGATTTCCTGAAAAACGCCAGTGACAGCGAGCAGTATGCCGAGTCACCGACTATCCGCAGCCGTCTGGACGAAATGATTGTGCTGCTTGACCAGTACACTGCCAACGGCACTTACGGCCAGTATTTTAACTCTGATGAGCCGTCCCTGCGGGATGACGCAAAAATGGTGGTGCTGGAGCTGGGCGGACTGGAAGACCGTCCGTCACTGCTGGTTGCGGTGATGTTCTCCCTGATTATCTACATCGAGAACAGGATGTACCGCACGCCGCGTAACCTCAAGAAACTGAACGTTATTGATGAAGGCTGGCGTCTGCTGGACTTCAAAAATCACAAGGTCGGTGAATTTATTGAGAAAGGCTACCGTACGGCCCGCCGTCATACCGGTGCCTATATCACCATCACACAGAACATCGTCGACTTTGACTCTGATAAGGCCTCCAGTGCTGCCCGCGCGGCATGGGGTAACTCCTCCTACAAAATTATCCTCAAACAGAGTGCGAAGGAGTTCACGAAATACAACCAACTGTATCCGGACCAGTTCCTGCCACTGCAGCGCGACATGATTGGTAAGTTTGGTGCGGCCAAAGACCAGTGGTTCAGTTCCTTCCTGCTGCAGGTGGAAAACCATTCCTCCTGGCACCGTCTGTTTGTGGACCCGTTAAGCCGCGCCATGTACAGCTCTGACGGCCCGGATTTTGAGTTTGTGCAGCAGAAGCGTAAAGAGGGGCTGAGTATTCATGAGGCAGTGTGGCAGCTGGCGTGGAAGAAGTCAGGGCCGGAAATTGCTTCGCTGGAAGCCTGGCTGGAAGAACATGAGAAATACAGGAGTGTGGCATGAGTTCAACGCAGAAACCCGCCGACGTCACGGCAGAACGACGCAGCCACTGGTGGTGGACGGTGCCGGGATGCCTGGCAATGGTGTTACTGAACGCAGCCGTCAGTTACGGCATTGTCAGACTGAACGCACCGGTGACTGTCGCCTTCAACATGAAACAGACCGTGGATGCGTTTTTTGACAGCGCCAGTCAGAAACAACTGTCAGAAGCGCAGTCAAAAGCCCTTTCAGCGCGTTTTAACACGGCACTGGAAGCCAGCCTGCAGGCGTGGCAGCAGAAACACCACGCGGTCATTCTGGTGTCGCCTGCTGTGGTACAGGGGGCACCGGATATCACCCGGGAAATCCAGCAGGATATTGCCCGGCGAATGAGGGCGGAACCATGAGATGCCGGGGGCTGATTGCCCTGCTGATATGGGGGCAGAGTGTGGCCGCCGCCGATCTTGGTACCTGGGGCGATCTGTGGCCGGTAAAGGAGCCGGACATGCTGACGGTGATCATGCAGCGCCTGACGGCACTGGAGCAGTCCGGTGAGATGGGCCGGAAAATGGATGCCTTTAAGGAGCGGGTGATCCGCAACAGTCTGCGGCCCCCTGCCGTGCCCGGTATCGGACGCACGGAGAAATACGGCAGCCGGTTGTTTGACCCGTCCGTCAGACTGGCTGCGGATATCCGGGATAACGAAGGGCGGGTGTTTGCCCGTCAGGGTGAAGTGATGAATCCGCTGCAGTATGTTCCTTTTAACCAGACGCTGTATTTCATCAATGGCGATGATCCGGCGCAGGTGGCCTGGATGAAACGCCAGACGCCGCCCACACTGGAGAGCAAAATTATCCTCGTGCAGGGCAGTATCCCGGAGATGCAGAAGTCTCTGGACAGCCGTGTTTACTTTGACCAGAACGGTGTGCTCTGCCAGCGCCTCGGCATTGATCAGGTCCCGGCACGGGTGAGCGCCGTTCCCGGCGATCGCTTCCTGAAGGTGGAGTTTATTCCGGCAGAGGAGGGCAGAAAATGAAGCGAAGGCTGTGGCTGCTGATGTTATTCCTTTTCGCCGGTCATGTCCCTGCGGCGTCTGCGGATTCTGCCTGTGAGGGGCGTTTTGTAAACCCGATCACAGATATCTGCTGGAGCTGTATTTTCCCGCTCTCGCTGGGCAGTATCAAAGTCAGTCAGGGTAAGGTCCCCGACACGGCGAACCCGTCGATGCCCATTCAGATTTGTCCGGCACCGCCGCCGCTGTTCAGGCGTATCGGGCTGGCCATTGGTTACTGGGAGCCGATGGCGTTGACGGACGTCACCCGGTCACCGGGATGCATGGTGAACCTGGGCTTCAGCCTGCCGGCTTTTGGTAAAACGGCACAGGGAACGGCGAAAAAGGATGAGAAGCAGGTAAATGGGGCGTTCTATCACGTTCACTGGTACAAATACCCGCTGACGTACTGGCTGAACATCATCACATCGCTGGGCTGTCTGGAAGGTGGTGACCTGGATATCGCTTATCTTTCTGAAATCGACCCCACCTGGACGGACAGCAGCCTGACCACCATTCTCAATCCGGAAGCTGTCATCTTTGCCAATCCGATAGCACAGGGAGCCTGCGCAGCAGATGCGATTGCCAGCGCCTTTAATATGCCTCTCGATGTTCTGTTCTGGTGTGCCGGTTCGCAGGGAAGTATGTACCCGTTCAATGGCTGGGTGAGTAATGAGTCCAGTCCGTTGCAGTCCTCCCTGCTGGTCAGTGAACGCATGGCGTTCAAGCTGCACCGTCAGGGCATGATTATGGAAACCATCGGGAAAAATAACGCCGTCTGTAATGAATATCCGTCCCCAATCCTGCCCAAAGAACGCTGGCGTTACCAGATGGTGAATATGTATCCGGACAGCGGGCAGTGCCACCCGTTCGGGCGCAGCGTGACCCGCTGGGAAACCGGGAAAAATCCGCCCAACACAAAGAAAAACTTCGGCTACCTGATGTGGCGTAAACGTAACTGTGTCTTCCTGTGAGGTGAATGATGAAGCTGAGTATGAAATCTCTGGCAGCACTGCTGATGATGCTGAACGGGGCGGTTATGGCGTCAGAAAACGTGAACACTCCTGAAAACCGCCAGTTCCTGAAGCAGCAGGAAAATTTAAGCAGACAACTGCGTGAAAAACCTGACCATCAGCTGAAAGCCTGGGCGGAGAAACAGGTGCTGGAAAACCCCCTTCAGCGTTCAGATAACCATTTCCTGGATGAGCTGGTTCGTAAACAGCAGGCTTCGCAGGACGGGAAACCCCGGCAGGGTGTTCTGTATTTTGTGTCGTTTTCCATTCCCGAAGAGGGGCTGAAACGAATGCTGGGCGAAACCCGGCACTACGGTATTCCGGCCACACTGCGGGGCATGGTGAACAATGACCTGAAGACCACCGCTGAAGCTGTGTTGTCCCTGGTGAAAGACGGCGCGACTGATGGTGTTCAGATCGACCCGACGCTGTTTTCACAGTACGGCATTCGCACTGTACCGGCACTGGTGGTGTTCTGCAGTCAGGGATACGACATCATCCGGGGAAACCTGCGGGTCGGCCAGGCGCTGGAGAAAGTGGCCGCCACGGGTGACTGCCGGCAGGTGGCTCATGATTTACTGGCAGGGAAAGGAGATTCCGGGAAATGAAACGTATTTTACCTCTGATACTGGCTCTGGTTGCCGGCATGGCACAGGCTGACAGCAACAGTGATTACCGGGCCGGTTCTGATTTTGCTCACCAGATCAAAGGGCAGGGAAGCAGCAGTATTCAGGGCTTTAAGCCACAGGAGAGTATCCCCGGCTATAACGCGAATCCGGACGAGACAAAATATTACGGTGGCGTGACTGCCGGCGGGGATGGCGGCCTGAAAAATGACGGCACCACGGAATGGGCGACCGGTGAAACCGGAAAAACCATTACAGAGTCATTCATGAACAAGCCGAAAGACATTCTTTCACCGGATGCACCGTTTATCCAGACCGGCAGGGATGTGGTGAACCGGGCTGACAGCATTGTGGGAAACACCGGGCAGCAGTGCAGTGCGCAGGAGATTAGCAGGAGTGAATACACGAATTACACCTGTGAGCGGGATTTACAGGTGGAGCAGTACTGCACACGAACTGCCCGTATGGAGCTGCAGGGGAGTACCACATGGGAAACCCGGACGCTGGAGTATGAAATGAGTCAGCTACCTGCACGTGAAGTGAATGGTCAGTATGTTGTCTCCATTACCTCTCCCGTTACCGGTGAAATTGTCGATGCGCATTACAGCTGGAGTCGTACTTACCTGCAGAAGAGTGTACCTATGACAATTACAGTACTGGGAACCCCACTGAGCTGGAATGCCAAATACTCAGCAGATGCCTCATTTACACCAGTACAGAAAACACTGACTGCCGGTGTGGCTTTTACGTCATCTCACCCCGTCCGGGTCGGGAATACAAAATTCAAACGTCATACGGCAATGAAGCTGCGTCTGGTTGTCAGGGTAAAAAAAGCCTCGTACACCCCGTATGTTGTCTGGTCTGAAAGCTGCCCGTTCAGCAAGGAGCTGGGGAAACTGACAAAAACAGAATGTACGGAGGCTGGCGGGAACAGGACGCTGGTGAAAGACGGTCAGTCATACAGCATGTACCAGAGCTGCTGGGCATACCGGGACACGTATGTCACGCAGTCAGCAGACAAGGGAACCTGTCAGACCTACACCGACAATCCTGCCTGTACCCTGGTGTCACACCAGTGTGCCTTTTACTCCGAAGAAGGTGCCTGTCTGCATGAATATGCCACGTACTCCTGTGAGTCAAAAACATCCGGGAAAGTGATGGTCTGTGGGGGAGACGTCTTCTGTCTCGATGGCGAATGCGATAAGGCTCAGAGCGGGCAGAGTAATGATTTTGCCGAAGCCGTTTCTCAGCTGGCGGCACTGGCCGCAGCAGGTAAGGATGTTGTGGCGCTGAACGGGGTGGATGTCCGTGCTTTCACCGGTCAGGCGAAATTTTGTAAGAAGGCTGCAGCCGGATACAGCAACTGCTGTAAGGACAGCGGCTGGGGACAGGATATCGGGCTGGCCAAATGCAGCAGTGATGAAAAGGCCCTGGCTAAAGCAAAATCAAACAAACTGACCGTCAGCGTCGGGGAGTTCTGTTCGAAGAAAGTGCTGGGTGTCTGTCTGGAGAAAAAACGCAGCTACTGTCAGTTTGATTCGAAGCTGGCGCAGATAGTCCAGCAGCAGGGGCGCAACGGTCAGTTGCGTATCAGTTTTGGTAGTGCGAAGCATCCTGACTGTCGGGGGATTACGGTTGATGAGCTGCAGAAAATTCAGTTCAACAGACTGGATTTCACTAACTTCTACGAAGACCTGATGAATAACCAGAAAATCCCGGACAGTGGCGTTCTGACGCAGAAAGTGAAAGAGCAGATTGCTGACCAGCTGAAACAGGCAGGACAGTAAGGTATGGGAAATAACCGGGGGAAATGATGAAAGTCATATTCACGTCGAACCGTTTTATTGATTTTCTTATCCGGCTTTTGATTACAGCGATTGTCATTTCTCCGGTAATTATCTGGTCGTGGGATACGGTAAAAGAAACCACGGCAGACGGGATGCTTGCCGCTGCTTTCGTTATCCTTTACTCCGGTGTGCTCCTGTTTATTCTGTATTTTTGTTTTTCTGCCCTGACTGACCTGCAGAAACCTGATGAAAGAAAAAGTGATGAAAGGAATGAAGATGAATAAAGCATTACTGCCACTGTTACTCTGCTGCTTTATTTTTCCGGCGTCAGGAAAAGATGCAGGCTGGCAGTGGTATAACGAGAAAATAAATCCGAAGGAAAAAGAAAATAAACCTGTACCTGCAGCCCCCCGTCAGGAACCGGATATTATGCAGAAACTGGCCGCACTGCAGACGGCAACAAAGCGGGCGCTGTACGAAGCCATTCTGTATCCCGGCGTGGATAATTTTGTGAAATATTTCCGGCTGCAAAATTACTGGACTCAGCAGGCCGGGCTTTTCACCATGAGCGCCAGAAAGGCCATGCTGGCACATCCTGAACTGGACTATAACCTGCAGTACAGCCATTACAACGGCACGGTACGGAACCAGCTGGCAGCAGACCAGGCGCAGCAGCGACAGGCCATTGCGAAACTGGCTGAACACTACGGCATCATGTTTTTTTACCGGGGGCAGGACCCCATCGACGGGCAACTGGCGCAGGTCATTAATGGCTTCCGGGATACGTATGGTCTGAGTGTTATTCCCGTTTCCGTGGATGGCGTGATTAATCCGCTGTTGCCGGATTCCCGGACTGACCAGGGGCAGGCGCAGCGCCTCGGCGTGAAATATTTCCCGGCCATGATGCTGGTTGACCCGAAACAGGGCAGTGTTCGCCCGTTATCATACGGCTTTATTTCGCAGGACGACCTGGCAAAACAGTTCCTGAACGTTTCTGAAGATTTTAAACCCAATTTTTAATCGCGGATTTGATTTATGAGTGAAGATTATTTGAAACTGTTTACAGGTGTTGTTCTGTTAATATTTGTCATTATTGCCGGTTATTTCTTTTCTGAGCGTAATGACAGGAAAATGTTTCTCCTGAGCTCACTGGTTTTCCTTGTTATTAATATCGCGTGTTTATATGTGCTGACTGCCAGTCTCTGGTTTCTGTGTGGTGCAATTATGAATCAGGGCGCAGCAATGGTTGTTCCAATGGTTATTGGCTCATTACCGAACGTTACGAGCTTCGACGGGTTCAGAAGAATATTTATCTGTATTATGTTGTCATCAGTATGGTCCGGAGTGATGTGGTTTTTTATAAGGGGGCTTATGACAGGCTAAGTCATATAAAACGGTAATAAAAACCATACAAAATAATGAGGTTGATCTGATTAATATCACACAAACGCGAATATTACAGACATAAATACTCTCATGTAAATAATAACCGGAGTTTAACATGATAAGTAAACGCAGATTCTCTTTACCCCGGCTTGATATTACGGGAATGTGGGTATTTTCCCTGGGTGTCTGGTTTCATATCGTCGCCCGTCTTGTTTACAGCAAACCCTGGATGGCTTTTTTTCTGGCGGAGTTGATTGCGGCCATCCTTGTGCTATTCGGCGCATACCAGGTGCTGGATGCATGGATTGCCCGTGTCAGCCGGGAAGAGCGTGAGGCACTGGAAGCCAGGCAACAGGCCATGATGGAAGGGCAGCAGGAGGGCAGACATGTCTCTCATTAAATCACTGTTGTTCACCCTGTTGCTGGCAGCCGCTGCCGTGCAGGCCTCCACCCGGGATGAAATTGAACGACTCTGGAATCCGCAGGGCATGGCCGCGCAGCCTGCACAACCGGCAGCAGACACATCAGCCAGGACAGAAAAGCCGGCTCCCCGCTGGTTCCGCCTCAGCAACGGCAGGCAGGTTAACCTGGCCGACTGGAAGGTGGTGCTGTTTATGCAGGGGCATTGCCCTTACTGTCACCAGTTTGACCCGGTACTGAAGCAGCTGGCACAGCAGTACGGCTTTTCCGTTTTTCCCTACACCCTGGATGGTCAGGGGGATACCGCCTTTCCGGAAGCATTACCGGTGCCACCGGACGTGATGCAGACCTTCTTCCCGAATATCCCGGTGGCCACACCGACCACCTTCCTGGTCAACGTCAACACGCTTGAGGCATTACCGCTTTTACAGGGGGCAACGGATGCCGCCGGTTTTATGGCGCGGATGGATACCGTTCTGCAGATGTACGGAGGAAAAAAAGGTGCGAAATAAGCAGGTGGTGTTACTCATTGCCGGAATATCCGGCATCGCGACGGGAATAATCGTCAGCCTGAATATCCCCTTTATCCGTCAGGGGCTTTTTTATCCCGCCAGCCCTGTAGAAATTGTCGTTTCGCTGTGCCTTACCTTTTCTGTTTCTGTTGTGTTTTTTGTGGGGGCAATTGTGGGATGGATTTCGGTGTCTGAAATATATTACAGCCGCAGGACTGGACGGAAATATCGGGATATTCCTGCTGAAATGTCGTATGCGCCGGGAGAACAAATTAAGGGAGGGCAAGAATGATGCCACGCATTAAACCTCTTCTGGTTCTTTGTGCTGCTTTACTGACGGTCACACCCGCAGCGTCAGCGGATGTGAACAGCGACATGAATCAGTTCTTTAACAAGCTGGGCTTCGCCTCCAATACCACACAGCCGGGCGTCTGGCAGGGGCAGGCTGCCGGCTATGCTTACGGCGGCTCCCTGTATGCCCGTACTCAGGTCAAAAATGTTCAGCTGATTTCCATGACGCTGCCGGATATCAATGCCGGATGTGGCGGCATCGACGCTTATCTCGGTTCGTTCAGTTTTATTAATGGCGAGCAGCTGCAGCGTTTTGTTAAGCAGATTATGAGTAATGCTGCCGGTTACTTTTTTGACCTTGCCCTGCAGACAACGGTGCCGGAAATCAAAACCGCAAAAGACTTCCTGCAGAAAATGGCAAGCGACATTAACAGCATGAACCTCAGTTCCTGCCAGGCGGCGCAGGGGATTATCGGCGGGCTTTTCCCCCGGACGCAGGTGTCCCAGCAAAAAGTCTGTCAGGACATTGCCGGTGAGAGCAATATTTTTGCTGACTGGGCGGCTTCCCGGCAGGGATGTACCGTTGGCGGTAAATCTGACAGCGTCAGGGATAAAGCCAGCGACAAGGATAAGGAGCGGGTGACCAAAAACATTAACATCATGTGGAATGCGCTTTCCAAAAACAGAATGTTTGACGGCAACAAAGAGCTGAAAGAGTTTGTGATGACGCTGACCGGCTCACTGGTGTTTGGTCCCAACGGCGAAATCACACCGCTGTCAGCCAGAACCACTGACCGCTCAATTATCCGGGCCATGATGGAAGGCGGCACAGCAAAAATTTATCACTGCAACGATTCTGATAAATGCCTGAAAGTGGTGGCAGACACACCGGTGACCATCAGCCGGGATAATGCACTGAAGTCTCAGATTACTAAACTTCTGGCCAGCATTCAGAACAAGGCTGTCAGTGACACGCCTCTGGATGACAAGGAAAAAGGCTTTATTTCCAGTACCACCATCCCCGTCTTCAAATACCTGGTTGACCCGCAGATGCTCGGTGTTTCCAACAGTATGATTTACCAGCTGACGGACTATATCGGTTACGACATCCTGCTGCAGTACATTCAGGAGCTGATACAGCAGGCCCGGGCGATGGTGGCCACAGGAAATTATGACGAAGCAGTTATCGAACATATTAACGACAACATGAATGATGCCACCCGGCAGATTGCGGCGTTTCAGTCACAGGTGCAGGTACAGCAGGATGCGCTGCTGGTTGTCGATCGTCAGATGAGCTACATGCGTCAGCAGCTTTCCGCCCGCATGCTCAGTCGTTACCAGAACAACTATCACTTCGGAGGGAGCACGCTGTGAATGAAGTTTATGTGATTGCCGGTGGTGAGTGGTTGCGGAATAACCTGAATGCCATTGCCGCTTTTATGGGGACCCGGACGTGGGATTCCATTGAAAAAATTGCGCTCACATTGTCTGTTCTCGCGGTGGCCGTAATGTGGGTACAGCGGCACAACGTGATGGATTTGCTGGGCTGGGTGGCCGTGTTTGTGCTTATCAGCCTGCTGGTTAATGTCCGCACATCGGTGCAGATTATTGATAACAGTGACCTGGTCAAAGTTCACCGGGTGGATAATGTGCCGGTCGGACTGGCGATGCCACTTTCACTGACGACCCGTATCGGGCATGCAATGGTGGCCAGTTACGAGATGATCTTCACGCAACCGGACAGTGTCACCTACAGCAAAACGGGGATGCTGTTTGGCGCAGAACTGGTATCAAAAAGCACCGACTTTTTGTCCCGTAATCCGGAAATCGCCAATCTTTTCCAGGATTATGTGCAGAACTGTGTGATGGGGGATATTTACCTGAACCACAAATACACGCTGGAGGAACTGATGGCCTCCGCTGATCCTTACACGCTGATTTTTTCCCGCCCTAGTCCGCTGCGGGGCGTTTATGACAGCAATAATAATTTCGTGACCTGTAAGGACGCGTCGGTTTCGCTGAAAGACAAGCTGAATCTGGACACACAGAGTGGCGGAAAAACATGGCATTATTATGCCCAGCAGCTATTTGGTGGACGCCCTGATCCGAACCTGTTGTTCAGTACGCTGATTGGCGACAGTTACAGTTACTTCTATGGCTCAAGTAAATCAGCCAGCCAGATCATCCGCCAGAATGTCACCATCAATGCGCTGAAGGAGGGGATCACCAGTTATGCCGCACGTAATGGTGATTCGGCCAGCCTGGTGAATCTGGCCACCACATCATCGATGGAGAAGCAACGTCTGGCACATGTCTCCATCGGTCATGTGGCGATGCGGACACTGCCCATGACGCAGACCATCCTGACGGGGATCGCCATCGGTATTTTCCCGCTCCTGGTACTGGCGGCTGTCTTCAACAAACTGACGCTGTCCGTCCTGAAAGGCTATGTGTTTGCCCTGATGTGGTTGCAGTCATGGCCAATGTTGTACGCCATTCTGAACAGCGCCATGACATTTTATGCAAAGCAGAATGGTGCACCGGTGGTGCTCTCGGAAATTTCACAGATACAGCTGAAATACTCCGATCTGGCTTCCACTGCCGGGTATCTTTCCATGATGATCCCGCCATTATCCTGGATGATGGTCAGGGGGCTCGGGGCAGGATTTTCCAGTGTGTACAGCCATTTCGCTTCCTCTGCTATCAGCCCGACCGCCAGTGCAGCAGGCAGTGTGGTTGACGGTAATTACTCCTACGGCAACATGCAGACGGAGAACGTTAACGGCTTCAGCTGGAGCACCAACAGCACCACGTCGTTTGGTCAGATGATGTACCAGACCGGCAGTGGCGCAACCGCCACACAGACCCGTGACGGTAATATGGTGATGGATGCAAGCGGAGCGATGTCCCGGTTACCGGTCGGCATCAATGCAACGCGTCAGATTGCGGCGGCACAACAGGAAATGGCCCGGGAAGCATCGAACAGAGCAGAAAGTGCCCTGCATGGGTTCAGCAGCAGTATTGCCAGTGCCTGGAACACGCTCAGTCAGTTTGGTTCTAACCGGGGGAGCAGTGATTCTGTCACCGGTGGTGCTGACAGCACGATGAGTGCTCAGGACTCCATGATGGCCAGCCGTATGCGCAGTGCAGTGGAAAGCTATGCGAAGGCGCATAATATCAGTAATGAGCAGGCGACTCAGGAACTGGCATCAACAAGTACCAGGCTATCTGGTGGAATGTATGCTGATGCTCATGCTGAATGGGGGGTTAAACCAAAAATTCTTGGTGTTGGTGGTGGGGTAGGCATCAGAGGTGGATTTAAGGGGAGCCTGGATGCAACGGATGATGACTCACATTCAGCAAGTAGTGGCAGCAGGGCTACCCATGATGCTCGCCATGATATCGATGCTAAAGCCAGTAAGGACTTTAAAGAGACCAGCGATTACTTTACCAGTCGCAAAGTCAGTGAATCCGGCAGCCATACTGACAATAATGCCGATTCCCGCGTGGACCAGTTGTCTGCAGCCCTGAACTCAGCGAAACAGAGTTACGACCAGTACACGACGAATATGACCCGCAGCCATGAATATGCTGAAATGGCATCCCGTACTGAAAGCATGAGTGGGCAGATGAGCGAAGATTTGTCGCAACAGTTTGCACAGTATGTGATGAAACACGCACCGCAGGATGCCGAAGCTATTCTGACAAACACCAGTTCACCGGAGATTGCAGAACGCCGTCGGGCGATGGCATGGTCTTTTGTTCAGGAACAGGTGCAGCCTGGTGTTGATAATGCCTGGCGTGAATCCCGTGGGGATATTGGTAAAGGAATGGAGAGCGTACCTTCGGGTGGTGGCAGCCAGGATATTATTGCTGACCATCAGGGGCATCAGGCCATTATTGATCAAAGAACGCAGGACAGTAATATCCGTAATGATGTAAAACATCAGGTTGATAATATGGTCACAGAATATAAAGGGAATATCGGAGATACTCAGAATAGTATTCATGGCGAAGAAAATATTGTAGACAGACAATATTCAGAGTTAAAAAATAATCACAAACAGGAAAAAATTCAACAAAACAACAGATATAATGAAGAAAATAAACGACAGAAATTAATGCCAACACCGTCTGAAGATGCGTTAAAACAGATGGTGGATGATAAGAAAGAACGATTGAAGGGGCCATTATGATCACTCACTATGATATAAAAATGGAGATGCAAAAACTAAAGGAGGTACTCTCTGTAGAGGGTGTTAATATCCCATCATTATTACAAGTCATAAAGCCGGGAACTTATGTGTTTTTATGGGTTTTATTATGGCCAACTTTTCTGCGTTTAGTATCGGTTAAAAGTGATGTCAGGGATGTTGGCTTTGATATATGTGCTAGTGGAATGATGGGGTTCCTGCTTTTTGTGGCTATTACAAATGGAATGATGTTATACCTTGCGATTCCTGATAGTTTCAGAAAGGATTCAAAAATAATAAATTTTATGTATTCTAAGAGTAAGACATATATTTTGTTGTTTTTGATTGTTTTTTCTATGGTTTCGTTTATGCATTCTATCTTATATGTTTTTGCACTAATGATTACATTCATATTATTTTTCTTGGTGTATACCATAGATATAAATCGTTATAATCTCTCAGCTATAGCCTCAGTAATAGGACTGTTCAAAAAAGAGTCTGTTAGTTAAAAGGATATTTTGGATGAAAACAAAAAAATTGATGATGGTTGCACTGGTCAGTTCCACTCTGGCCCTTTCAGGGTGTGGTGCGATGAGCACAGCAATCAAGAAGCGTAACCTTGAGGTGAAGACTCAGATGAGTGAGACCATCTGGCTTGAACCCGCCAGCGAACGCACGGTATTTCTGCAGATCAAAAACACGTCTGATAAAGACATGAGTGGGCTGCAGGGCAAAATTGCTGATGCTGTGAAAGCAAAAGGATATCAGGTGGTGACTTCTCCGGATAAAGCCTACTACTGGATTCAGGCGAATGTGCTGAAGGCCGATAAGATGGATCTGCGGGAGTCTCAGGGATGGCTGAACCGTGGTTATGAAGGCGCAGCAGTTGGTGCAGCGTTAGGTGCCGGTATCACCGGATATAATTCCAGTTCTGCCGGTGCCACACTCGGTGTGGGCCTTGCTGCCGGTCTGGTGGGTATGGCTGCAGATGCGATGGTGGAAGATGTGAACTATACCATGATCACGGATGTGCAGATTGCAGAGCGTACTAAGGCAACGGTGACAACGGATAATGTTGCCGCCCTGCGTCAGGGCACATCAGGTGCGAAAATTCAGACCAGTACTGAAACAGGTAACCAGCATAAATACCAGACCCGTGTGGTCTCAAATGCGAACAAGGTTAACCTGAAATTTGAAGAGGCGAAGCCTGTTCTCGAAGACCAGCTGGCCAAATCAATCGCAAATATTCTCTGAACCTCGTCAGGAGGCTGATCTGACCGGCCTCCTTGCTGACGCCTCGCGTTGCTCGTTGTCCAACCCCGGGATGTAACAAAATAAATTTTGTCACCTCCCGGCGTTTCCGAAATAAATATGAAAACACTGAGCGGTTGTGCAAATTCTTTGTGCGACCGTGAAGTGTTGCCGGCGAAGCCGGAATTTAACGGTTATTAATCTTTTCATCATTAATAATCAGTCCGACTGACTTTTTTTCTTCGGAATATCATCATGAGTTTTAACGCAAAGGATATGACCCAGGGCGGTCAGATTGCGTCCATGCGTATCCGCATGTTCAGCCAGATCGCCAATATCATGCTTTACTGCCTGTTTATTTTTTTCTGGATACTCGTTGGTCTGGTTTTATGGGTAAAAATAAGCTGGCAGACGTTTGTGAACGGCTGTATTTACTGGTGGTGTACCACGCTGGAAGGCATGCGGGATTTAATCAAGTCCCAGCCGGTATATGAGATCCAGTATTACGGCAAAACCTTCCGGATGAATGCTGCTCAGGTACTGCATGATAAATATATGATCTGGTGCGGAGAGCAGCTATGGTCCGCATTCGTTCTGGCCACAGTTGTGGCACTGGTTATTTGCCTGATTACCTTCTTTGTTGTCTCCTGGATTCTGGGGCGTCAGGGTAAACAACAGAGCGAAAATGAAGTCACAGGTGGTCGTCAGCTGACAGACAATCCGAAAGACGTTGCCCGGATGCTGAAAAAAGACGGCAAGGACTCCGATATCCGGATTGGCGACCTGCCGATTATCCGGGATTCTGAAATCCAGAACTTCTGTCTGCACGGCACGGTCGGGGCCGGTAAGTCGGAAGTTATCCGTCGTCTGGCCAACTACGCCCGTCAGCGCGGTGATATGGTGGTGATTTATGACCGTTCAGGGGAATTTGTTAAAAGTTACTATGATCCCTCCATCGATAAAATCCTGAATCCGCTGGATGCACGCTGTGCTGCCTGGGATTTGTGGAAGGAGTGCCTGACACAGCCAGATTTTGATAATACCGCAAATACTCTGATCCCGATGGGGACAAAAGAGGACCCGTTCTGGCAGGGTTCAGGACGTACCATTTTTGCGGAAGCGGCATACCTGATGCGTAATGACCCCAACCGCAGCTACAGCAAACTGGTGGACACACTGCTTTCCATCAAAATTGAAAAGCTGCGTACCTTCCTGCGTAATTCACCGGCGGCCAACCTGGTGGAAGAGAAAATCGAGAAAACGGCCATATCCATCCGTGCTGTGCTGACCAACTACGTGAAAGCCATCCGTTACCTGCAGGGGATTGAGCATAACGGTGAGCCCTTCACCATCCGTGACTGGATGCGTGGTGTCCGGGAAGATCAGAAAAACGGCTGGCTGTTTATTTCGTCGAACGCCGACACCCATGCCTCCCTGAAGCCGGTGATCTCCATGTGGCTGTCCATTGCTATTCGTGGTCTGCTGGCAATGGGAGAAAACCGTAACCGTCGTGTGTGGTTTTTCTGTGACGAGTTACCCACGTTACACAAACTGCCGGACCTGGTGGAGATCCTGCCGGAAGCCCGTAAGTTCGGTGGCTGTTATGTGTTTGGTATCCAGTCCTATGCCCAGCTGGAAGATATCTACGGTGAGAAAGCGGCTGCCACGCTGTTTGACGTCATGAACACCCGTGCCTTTTTCCGTTCTCCCAGCCATAAGATTGCAGAGTTCGCTGCCGGTGAAATTGGTGAGAAAGAGCACCTGAAAGCCAGCGAGCAGTATTCCTACGGTGCTGATCCGGTACGTGACGGGGTATCGACCGGTAAGGATATGGAGCGTCAGACGCTGGTCAGTTATTCCGACATTCAGTCTCTGCCGGATCTGACCTGTTATGTCACCCTGCCCGGACCGTATCCGGCAGTAAAACTCTCCCTGAAATATCAGACACGACCGAAGGTCGCTCCGGAGTTTATTCCGCGTGACATCAACCCGGAAATGGAGAACCGTCTGAGTGCCGTACTTGCCGCAAGGGAAGCAGAAGGTCGTCAGATGGCCAGCCTCTTCGAACCGGATGTCCCGGAGGTTGTTTCCGGAGAAGACGTGACTCAGGCTGAACAGCCGCAACAGCCGGTGTCTCCTGCCATCAACGATAAGAAGTCAGATGCAGGTGTGAATGTTCCGGCAGGGGGGATCGAGCAGGAGCTGAAAATGAAACCGGAAGAAGAGATGGAACAGCAACTGCCACCCGGGATCAGTGAATCCGGTGAAGTGGTGGATATGGCCGTTTATGAGGCATGGCAACGGGAGCAGAATCCGGATATCCAGCAGAAGATGCAGCGTCGTGAAGAGGTGAACATCAATGTGCACCGGGAGCGCGGGGAGGATGTTGAGCCGGGAGATGATTTCTGATGATGAGTATCGCGCAGGTCAGATCGGCCGGAAGTGCCGGTAACTATTATACCGACAAGGATAATTACTATGTGCTGGGCAGCATGGGAGAACGCTGGGCCGGCAGGGGGGCTGAACAGCTGGGACTGCAGGGCAGTGTCGATAAGGATGTTTTTACCCGTCTTCTGGAGGGAAGGCTGCCGGACGGAGCGGATCTAAGCCGCATGCAGGATGGCAGTAATAAGCATCGTCCCGGCTACGACCTGACCTTCTCCGCCCCCAAAAGTGTCTCCATGATGGCCATGTTAGGTGGCGATAAGCGCCTGATTGATGCACATAACCAGGCCGTGGACTTTGCTGTTCGTCAGGTGGAGGCGCTGGCCTCCACACGGGTTATGACGGACGGACAGTCAGAAACGGTGCTGACCGGTAATCTGGTGATGGCACTGTTTAACCACGACACCAGTCGCGATCAGGAACCACAGCTACACACGCATACGGTGGTGGCTAATGTCACGCAGCATAACGGCGAATGGAAGACACTGAGCAGTGACAAAGTGGGGAAAACGGGGTTCATTGAGAATGTGTACGCTAATCAGATTGCCTTTGGCAGGCTCTACCGGGAAAAACTGAAAGAGCAGGTTGAGGCGCTGGGCTATGAAACCGAAGTGGTGGGTAAGCACGGTATGTGGGAGATGCCGGGCGTACCGGTGGAGGCCTTTTCCGGACGCTCACAGGCTATCCGGGAGGCCGTCGGGGAAGATGCCTCGCTGAAATCCCGGGATGTGGCGGCACTGGATACGCGAAAATCCAAACAGCACGTCGATCCTGAAGTCAGAATGGCTGAATGGATGCAGACGCTGAAGGATACCGGGTTCGACATCCGGGCATATCGTGACGCGGCGGATCAGCGTGCGGAGACCCGCACGCAGGCGCCCGGGGCTGTTTCACAGGAGGGGCCGGATGTGCAGCAGGCGGTGACACAGGCGATTGCCGGATTAAGTGAACGAAAAGTGCAGTTTACGTACACGGACGTGCTGGCCAGAACGGTCGGTATACTGCCGCCGGAAAATGGTGTGATTGAATGGGCACGCGCCGGTATCGATGAGGCCATCAGTCGTGAGCAGCTTATCCCCCTCGATCGTGAGAAGGGGCTGTTCACATCAGGAATTCATGTGCTCGATGAGCTGTCCGTCCGGGCACTCAGTCGTGACATCATGAAACAGAACCGGGTGACCGTACATCCGGAGAAAAGTGTCCCCCGGACGGCTGGTTACAGCGATGCGGTCAGTGTTCTGGCACAGGACCGTCCGTCGCTGGCCATTGTGTCCGGGCAGGGCGGTGCAGCCGGGCAGCGTGAGCGGGTGGCTGAACTGGTCATGATGGCCCGGGAGCAGGGGCGGGAAGTGCAGATTATCGCTGCTGACCGTCGCTCGCAGATGAACCTGAAGCAGGATGAACGGCTGTCCGGTGAGCTGATAACCGGACGTCGTCAGCTGCTGGAAGGCATGGCTTTCACGCTGGGCAGTACCGTTATCGTTGACCAGGGCGAAAAACTCTCCCTGAAAGAGACGTTAACCCTGCTGGACGGTGCCGCACGTCATAACGTACAGGTCCTGATAACCGACAGCGGGCAGCGAACCGGTACAGGCAGTGCGCTGATGGCCATGAAAGATGCCGGGGTGAACACATATCGCTGGCAGGGGGGAGAACAGCGACCGGCCACCATCATCAGTGAACCAGACCGTAATGTCCGCTATGCCCGGCTGGCCGGAGATTTTGCGGCCAGCGTGAAAGCCGGAGAAGAGAGCGTGGCACAGGTCAGCGGAGTACGGGAACAGGCCATACTGACACAGGCCATTCGCAGTGAGCTGAAAACACAGGGCGTGCTCGGACACCCGGAGGTAACCATGACCGCCCTGTCACCGGTCTGGCTGGACAGCCGGAGCCGTTATCTGCGGGATATGTACCGTCCGGGGATGGTGATGGAGCAGTGGAACCCGGAGACACGCAGTCATGACCGCTATGTTATCGACCGGGTGACGGCGCAGAGTCACAGCCTGACCCTGCGGGATGCGCAGGGTGAAACGCAGGTGGTGCGTATTTCCTCCCTGGACAGCAGCTGGTCGCTGTTCCGGCCGGAAAAAATGCCGGTGGCAGACGGCGAGCGACTGAGGGTGACAGGGAAAATTCCCGGACTCCGCGTCTCCGGCGGTGACCGCCTGCAGGTGACATCTGTCAGTGAAGATGCGATGACGGTTGTTGTGCCGGGGCGGGCTGAACCGGCCTCCCTGCCTGTGGCTGATTCACCATTCACGGCACTGAAGCTGGAGAACGGCTGGGTGGAAACGCCCGGGCATTCCGTCAGCGACAGTGCGAAGGTTTTTGCCTCCGTCACACAGATGGCAATGGACAACGCCACCCTGAACGGTCTGGCCCGCAGCGGTCGTGATGTCCGGCTGTATTCCTCACTGGATGAAACCCGTACTGCGGAAAAACTTGCCCGCCATCCCTCCTTTACGGTGGTTTCTGAGCAGATAAAGGTGCGTGCCGGTGAGACATTGCTGGAAACCGCTATCAGTCTGCAGAAAGCCGGGCTTCACACGCCGGCACAGCAGGCCATTCATCTGGCCCTTCCTGTGCTGGAAAGTAAAAACCTGGCCTTCAGCATGGTGGACCTGCTGACAGAGGCGAAGTCGTTTGCTGCAGAAGAAACCAGTTTTACTGAACTGGGAGGGGAAATCAATGCGCAGATAAAACGCGGTGACTTACTGTATGTGGATGTGGCAAAAGGCTATGGCACAGGCCTGCTGGTTTCCCGTGCGTCGTATGAGGCAGAAAAGAGCATTCTTCGCCATATTCTCGAAGGTAAGGAGGCGGTCACGCCGCTGATGGAGAGAGTACCTGGCGAACTCATGGAGAAACTGACATCAGGACAGCGCGCCGCCACCCGCATGATACTGGAAACGTCCGACCGTTTCACGGTGGTGCAGGGCTATGCCGGTGTGGGTAAGACCACACAGTTCCGGGCGGTGATGTCAGCCGTGAACATGCTGCCGGAGAGTGAGCGTCCCCGTGTCGTGGGGCTGGGGCCCACACACCGTGCGGTCGGGGAGATGCGCAGCGCCGGCGTGGATGCTCAGACACTGGCGTCCTTTCTGCATGACACGCAGCTGCAGCAGCGCAGCGGAGAAACGCCGGATTTCAGCAACACGCTGTTCCTGCTCGATGAGAGCTCTATGGTGGGCAATACCGACATGGCACGGGCATACGCCCTGATTGCGGCCGGTGGCGGTCGGGCTGTGGCCAGCGGTGACACGGACCAGCTGCAGGCCATCGCGCCCGGTCAGCCTTTCCGTCTGCAGCAGACGCGCAGTGCTGCCGATGTGGCCATCATGAAGGAGATTGTGCGTCAGACGCCGGAACTGCGGGAGGCGGTATACAGCCTGATTAACCGGGATGTGGAAAGGGCACTGTCCGGGCTTGAGAGTGTGAAACCGTCTCAGGTGCCACGTCTGGAGGGCGCATGGGCACCGGAGCACTCCGTGACGGAGTTCAGTCACAGCCAGGAAGCGAAACTGGCAGAAGCGCAGCAGAAGGCGATGCTGAAAGGCGAGGCTTTCCCGGATGTCCCCATGACACTGTATGAAGCCATTGTCCGCGACTATACCGGCAGAACACCGGAAGCACGGGAGCAGACGCTGATTGTCACGCACCTGAATGA
>ERZ772818.860-NODE-860-length-29623-cov-5.977239_pt1 | contig 29623 bp, 20 predicted proteins | sample MGYA00580837_ERZ772818 | MGnify/ENA primary metagenome ERZ772818 (study PRJEB29015, sample SAMEA2737671) | human gut metagenome | biome: human gut; feature: human-associated habitat; material: faeces | place: China | collected 2012 ...
CGTGTCTCAGTTCCAATGTGGGGGACCTTCCTCTCAGAACCCCTATCCATCGTTGCCTTGGTGGGCCGTTACCCCGCCAACAAGCTAATGGAACGCATCCCCATCGTTTACCGATAAATCTTTAATCGGGCTATCATGCAATCTCTCGATACTATCAGGTATTAATCTTTCTTTCGAAAGGCTATCCCTGAGTAAACGGAAGGTTGGATACGTGTTACTCACCCGTGCGCCGGTCGCCGGCAGTTGAAGCAAGCTTCAACTCCGCTGCCCCTCGACTTGCATGTGTTAGGCCTGTAGCTAGCGTTCATCCTGAGCCAGGATCAAACTCTTCTTTGTAAAATATCTTTTTACTTCTTTCGAAGTTTGTATTCTGTTTCAGAATGCCGTATTGTTTCAATCTAAAAAAAACTGACGGTTTTTCTTGTTTTCGTTATATATTATATATAATGTATAACGCCTGTACTACATCTTGTTTGTTTATCTAAATTTCTTCAAAGATCTCTTTTTCTTTTCGGCTTCCGCTTTTCAGTGAAAGCGTTTGCAAAGTTATGGGGTTTATTTGAAACTTCCAAATTTTTCGAGAAAAATTTTTCAAGTTTTTTTTCGGAGCCGTTCTCGCTCCCTTGCACAACAGCAAGGTAAGATACTTGGAACCAACCGAAAAAAAGATTTTCAAAATCCCTTTCCTTCACCAGCATGTCATTGCTTTAGCGCGTTTCCCTCTCGAAAGCGGTTGCAAAAGTAGACGGTTTCTGGCATTCTGCAAAATATTTCACCAACTTTTTTCAAACAAATTTTGTAATTTATATATAAATCACTGATTATCAAATATGTTATACAGCAGGATTTTCTTATTACACTTCCAGAAGGCTACAGAATGATACATTTTAAATATACGCGTGCGCGTAATAATTCTCCTCACTTACACATATTTTCCAATCAATCGCCGAAAGAAGTATCCCGACACTACAAAAAAATCTGCCACAGCCCAATCTTAGCCATGGCAGATTTTTATCATTTTCTTTTAATCAAAAGATTAAAGGAATAATTATTTCTTTACCCAACCTAACTCACGGTGTCCTGTACCTTGAACACGAGTCAGATTATCTCCCAAATCCTTACGCATCTCTTCGGCTACCTTTAATAACTTGGCAGCTCTTTCTGGATAAAGTGTAAAAACATCATAACGTTCACCTGGATCACGGCGTAAGTCATACAACTCACACTTTCGGATTTCTATCGGCCCCATATTACCAGGTTGACCATCATTTCCCGGTACATGTGTGCCATAAGATAAATATTTATGTGGAAGAATGAGTTTAAACTCACCATCAGTTACCGCTTCCAGATCATTCTTATTGTAATAATATACAAAATTCTCCCGTGGATTAGCACCTTCAACTCCTTCTATCAACGAGCGAATACTTACTCCGTCTATTTTATGTTTAGGCAGCGGTGCACCACTTAATTCTGCAAAAGTCGGAAAAATATCAATGTTCGATGCCAGCTTGTTACAAGTACTTCCAGGTATTGTATGCCCTTTCCAGTACATAATACAAGGTATCCGGTTACCACCGTCAAACGTTGTAGCCTTAGCTTCACGCAACCCCCCGGTAGAACCCGCATGATTACCATAGGCAATCCAAGGGCCATTGTCAGATGTAAGAATAACAAGCGTATTTTCTTCCAGTCCCAACTCGCGTAATGTATTCATTATCTGTCCTACACTCCAGTCCAGTTCCATCATAACATCACCATACAAGCCTTGCTCACTTTTTCCTTTGAACTTATCTGAAACAGCGAGCGGCACATGCGGCATAGAGTGTGCCAGATACAAGAAAAATGGCTTATTTTTATTTTTACGGATAAATTCCACAGAACGATTGGTATAATCAGTCGTAAACTGTGACTGATCAGTATTATAACCCACAACCTTATTACCGTCATAAGTAGGCAAATCTGGGAAATTAAAGACCGTTCCCTGCAAAGGATGGTTAGGCCACATATCATTAGAGTATGGAAGTCCGTAATATTCATCGAAACCATTCTGCAAAGGCAAAAACTGTTCCCTGCATCCCAAATGCCATTTACCGAAAATAGCCGTCTGATAACCTTTCTGCTTAAGTAATTCTCCCATAGTCATCTCATCGGAATGAATACCATAATCGGCATCTGGTCCCGAAGCACCAGCAAAGCCAATACGGTTAGGATAGCAACCAGTAAGTAATCCGGCACGCGATGCTCCACTGATAGGTTGTGCTGCCAAGAAATGCGTAAAACGAACTCCCTGTGCAGCCAGCTGATCTATATGAGGAGTTGTGTACCCGTATGCGCCATTACATGAGAAATCACCAAAACCAGCATCGTCCAAGTTGATAAGAACAAAATTAACCGGTTTATCTGCCCATCCAGAAAGGGCAGATAAACCAGTAAGTGAAAGTAGTAACAATCTATTTTTCATAATAAATATCAATTTAGAAAACCAAATTCTACAGCTTAAAAAGCAATCTTGGCAATCTGGGGGTTATGATCGGACAAAAATCCGATTGAATCATTACCCTCTGCTGGGATAAAAGCTTCTTTTACCTCTATCTGCGGAGTAACAAAAATAAAATCAATTTTTTCACGTTCGGCCATAGGAACCCTGCCAAAATCATGGAATGTATAATTAACCCCTTCTACTTTCGGAGCCATTTTATAGGTATCTTTCAAAACAAAAGCATTCGATGTAATAGTTTTATAAGCATCCCACTGATCAGAAACATTAAAGTCACCTGTAAGAACTGCAGGCTGGTCACCTACAATTTCTTTAATTTTTTCGATGATAAGCAATGCACTCTGTGTACGGGCCTGTGTTCCTACATGATCAAAGTGTGTATTAACAGCCATAAACACCTTTCCGCTCTGACGGTCACGCAATTTAGCCCAGGTTGCAATACGACAGCAAGCACCATCCCAACCAATAAAGCCTACACTGTCGGGATACTGTGAAAGCCAGAATGTATTGCTGTCGAGCAATTCAAAACGGTCTTTACGGAAGAACAGCGGAGAATACTCACCCTGTGTCTTGCCATCTTCACGTCCTACACCAACTTCGGCATATTCCGGCAAACGTTCTTTCAAATCCTCTAACTGATTATGCAAAACTTCCTGCATACCAACAATATCCAACTTCTGCTCTTTCACAAAAGCAGCCACACGATCCTTACGATATTTCCAGTTATTCAAGCTATCCCCCGGATTATCATAACGAACATTAAACGTAGCCCAATTCAGTTCGGTTTTTGCAGGCTCCGAACACGATGCAGCCCAAAACAGAGCACTTACTCCAGCTGCAATAGAAAACAATGTTTTTTTCATATTGATTTATTTATAAATTAATCCAACCATGCCAAGGCCGCAGCTCCCAGAATAGCAGCATCAGCATCCTTCAGACCAGACACCAAAATCTGTGCCGTATCCCGATAGTTTTCGAATACGTTACGGTCGTATGCCTCTTTCAAAGGTTTCATCAGCAAATCACCAGCTTTCGACAAGCCACCAAAAAGGATAAAGGCCTCCGGATCAGAGAATGTAGCAAAATTAGCCAAACTTTCTCCCAGCAATTCACCCGTAAACCTGAACACTTCATTAGCCAATTCATCCCCCTGACAAGCAGCAGTATACACATCACGCGATGTTAATTCAGCAACCGGATAACTCCGAAGCAAACTAGGGGTATCCGTCTGCTGAAGTAATTCAACTGCAGTACGGGCAACACCAGTAGCCGAACAATAAGCTTCAAGACACCCTTTTCTGCCACACGGACAAAGACGACCATTCTCCGGACGAATAGAAGTATGTCCTAACTCACCGGCAAAACTGCGCTTACCGTATACTAATTGACCATTTACAACAATACCGCTGCCTACGCCTGTACCCAGCGTAATCATTATAAAATCTTTCATACCACGAGCCGCTCCATAAAGCATCTCTCCCAAAGCCGCAGCCTTGGCATCATTAGTGATACGAACTGGTATAGCCAAAGCCTCCTCCAGCAAACTTGCCAATGGAACAATACCTTTCCAAGGCAGATTCGTAGCATTTTCGATGGTACGTTGCCAGTAATTTACATCAGGAGCACCGATACCAAAAGCACGGATATGCTCCCGTCCTCCGGCACGCTCTATCAATGCAGAAGCCTCAGTCGCGCACCGTCCTACATATGCTTCTATTTGCGGATAATCCTGGGTACGAAAAGAAGATACCTCCAGAATATTTCCTTCACGGTCTACCAACCCCAAAACGGAGTTAGTCCCTCCCAGGTCTAATGCCAATACATATTCCTTCATAAACAATCCATCCTTTAAAATTCAGTTTTCAACAATTCCGGATGTTCGTGATAAATCTTAACAATCAATTCACCAAACAGTGTATTGGTCCAAGCAAACCAGGAACGTGTAAACTTAGCAGGATTATCTACGTGGAAAGATTCATGCATAAAACCGGTATCAGCATCCGTATTGCGCAATAATGTAAGACACTCTTTCAGTTCTGCAGCATCTCCAGTAGTCAGACCTTTCATAATAATACTCATAGGCCATGCATAATCCAAGCCCACGTGTGGACCACCAATTCCTTCACCAGCCTTACCTTTAAAGAAATAGGGGTTATTGTCGCTCCAAACAAACTTACGGGTATTCTGATACAGCGCATCATCAACCTTACAATAGCCTAAATAAGGAGCTCCTAATAAACTTGGTACATTAGCATCGTCCATACACAAACTGTTACCGAAACCATCTACCTCGAATGCGTAAATTTTTCCCGCTACCGGATGATTTACAACTCCATATTTCTGAATAGCCTCATCTACTTCGGAAGCCAGATCAAGACACTGTCCTGCAAAATCGGCATTACCGTAAACTTTATTTTCAATTTCAGCCAACTGACGCAATGATACGACAGCAAACATATTCGAAGGAATCAGAAATCCATATTGTGTTGCATCATCAGAAGGACGGAAAGCAGAAACAATCAGTCCCACAGGTTTCACCGGTGCACCAAACCCACTATTTATCTGAGAATCAGTAGGACGGTCACAATCTCTCGTAAAGCTGTACGGACCCAGTCCATCCTTTCGCTGCTGCTCTTTGAAAGTCTTGACAACCAACTGCATAGCATTGTGCCAATCAGTATCAAAAACAGACGTATCACCAGTAAGCAACCAATAATAATAAGCTACACGAATCGGATAACAAAGTGAATCAATCTCCCATTTACGCTCATGCAATTCCTTAATCATGTGCTGGGTATTGTCCGTTTCCCAATAACTTCCTTTCGGACCATCGTTAAAAGCATTAGCGTACGGATCTAACAAGATACACTGTGCCTGACGGTTAATCAAACCTGCTACCAACAGCTGCAATTCCTTATCTTGCTTAAGCAGCTGCAAATAAGGCCACACTTGTGCCGATGAGTCGCGCAGCCACATAGCCTCAATATCACCGGTAATAACAAATGTATCAGGCTTTTTACCCTTCATTTGAAATTTCACCGTAGTATCTAATGTATTGGGATAGCAATTCTCGAACATCCATTTCAGTTTTGGGTCGGTTATGGCATCCTTAACCTCAGCAATCAGTTGTTCGACAGCCTTCGAGCTGAAATGACGTTTCTCAATTGCAGGACGCTTCGACTCAAAACTTTGCTGTGCATACGCATGCACACTTCCGGCTCCCATCAACAACAGTGCCAGGGCAGGAACTGTAATCCACTGATTTCTTTTCATAGTATTTATCTTTAAAAATTATTTTTTCCTTCCTTTACCTGAACCTTCATTTCCTGGTCACCATAAAGAACAACCAGTTCAAAAGGTATATTTGACTCTACCGTAATCTTCGGACGATCGGCAGCCGAACGACGGCGTTCCGCTTTCATCGTAATCATACCATCAGGTCCGAACGGATAGCGTTCGATACCGTTTTCTTCCGTAAGGTTCATATCCCAAACGATACGACGTTCAGCATAATCACCCCGAATACCAATAATATATTCTATCAACTCTGCAATCGGTGCCAGTCCGGTCCATCCAATAAATTCCTTACGCGCCATAAATCCAGGTTCCGCAGCTTCGGGTGCATAATACTCCCAAAAAGTTCCTGTGTTCTTATATACCTGGAAAACCTGGTCAAAATGACTCAAAGCAATTTCACGTGCCAATTGACGGTATCCCTTCTTTACCAATCCGTTCATTACCATGTAATTAGTACCAGGCCAGATTCCCCCCTGCCAATAACGTCCATTCGCCTTATAGCGAGGATTATCAGCCGATAAAGATGGGATACGGAATTTACGGTTAAAGGTAGCAGGATTTTCCAACTCACTCACCAGACGTTTGGTCTGAGCATCGTCAAGCACATCGGTAAACAATGCCCAATAAGCACCTATCCCCTTCGTCTTAGCCAAAGAACCATCAGCATACTGGTCATAAAGGAAACCTGTTTCTTCATCCCACAGATTTTCGCGGATATATTTTTTAAGTACCTGAATTTCATCTTCCAGCTCTTCAATTTCCTGCCAGCGTTCCAGATAAAATCCCATTTCGAGCAAAAGGTTTGCCGTAAAAAGCTGCTGCAAGTTAGTGTCCAGCCAAATCATGTGGCCATGGCTGAAAATAGGATTGTATTTCGACTCAACACGGGGCATATTATCCATTCCGGTACCCCAGCCACTCGACCAATACATACCATTACGCCACGTACGGTTCAAGCGAAGCCACTTGTAATAAGCACACAATACCGGGAATATCTTATGAAGACGTTCTGTATCGCCAAACTGATGATAATAAACCATTTCGCACCAAGGCATCAGGTTAGGACCGGTACTTACCGGATCATAACGTTCAAAACAGTCTGCCCCATCAGCTTTAATTTCACGACAGATAAAGCCATCGGGATGCTGCTTGGCATAAAAGTTATCCAGCGTATTCTGGAACGGAAAGAAACGGGCACCATAACGGGCAAACATCAGAATAAAAGACGAGTCCCACATAAATATATTGCCATTGTATGCCGTATCGATAAACGGAGCGACAAAACCAGAACCGGGTTGTGGGTTATGAATATTTCCTACTGCAATCTCCCATGCACGCCAATACATGGCTAACTCGTCGGCATGACCCGCCCAAATAGGAGCAGGTAAAATCTGCTGTGCTTCCTCAAAACTTTTAGGTGTAAGATAGCGGGGCTTGGCAATACGATACGTATTTTCGGCTACCAACGGTTCTTTTACATAAGTATCTTTATAAGGCAAGTTATAAATGCTGTCATTACCACAACTCTGCGCCATTGCCTGGAAAGGAACTATTCCCCCAAGCAAAGCACACCCTACAAGAAGAGCTTTTATGTTTTTCATATTGTTCGTCTGCGATTTAAAGATTCAACAATTCTTTAATTTTATGGAAAATATCCGAGTTCTCAAAGATTCCGGTAAAGTTTTCAGCACCTGGACCAAATGCATAAACAGGAACCATTACACCCGAGTGACTGGTTGTGGAAAATTTACACTGAATTTCTCCCTTGTCTTTATCACCTCCTACCAAAGTCAAACCTCCGGTTTCATGGTCGGCTGTTATAACAACCAAAGTTTCGCCATCACGTGCTGCCCATTCAAGTACTTTTCCTATAGTACGGTCAAAGTCATGAGTTTCCTGCATCAGCAAGTCCAAATCATTAAAATGGCCATAATCATCCAACTGCGAGCCTTCAATCATCATGAAAAATCCTTTGTCGTTCTTTGACAACAAATCCATACCCTTCAAAGCCGACTGGGCCAGACGGTCTCCCCGCTCAGCTGGTAATGGTGTATCTACCGAATCAGTTACAGCAAAAATACGTCCGTCCTTAATAGCCTTGCATTCTTCCCAGCTACGGGCTACTTTATAGCCTTTCTGCTCTAATTCCTTAAGGATATCTCTTCCATCTGCCCGATTGACAAACTTCTTGGCTCCACCTCCAACTACATAATCAGCGTCACAGTTTACGTAGTCAGCTACAATCGCATCCTCTGCATCACGGTCTACATTGTGGCAACAAAAATCTGCCGGTGTAGCATCCCACAAACGACAAGTCACTGCAATACCTGCCGACAAACCTTTCCGTTTGGCCAATGTAACCAGTGACGGTTGCGGATTACCCTGAGCGTCGACACCCACTGAGTGATAATTCGTTTTTTGGCCAATAGCCATAGCAGTACCACCTGCTCCCGAATCTGTAATCAGTTTATTGGCACAATATGTCTTTGACAAACCAACGACCGGACAGTTTTCCAAATATAATTTACCTCGATTGGCAGTCCAAGCCGAATAAACATGCATCAGACTCATGCCATCACCAATCATTAAAATCACATTTTTCACTTTTTTACCTTCGGGAGATACAATCTTCTCTACCGGATAAGGGTTAGGCATGACATAAGTCTGCACTTTCTCTGTACGACTATTCTGTGCCAATACTGGCTGCATGGTCACACAAACTCCTGACAAAACACAAAAAGAAAGTAATTTAAAAAATACTCGTTTCATAGTTTTTTCTATTATATTCAAAGATAAATATTTTTTAAAACAAAGCTTCCAAAGGTCTGCTCCCTTTTTATAACACTAAAATAAAAACAAATTTGGGAAGCACAAAAACAAAAAAAGTCATTCCAAACCCGACGGGCATCTGAGGTTAACAGAAAATCTGCCCATCTGGTATGGAACGACAAAAATAGCATTTATTTATGGTAAATCAGAAACTTCAATCAATAACCTTCATTTTGTTTCAATTTTCCATTCGATTTTGTAATCTGATTAGACGGGTAAGGGAATACCATCATATAATCTTCATACTTGCTCTTGTTCTTATAATCTTCGTAGTCAGCAATTACGAAAGGAGATTCCGGATTCATACGGTCTTCGTATTTGCGGATACGCGGATGTGAGTTCAACTCTTTTTCTGCAATCTGTTTGATTTCAGCATTTGAGGAACGGTGCCAGCGTTTCAGGTCGAACAGGTGGTCGGTGTATTCGAAAGCCAGCTCACAGCGGCGTTCGTGATACAAATCGGCCATGGTAGGAGTATGATCCAGCGGTTGCAGGTTAGAGCGGACACGGATACGGTTCAGGTCAGCCTTTGCCAGTCCGGCCTGGTTGGTCATCAGGTAAGCTTCAGCACGGAACAGCAGCATTTCGGCGAAACGAATCAGCGGGAAGTTGATGCGGGCGGTAGGCCAGTTACCGTTTGTGTTTACGTAACCTTCCACATCTGCGTCCTTATGTTTGAACGGATCCATGTACTTGTTGATCTGGAATCCGGCCTCAAGGTCGGATACGGAGAAGAAACGGCGGGTTTCACCAAAGAACTCAAATTCCTGATTGTATTCCAGGATAGAGCGTACCAGACGCTCGTTGCCTGCACCGTCCTTGGCCATTTCTTCATAAATGTCATAAGTCGGTTTCATCTGTCCCCAGCCGTTGTAGATACCCCAGCCCTTGTTTTCAAGAATAACACCCGGGAACTCTACACCACCACCGGTAGAACCGCCGGTTGAAGGAATGGACCAGATGTATTCCTTATTCCAGAAATCAGCAAATTCAGAAGAGAATACCTCGGCAAATGTAGGAGCCAGGTCACGTCCGTATTCGTTTTCCAGCTGGTTGACCAGTTTGATAACGTCGTTCCATTTTTCCTCGTTCCAGGTAGCCCAGTAAGCACATACCTTTGCCTTGTAGGCTACGGCAGCAGCCTGATGCGCACGGCCCTTATCATCATCCGAATATTCCTCAAAACGGGGCAGATAAGCGATGGCCTTATCCATATCGTCCAGGATAGCCTGGTAGTTATCGGTTACAGAAGCCAGCTGTGGAGGAATGGAGTTATCATAATCCCCTTCAAAATCCTCATAACGTACAAAAGGAACACCCTGCTTGTCGGTACCGTAACGGTAGGCAATCCAGAAATGTGCCATACCGCGCATGAAGTAAGCCTCACCCAGACTGCGTTTTTCAACGGCAGTCAGCTCGGTCGTCTTTTCCTTGATAAGCAGCTGCTTGATAATCCAGTTGGCACGTGATATATTGGTATAGAACATATCGAAAGCTCCCTTGATAGGGTCCTCGTCACCGGTATAGTCGAAAGTAGCCAGCGTGTTGTATCCACGGGTACGTCCCCATACGATGTCGCAGGCAGCTCCCTGTTCCCAGAACAGTTCACGACCGAAACCCTTTTCCTGATGAACGGGTGCATACAGTCCGTCGATTGCGTCAATAGCCTGCTGGTCATTGGTAAAATAGGCATTTGTCACCGGACTTCCCTCAGGACGCACATCAAGGAAGTCACTACAAGAGCTGAACATGCATGCAGACAAAGCCAATACTGAAATATATTTTTTCATAACTTCTATCTTCTTAAACGAAAAACATTAATAAGTCAATTTAACACCTACAGAAAGTACTCTTGAAACCGGATACTTCATGGCATCCCAGCCACCGCATTCAGGGTCGATACCCGAATATTTGGTAATCGTGAACAGGTTTTCACCGCTGAAGTATACAGACATACGGCTGTTGCGTTCACTTAGATGAGCACTCTTATGGAGAATATCTGTCAAATCATACGATACGGTAAAGTTCTTCAGACGCAGGTAAGAGGCATTTTCCAGGTACCAGTCGGAAGCCGTACTGAAGTTGGAGTTCGGGTCGTTCTTTGACAGACGGGGTATGTCTGAAGAGGTATTCTCGGGACTCCATGCATTGAGGATTTCGCTGGAACGGTTGAAGTTACCCTCCACGTCACTCAGTGTCATGTACTTGGCCACGTTCAATGCTTGTGCACCGCCCACGCCCTGGAACATGGCACTTACAGAGAGTTTCTTGTAGGTAAATCCGGCAGTCAGCGCGAATGTGGTCTTAGGAGTTGCGCTTCCCATATACTGGCGGTCGGCATCACTGATCTTACCGTCACCGTTGTAGTCCACAAACTTCAGGTCACCGGCTACGGCATTCGGCTGGATGCGGTTACCGTCCTTGTCCACATATGCAGCAGCCTCAGCATCGCTCTGGAAGATACCGTCAGTCTGAATCAGGTAGAAAGAATTCAAAGGCTCGCCTTCTGCAGTCTGGTATACATAAGGAATGTTACGGAAACTTCCGTCGCCTGTCCATACACCCGGATTGCCATCCTCATCCTTTACACCGATATCAGAAACCCAGTTCTTCAGATAGGAGAAGTTACCGCTTACGAAGTAAGAGAAGTCCTTGTTCACCTTGTCGCTCCAGCTTACCTGCGCTTCGAAACCGCGGTTACGGACCTCACCCTGATTGACCAGCATCGCATCGATACCGATGGTGCTCGGCCAGTTCATGGTCTGTGCCTGAATCAGGTTGAAGGTACGCTTGTCGAAGTAGTCCAGCTGGACAGACAAACGTTCGTTGAACATATCAATATCAAGACCGAGGTCAGTCTGTTCTGAAGTTTCCCAGGTCAGATCCGGATTCAGTGCAGTCTGGTAATAAACAAAGTTGTTCCACAGGCGGTTGGACATCACACCGTACTGTGCCTGTTCTGTCCAGAATGTCTTTCCGAGCAGCGGAGAGCTGTAGTTATAGCTGATAGAACCCAGGTTGCCCACACGTCCCCATGAGGCACGCAGCTTCAGAAGGTTAAGCACGTCTGATTTCGGGAAGAAGCTTTCGTTCGAGATTTTCCATGCAGCCGTGAAAGCGGGGAAATCACCGTAGTTGTTGGCCTTAGGCAGACGGCCCGCATAGTCACGACGCCATGATGCGGTAACGAAGTAGCGGTCGTCATACGAGTAAGCCAGACGTCCGATCAAGGATACGTTGGCATCCGGACCTGTCATATAGTCGGTAGCGGAGGTAGAGCCTGCATAAGTGAGATACTGTAGATACTCTGTTTCATCCAGAAAGTCCTGACCTTCCACTTCCAGACCACGCGTATTGAAATGGTCGGCCGTAGTAGAGAACAGGGCACCGATGGTATGGTCACCGAACGTATTGTCGTAAGTCAGTGTATTTTCCGTCTTCCATGCATCGCTGCGGTAAGCACTTTCCGTCAGGGAGTTCGAGAGGTCAGGCTTACCTACCTCATCGCGTCTCGGACTGAATATTTTGTAGTTGTTGTTCTTCAGGTTGTAAGTAAAACGGCTTACGAACTTCAAGCCCGGCACAACATTTCCGATTTCAAGGCTGGTAGTAGACCAAATATCGCTGGTGCGGTCGAAGATATTGTCTGCCTCAAGCAGGCGGACCGGATTGACAGCATCCCCGTGAATATCGGCAAAGTTAGAACCGTATTTTTCGATATAAGCCGGGTCCTCGGTAGTAGTACCTCCGTAAGAACCGTCCAGTGGATTGTATACGGTTGCACTTGAAGGCATGTACATGGCAGCAAGCACAGAACCTGTATAAGCACTGCTGGTATCATGTGTACGGCTTTCTGTATTCTTCCATACAAAGTCCTCGTTGATGGTCACCCACTTGTTCAGCTTGAACTTACCGTTGTAGCGGAGAGACATATTCTTGTTGAAGGTGTTAATCAAAACACCCTGGTCGTTGTCGTATGCAAACGAAACGCGGTTTGAGAAGTTCTCGGTACCCACGTTCAGGGCGACATTATGACGCTGGTAGAAAGCTGAGCGGAAAATCTCATCCATCCAGTTGGTACGTGTAGTCCCTATCCACGGGTTCTTTTCCACGTTCCAGCCTTCAGGTAGTGTCAGTCCAGCATTGGCATACGAACGTTTGCGCATCTCAATCTGCTGTTCTGCATTCAGAGGTTCCGGCAAGTTATAAGCCTGACGCACACCGAAAGTTGCATCGTAGCTCAATGAAGGAGCACCTTCCTTTGCTTTCTTGGTAGTAACCAGGATTACACCACCTGCACCCGACTGTGCACCGTAGATGGCAGCCGAAGCGGCATCCTTCAATACTGTAATAGATTCGATATCGTTCATAGAAGCGATAGGCGCTCCAGGCACTCCGTCGACAACCCACAGCACGTTATCACCGTTCTGTGAGCCCTGACCACGGATTACGATAGACGGAGCTGCGGTAGGGTCACCGCCGTTTGCCTGTACGGTAACACCGGCCAGCTGTCCCTGCAGCATACTTTCTGTAGAACTGACCGGACGGGTAGTCAGCTCTTCCGTATTACTCAGTACACCAACAGATGCCGACAAGTCCTGTTTACGTGTATTGGCACCATAACCCAATACAACAACCTCGTCGAGCACTTCAGTGTCTTCCTTCAAAACAATTGTAAGATCTTTTCCTGTTGGAACAATCTCCTGTTCAACAAAACCAATGTAACTAATAACCAAGCTTTCTCCTTTGGCCACATCCACAGAAAAGTTTCCGTCTACATCCGTAATTGTACCACGAGTAGTACCTTTTACCAAGACAGAAGCACCGATTACCGCATCGCCGTTCTGATCGATTACACGACCTTTTACCACTTTATTCTGCTGTGCTGAATAATTTGTATCCAAAGATACGGAATTACCTTCCGGCGTAGCCGACAAGGATAAGCATACAGATGCAAGTCCTAATAAACTTACAAATCTTTTTTTCATACGTTTGACTTTTATATTTACATCTAAAAAATATTCCTAAAATAAACGTCCGCTAACAGACGTGGACAAAAGTATAGGAACAGTGTTACAAACGTATTTCTTTTGATAAAAAGTGGAAAAAGGTCGCCTAATCTATCCGTTATTCGTGAAAATTTGTTTCAATGATGTGACAAATCAGACGTTTGCCATCCTCAGTTCCTGCAAAATCAATCAGTACAATGCCACAATTTTTGTGAATTCCCTGCAACTCATGTGCCAATGCCGGATTTACTTTTTCTGAGAATTTAACAGGACCATCTACCGGAACTGCTGTAGCACTGGCAAAACTGATAAACCATTTATCCGAAGTCTCCGGTTCATTCATTGCAGCAGTCATATTTCGCAGCGTGGTAGCCATTTTATAAGGAGCTTTACCAGCATAGCGATGCTGATACTCATCCTGAACAGAAGCAACTGCTTCCTTATTATTGCTTCCGCGCAAAACAATATCACAAGTTACATTGTCTCCCCAGTTAAAGCAACGTGCACCGGGATAGTCTGTCATAACCTCATCGCGGTGTACAAATAAGATTTTTCCACGGCATTCATCCAAAGTTAAATCTGCTTTAAATTCGTCTACAAAAAATGACGAATATTTTTTATCCGACAAACTGGCCGACAACAACCGCCGATAATCAGCACTGCTTCCCCCTTCACATTTCAATGAAACTACAAGTGTTTCAGTTGGATGGTTTTTCAAGAAACTGATAAATGCAGGCAAAACATCGTCTTCCCAAGTAATATCCTGATATTGCACACTGTGGAAAATACCCAACCGGTTATTATCCATCGCTTTCAGTCGTATATCAAAGCCTCTGACACCCAAATCCAACTGTTCACCGATGGTAATATCCTGTGTTTGCAAAGCTTCACCGCCTTTAACAGCTCCACTATCATGAGTGGCAGGAATAGAAAGCTTACAAAGACGAGTTGTACCGGCAACCTCTTTCATCCACGATGACAAATCGGTGGTATCGGTCTGGAAAGGTGCTACCACCTCGAAGTTTCCTTTATCGTCAGTCCAACGACAGGTAGCAACTGCAAAGCGATTCCCTTTCAAACGGGCAACTGCAAACGACCCGTTTCCGTCTTCATCCGGCCAGGCATTGTTTACCTGAAAAATCGTATAACCACGATACGACTGAACAGATGGATTGTGGGTATGTCCTACAAAAAAGCCTACCACATTATAACCATCCAATATATCAAACAAAGCTTCGCGCTTATTCTTAGGCCACCACTTGATAGCCCACTCATCAAATCCATAATGCTGGATATAAACGACCGGTGTGTTACCAGAAGCATATCGCTGTAAATCTTTAGCCAGCCATTCCAGACTGTTTCCTCCTCCGTAATGAGCATCACCGGCATAAGTATGCATCTGCACAAAATGTACATCACCAATGTTCCAAGAATAAGCCCTGCTGCAAGAATCGAAATTCAAGATTTCACCAGTCTGCAACTTGGCACGTAATAGCGAGTCCATATAGGCTAGATTCATATTCCGCCCCTTCAGGTTTTCTTTCTTATTCTTTGATACCGGATCAATATCGTGATTACCGTATCCCGGATATACCGGATAATGCAGCGTCTTATCTCCTTCTCCCAAGTGATACCTCTGCTTGTACAAGCCGTGAGTTTCCGGGAGTGCTTTATCGAAAATATCTCCGGCAATAATTACAGAAGAAAGTTTTTTCAACGTATCTCCTGCAAAACAAGAAATGGAATCAGGCCATACAAAATTATTCTCCAGGCGATTCAATGCACGGACATGGTAGTACTGGTCCGACTCGGGCAACAAATCGAAATGCAAGTCAGCGGCAACGGCAAAGGTTATGTCTCTTTCCGGATTAGCTACATTAGAGAAACGGTCGATTACACGTCCGTCTTTCAAACGAATATAACTGGTAAATGTCTTTTCACCTTCATATAAGGTAATCAGACGTGCTCCCGGCTGCAAGTCGATGTACGTTGTCTTTCCACCGGAAAAACGACCGTATCCCAAAACGATTCCATAATGAGAAGCCAAATAATCATTATCGTGATCATGACCGGCAAAGACGCCCATTACATCCCCCTGTTCAAGCATAGCTCCAAACAAACCACTGTTGATATCTGCCGGACATTCATGCTCCAGACGGATACCGGAAAAAGGTCCTTTTTTCTGATTGAAAGCCTCTGTATACTCGGGAAGAGGAATATGAAAAAAGGCTAGTGCCGGCAAAGAAACACCCCCGTTAAGCTGTTTGTAACGGTTACTGTTATTCCGATACCATGCAATCTGATCATAATTTATCCAAGCATAACCGCCTACCTTATTTATTAATGAATTGGAATGTGAATCCATGCAATAAAGCAATGCTGCAGGACGATTACCATCTGAGTCCTTCACTTCCAGTACCAGATCGGCCAATTCTCCCTGTTCATTCTTTTTATTCAAGCAATTGGGAACCGAAGTTATCATTTCAGTGAATGCCTGATAGGTAATATCCTGCTCTGTATCGTGGTTACCATTCAAAATACAGAAAGGAATACCGGCCTGTTGGAGTACCGGCAAAAGCATATTCCAACCTTTTTCGGCAGGTTTTCCTGTTACTACATCACCGGTAAAAACAATAAAATCGGGATTCTCGGCAGCCAACGTTTCACGAATCACTTGCAAAGCTACTTCCGAGTCCGACTTTTCAGGAGCAATGTGCGTGTCTGTAAACTGCACAATTTTAAATGTACCGTTTTCACTAAAATGTAAATTCTGGCCAGCTGCTGTCAAAACAAGCTGCAGCCAGACAAACAAAACAAAAAAAATCTTTTTCATGCGTATTTTTAATTTTCAAATTCAAAGTTAACTAAAAACAATATCCCCCATCAAACAAACGATTCCTTATCTGCGACAGAAAAACAGGCTTTCAAAACTCGTAACAAATTTGTCAACAAGCCGAAATCCCGTTGTAATAATACTCAATAAATTTCACTCCCACAAATTAAAATAAAAACAGCGTAAGACCAGTAACCCACCATAAGGGAAGAAACAAAAAGTACAGTAAAGATTCCAAAAGCCCTGATTTGCAAACTCCTCATTGCAAATTCTGTATCTCTTAGGCAAATTGAAACAAAAGAAATACAATTAATATTTTTTTCATAAAAAAGCAAAAGTATATCTGCTCCTTTTTGATTTTTACATCAGAACTTTTTTTTATCTTTGTAGCATAATAAACAAAGGGAAAGAATTTATTATATCTACATAACTTTAATAACAAGAATTATGGAATTTGTAACAAATGAAAAACTTACCATTGTTGGTGCTGCCGGTATGATCGGTTCTAACATGGCTCAGACTGCTATCATGATGGGCTTAACTCCTAACATCTGTTTGTACGACCCGTACGCTCCAGGTCTGGAAGGTGTTGCTGAAGAATTGTTCCACTGCGGTTTCGAAGGTGTAAACATCACTTTCACTTCAGATATCAAAGAAGCGCTGACTGGTGCTAAATATATCGTAAACTCAGGTGGTGCAGCTCGTAAAGCTGGTATGACTCGTGAAGACTTGCTGAAAGGTAACGCTGCTATCGCAGAAGAATTCGGTAAGAACGTTAAACAGTACTGCCCAGATGTAAAACACATCGTTATCATCTTCAACCCAGCTGATATCACTGGTTTGATCACATTGCTGTACTCTGGTCTGAAACCAGGTCAGGTTACTACATTGGCTGCTCTTGACTCTACTCGTCTGCGCAGCGAATTGGCTAAACACTTCGGCGTATCTATGGACGCTGTTGAAAACTGCCGTACTTACGGTGGCCACGGCGAACAGATGGCTGTATTTGCTTCTACTGCAAAAGTTAACGGTAAAGCTCTGACTGACATCATCGGTACTGACGCTTTGACAAAAGAACAGTGGGCTGAAATCCAGCAGAAAGTTACTAAAGGTGGTGCAAACATCATCAACTTGCGTGGCCGTTCTTCATTCCAGAGCCCATCATACGTTTCTATCGAAATGATTGGTGCTGCTATGGGTGGTAAAGCATTCCGTTGGCCTGCTGGTACTTACGTTTCTAACGATAAGTACGATCACATCATGATGGCTTGGGAAACTTCTATCGACACTGAAGGTTGCCACTGCGCTGAACTGAACGGTACTGCAGAAGAACAGGCTGCTTTGGATAAGAGCTACGAACACTTGTGCGCTTTGCGCGATGAAGTAATCGCAATGGGTGTGCTTCCTCCGGTAGCTGAATGGAACAAGCTGAACCCGAACATTAAGTAATCTATTTCAATTAATCACATGACAAGAGAGCTAAATTCTCTCTTGTCATATTATTTTCTAATACTAATATGAAAAAAATTTATTTTCTTAGCCTCACAATTCTATTTGCAGGTTATGGAGTGTATCATTACATTCAACAAGTTCAAATTCACGAAAGATGTCTTCACTCATGCTAGAAAATATCGAAGCATTAGCACAAGATGAAACAGATCCCAATAGCCGTATATGTTTTAGAGATTGGCGCAAAGCCCCAGATGATGATTCTTTAGCATATTGGGATTGTATTTGTAGTGAATGTGAGTTTTATTGGTTACTTGAAGGACGAAACAGAAGCAAATGTCTAAAATAATGATAAAAACACTATCTGCTTTAATTTTAAGCAGTCTGATTGCAGGAAGCTGCTCCCGCTCCAATAGCGGGAGTCCTGTCTCATTACCTGCCATTACAGAAGTTACCTGCGACAGTATTGTTACTCCCCCTGTTCTGTTATCCGTAACCCGGCTTTTTACAATCAAAGACCAAATGGTAGCTTACCAAGAACGAAATGACACGCTATTTTCTTTTTGGAAACTCCCAGAATGCCAACTGCTTTATTCTGCCGGAATCCGAGGAGAAGGGCCGGATGAATTCTTGATGCTTGAACGCAACTTTCAAGAGACGACTCAAGGATTTCGTACTTTCGAATTACAAACCAACCGCATAAAAGATGTCCGGATAACCGAAGAAGGAAACTTGGATGTAATTTCTGATTATCAGCTCCCCACCAACTTGTCACCACTTAACCGCTTCCTATTTCTGGCAGACAGTACCTATTGCTTTGTATCCACAGACGATGCGTACGAATTTACTTTACTGAAAAAAGACGGAACGACTCATAATTTCGGAGCATACCCTACACATTTGTTAAAGGAAGAAACAGACACTCCCAACCGGTTTGTCTATAACAAATTCACCGTAGCTCATCCATCCGGAGATAAATTTGCTGCCTTTTATGCTTACACAGGATTAGTCAGAATCTATAGCTATACCGGAGAATTACTGAAAGAGACGTTATTGCCCACAAAAGAAACAACAGAAAAAGATGAAAAGACGATTTATTACCACTTGTTTCCCTACGCCACAGACCAATATATTTATATCTTAAACCAACAAGAAGACATACAAACACTGGAAAAGTGGAACTGGGAAGGAGAACTAATCAGCCGTTATGCCTTAAATCATCCTGTCAGTAGTTTTGTCATAGATAAAGAGGAAAAACGGATGTATGCAGTCAGCAAAGAACGAGAGGACTGCATCTATATATACCAGATAAACTAAGGAAGCTTATCTCTCCATAAAATGACTCCGCAATAGCTCCCCGTATCACAATTTACCCAGCCCCTCTTCCGAGGCGATTTATAAACGGATGAATAGCACATATTCTCCGTTTTTTTTTGTATTTTTGCTCCGTAATATGATAGACCAAGCCACCATAGACCGCATACTGGATGCCGCACAGATAGTAGACGTGGTATCCGAGTTTGTTACACTCCGCAAGCGGGGGGTAAACTACATCGGCCTGTGTCCTTTCCACAACGAAAAGACGCCTTCGTTCAGCGTCTCTCCCAGCAAAGGATTATGCAAATGCTTCAGTTGCGGAAAAGGCGGAAACGTGGTACATTTTATCATGGAGCATGAACAGCTCACCTATTACGAAGCACTGAAATGGCTGGCAAGAAAATACAACATCGAGGTAAAGGAACGCGAGCTGACCGATGAAGAAAAACAGGCACACAGCCTGCGCGAAAGTCTGTTCGTGGTAAACCAATATGCGGCCGAATATTTTCAGGACATTCTTTACAACAACATTGACGGGCAGCGTATCGGTATGACCTATTTGCGGGGGCGAGGATTCCGCGATGATATCATCAAGAAGTTCCAGCTCGGTTACAGCACAGACAGCCATGATGCCCTGGCCAAAGCTGCCATTCAGAAAGGATATAAAGCCGACTATCTGGTAAAGACCGGACTCTGCTACCGCAAAGAAGACGGAAACCTGCGTGACCGCTTTTGGGGACGTGTGATTTTCCCGATACACAGTATATCGGGTAAAGTAGTGGCTTTCGGAGGGCGTGTACTGAGCTCTCAGACCAAAAACGTACAGATGAAGTACGTAAACTCTCCTGAGTCGGAAATTTACCATAAAAGCAAAGAGCTATACGGCATTTATTTTGCTAAACAAGCAATCGTCAGACAAGACCGGTGTTTCCTTGTTGAGGGGTATACCGATGTGATATCCATGCACCAAAGTGGGGTTGAGAATGTTGTGGCTTCTTCGGGTACAGCACTGACTCCGGAACAGATACGCCTTATTCACCGCTTTACCAACAATATCACCGTTCTTTACGATGGAGATATGGCTGGTATTAAAGCCAGCCTGCGCGGTATTGATATGCTGCTCGAAGAAGGCATGAACGTAAAAATCTGCCTGCTCCCCGATGGAGATGACCCAGACAGCTTCGCCAGAAAGCACAATGCAACGGACTTTCAGGCATTTATCAACAACCATGAAGTAGACTTTATCCGTTTCAAGACTAACCTGTTGCTGGAAGAAGCCGGAAAAGATCCCATCAAACGGGCTTCGCTTATTTCGAGTATCGTAAAGAGTATTGCGGTTATTCCCGAAGAGATAGTACGCTCTGTGTATATTCGTGAATGTAGCCGACTGCTTGATATGAGCGAAAAAGTGCTAACCGAGGCTACAAGCCAGATGGTAAAGCAAAATATAGAAAACCGTGAAAAAGAGCAGGAACGAAAAAAGATCAGGGAGGAGAGACAACAGGCTACTACAACAAATAACGTAACAGCAAACCAACCCTCCACACAAATACCGGAACAGGAAAACATATCGGTACAAGACACTTCTACTCCAGTGATTCCTGACTCCTATCAGTCGTTTATACCTGTAGAAGGGAATGAAAATAAAGTCTTTTTCCAACGGGAAAAAAGTCTGATAAAAATGATTATCCGATATGGTGAGAAAGTGATGTGCTATGTAGAAAACAAGGAACAAGAGCAGGTGCCCTACAAAGTTATAGAATTTATAGCAGCCAGTCTGAAAGAGGATGACCTGCAGTTTCACAATCCGTTACACCGCAAAATCCTCAACGAAGCAGTGGCTCACGAGAAGGACGCTCAATTTACCTCAGAGCGATTTTTCCTGACACATCCAGATCCGGAAATCAACAAACTGGCAGCAGATATGGTGAGCGAACGATACCAGTTGAGCAAATATCATTCGAAAAGTCAGAAAATCATCAGTGACGAAGAACGCTTGTACGAACTGATACCTCGCTTGCTGGTAGATTTCAAACTTTCAATCGTGGAAGAGGAAATGAAGCATACACTGCTGGCACTGACCCAACCGGAAATAGCCGGTAATCCGGAAAAAACCAAGGAAATCATGGAACGCTATAAGACACTGCATCAGACACAGATGCTGATGGCACGCAATGCCGGAGACCGTATCGTAAATCCTTTTTCCTGAAAAAGGAGAAAGGATTTATACGCGACGGATTAAGTTCATAAACTCTTCGCGAGTCTTGGCCTGATTGAAAGCACCGGTAAAATCAGAAGTAGTAGTAATGGAATTCTGCTTTTCCACTCCACGCATCTGCATACACATGTGCTTGGCTTCTATAACTACCATTACCCCCAGCGGATTCAATGTTTCCTGAATGCATTCCTTAATCTGCAGAGTCATTCTTTCCTGCACCTGAAGTCTGTGAGAAAAGATGTCAACGACCCGAGCTATTTTACTCAAACCAGTGATATAACCATTCGGGATATAGGCTACATGTGCTTTTCCATAAAAAGGAAGCATATGATGCTCACACAAAGAAAAGAAATCAATATCCTTAACAATAACCATCTGGCTGTATTCTTCCTTAAACTTGGCAGCATTAAGCACCGCCTTCGGGTCCATTCTATAGCCACGTGTCAAAGTAAGCATAGCTTTGGCCACACGCTCAGGAGTCTTCAATAAGCCTTCTCTGTCTACATCTTCGCCTAACAGCGAAATAATTTCTTTATAATGCCCTCTCAAGCCTTCCAGCTTATCTTCAGGCCATTCCATCTGTGATGTTTCAATCATTGTTCAATCGGAATATTAATCTGTTCACGCACTATTGCAACCTCTTTAAAATCACCTGTAGCTTTAAGTTTTCTCATGGCTACATCGGCCTCTTCGATACTTTTATAATCTCCTACGCGGCACAGCCAGCGAGGAGGCTGGAAGAAAGTATATACAGGAATTTCGGGAAAGGCTTTTTTTACTTTCTCGGCTACGGCCGAAGCTTGGTCACGCGCTGCTCTGGAGTTATTTCCGGCATAAACCTGCACTCTGTATCCTCTGGCCTTAAGCACACGTTGCGCCTCGGTTGCAGTAGAACGGTCGTAGCGAAGCCCTATCAGATTCGTAATTCGGCTATCTGCGTGGATAGTTACAACTCCCTTACCCGTATTGCTCTGCAAGCTTTCCACAATTGTTCTTTGGGCAAACAGAGGAAAGGCCAACAAACAAAAAAGAGATGCAAAAACGTACTTCATGACTAGTAATTTAAGAATAAGTTTGTCACCCTGAGTGCATGGTATACAAATTCATGCAACCCAGAATGACAAAAAAACCAATTTAAAAATCTATGGCAGAATTATTTAAAAGCATCGATGATACCTTTGAAGTCAGCAACTTTCAAAGCAGCACCACCAATCAAACCACCGTCTACATCAGGATTTGCGAACAATTCTTTTGCGTTAGAAGGTTTGCAGCTACCACCGTAAAGGATAGAAGTGTTTTCTGCAACTTCGTTACCATATTTTGCAGCAACCAAAGAACGGATATGAGCGTGGATTTCCTGAGCCTGTTCTGGAGTAGCAGTTTTACCTGTACCGATAGCCCAAACCGGTTCGTAAGCCAAGATAACTTTACCGAAATCTTCAGCAGACAAAGAGAATACAGAAGCCAACTGAGCTTCTACAACTTCATTCTGTTTGTTAGCTTCGCGTTCTTCCAATACTTCACCGATACAGAAGATAGGTTTCAGGTTGTTAGCCAAAGCCAATTTAACTTTTTCTTCCAGAATTTCTACTGTTTCGTGATAGTATGCACGACGTTCAGAGTGACCCAGGATTACATACTGTGCACCTGTAGAAGCAACCATTTCTGCAGAAACTTCGCCTGTATAAGCACCAGAAACTTTGTCAGCGCAGTTTTCAGCACCTACACCGATGATAGCGCTATCAACGATTGGTGTTACAGAAGCCAAGTGAATAAACGGAGTACAGATGATAACATCGCAGTTTGGTTTGTCTGCAGTCAATGCTTCGTTCAACTCTTTTGCCAAGGCAATACCTTCCTGCAGGTTTTTGTTCATTTTCCAGTTACCTGCTACAATATTCTTTCTCATTGTTATTAATTAATTAAAGGGTTAATTATAAATTAATTATCTGTTTGTTTCTTTCTTTTTTTCCACCGTAACCACAAAAAGTCCAAAACGGAAACTACCAAAAGTGGAATTATAAAACACAATATCACTTCTGTTATTTTGTGCACGACAGTCTTTTGATTTACATCTCCCAAAGGCAGTTTATGTAAAGGCGCCGACAGCTGATATTCATCGGGGAGATTGTTCAGACTCCATTTATTAAGAATAGTGCCTTTTTTCAATAAAACCATACCAGGGTTAGAGCGTACGACTGTTTTCAGAACAATATCGTCCATCAAAGCAAAGTTATACTCGGCTCCTGTACGTTCCTGCCATTCTGCAATTACTTCATCCGAGGAAGAAGTCAGGCAATAGAAGGTATATCCGTATTCTACACTGTAATCGTATATTTCATTAATCAGGTCGATTGTACTGTCGTCTGCCTCTTCCAAACGATGAGCAATCAAGAGAAATACATAATTATCCGTATCCAAAATAGAGTCGGTAAGGTTTGTTCCATCCTCCTGTGATACGATTGAAAAATCAAGAATCGGTGGTTCGTAACCTTTTTCCTTGACTTCTGTCACGGCATCAACAAAATGCCAAAGCGTATCTTCCGGCAGATTTGTCTCGGTAAAGAGCTGCTGCTTACCATCCTTTTCATAAATAAATTTAGTTTCGTAAACTGTAGGCTTTTTACCTTCAGGTATTTCCATTCCCTCACGAATATTGGCTCCAATATAGTAAGGTCTGAAATCAAATACCGGCAACTGTCTGTAACAATAAAGCGAAAAGCCAAAGATAAACAATGAACTATACATCGCTATCAGCCAATCAACCTTATCTGTTACAAGGTTATGAATCCGAGGATACCATTTATAAATAGAAAATGCCGCCAATAACAAGACCAAATTTTTAAAAAAAGTTTCCCAGTTTGACAGCACCAGCACGTCGCCAAAACAACCGCAATCGGAAATCGGATTAGCCAAAGCCAGCCATAAAGTAAGAGGAGTCATAGCCAGCATCACAACCAGCATCAGTTTAGAAACCCAACGTTTATGAATTCCAAACAATAGATATACGCCAAGAGAAAATTCCAGCAAAGCCATCACAACCGCTCCCAACAAAGGAAAAATAGAAGGAAAGCGCTGTAACAGATTCATAGCCTCCAGGTAATCCTGAATTTTATAAACTGTACCTAGCGGATCATTTGCTTTTACAAAACCAGAAAAAATGAAAACTACCGCCAGTAAATACTGACAGCCAAGTGTCCACCACCGGATAATTGTATGTAAATTTTTCGTCTTCAAATATGTCCTGTTTATAAATTGGGCCTAAATTTTCCTATTGCCATCATTATGATGCAAATTTACTTTTTTTTCGGATACCATATACGCAAAAGAGGCGGAAAAGTATTTCTTCCCCACCTCTTTTATATTTATTTACTAACAAAGTTTTATGAACATCTTAAAATCTGTCCCGGACGTAGTATTGTAGTTCTAGTAATCCGGTTCAATTTACAAAGTTTGTCTATAGAGACATGCGTCAAGCGAGAAATCCTTCCAAGTGTATCTCCTTTACGAACTTTGTGATACTTGATAGAACTATCTCCGGAAGCCGTTGTTGCTTTTGCAGCTAAAGTAGAACGGTTACCATTGCGCTGATATGCATAACGGTTAGCTCCCTTAATGAACAAATAATTATCAGCAACGATATCTTGTTTTTCAAAATTAAACAGGAACTCTGGATTAATTACTTCTCCCAAGAAGCGAGTTTCAAAATGCAAGTGAGAACCTGTAGAACGACCGGTGTTACCACCCAAACCAATCGGTTCGCCAGCTCTTACATACTGGTCTTCTTTTACAATCTGCTTAGACAAATGGCCGTAAATGGTTTCCAATCCGTTTTCATGGCGAATTACCACATATTTACCGTAACCACGGCGTTCATATTTCACCATACGAACCTTTCCATCGAAAGCTGCACGGATAGTATCACCGATATATACCTTAATGTCTAAGCCATTATGCATTCTACGCCAACGCGGACCGCAACGGGATGTTATCTTGGTATGCGTAGTCGGCATACAATATCCGGTCAAATCAATCCGGAAAGTATCCGGAACGGTTACTGCATTACCATATGCATGAACTCTTTTATTATCCCAGTTAGGATACAAACTATAAGCAGGATATGCTGCCTGTTCCGCCTTAATCTGGCGGATTAACGCCACAGAGTCTACGGCTTTCAACTTTCTGTCAATAGGGGCCTGGCGAGCCAGCAAATCCTGTCCGGAAACCTGAACACTCACTAATGTCATTGCTGCCAATGCCACTACCTTTACACATTTCAAAATCATTAGCTAAATACTCTTTTTTATTAAAATAGAAATATCAGCCTTCAGATACAAATACGTCTACAAATACGTTTGATTCTTATTTGTATATGAAGACCATGTTAATTGAACATCTATATTTCATAGTTGGTTTTCCAAAAAACCGCCCAAATATACAAATTTTTCTTGATATAAGAAATAGCCAATTAACTATTTTTCAGGTATTTTCCCATTTCAACCCTTAATTTGGAAAACGATTTTACAAATGTGAAACGAATCCTTATTTCAAGAAATGACAGACCAGTCGACTGATTTTTTATTCAATTCACGCAATTGCTTCCATAAAATTTCATTTTCCGGCAATATTTGCTGCGGATCAGCATCAATAATCTTCTCGGCTACCTCACGAACATATTGCAACAACTGTCCATCCTTGGCTATATCAGCAATCTTCAAATCAAAAGCGACCCCACTCTGCTGCGTTCCTTCCAAATCACCCGGACCTCTAAGCTTAAGGTCCGCTTCGGCTATTTCGAATCCATCGTTTGTCTGCACCATTATCTCAATACGTTTGCGCGTATCTTCGGACAGCTTATACCCTGTAACCAGGATACAATACGACTGGTCGGCTCCACGACCAACACGGCCTCTGAGCTGATGTAGCTGCGAGAGCCCAAAGCGTTCGGCATTTTCTATAACCATTACTGAAGCATTCGGAACATTTACACCTACTTCAATCACAGTCGTAGCAACCATTATTTGTGCTTCGCCTGATACGAAACGCTGCATTTCCTCATCCTTTTCGGCAGGCTTCATCTTACCGTGCACCTTACTGACCTTATACTCAGGAAAAGCTTCACACACATGCAAATAGCCCTCTTCCAGATTTTTTATATCCATTTTTTCACTTTCCTGAATCAATGGATATACAATATATACCTGACGTCCTTCCTGAATCTGCCTCCGAATAAAAGCATACATTTCCATACGGCGATTGTCAAACTGATGTACAGTCTGTATAGGTTTTCTGCCTGGAGGCAATTCATCGATTACAGAAACATCCAAATCTCCGTATAAGGTCATTGCCAGTGTCCGAGGAATCGGAGTAGCCGTCATAACCAGTACATGTGGCGGTAAGGAATTCTTTGTCCACAACTTAGCACGCTGAGCAACTCCAAAACGATGTTGTTCATCGATTACAACCATTCCCAGTGAGGAAAAAGCGACAGAATCTTCGATAACAGCATGTGTACCTATCAAAATCTGCACATCACCAGTTAGCAGTCCTTTCAGTATAGCCTCTCTTTTTTTTCCTTTAACGGAGCCCGTAAGCAAAGCAACCTTAACATCCATACCATACAAGAAGCGTTCGATTGTTTCATAATGTTGTCCAGCCAGAATTTCCGTAGGTGCCATCAGACAAGCCTGAAAACCATTATCAAGCGCAATCAGCATGGTCATTAATGCAACCAGTGTCTTACCACTACCTACATCTCCCTGTAGCAAACGGTTCATTTGTCTGCCAGAGCCCATATCCTTACGGATTTCCTTAATCACCCGCTTCTGGGCTCCTGTAAGCTGAAAAGGAAGATTATGCTCGTAAAACGAATGAAAAATTTGCCCTACACGCTCAAAAACAATCCCCTTAAAACGCCGCTGACGTTCCTTAGTATAACGTAAAATATTGAGCTGTACATAAAACAATTCTTCAAACTTTAAACGATATTGCGCCTTACGCAAAGATTCCGGACTCTTAGGAAAATGGATAGTACGCAAAGCCTCATCAAGCGACATCAAATGATGCTGCTCGACAATAGAGGGACTCAGCGTCTCGGGTAAAGGCTGCTGTAATAACGCAAATAAATTATTCTGAATTTTTTCGAGGGCATGCGAATTCATGCCACTGCGTTTCATTTTTTCAGTCGTATTGTAATACGGCCGTAATCCCATAGTAGAAAGAGTTATTTCTCCCGCCGGATCAATATCGGGATGGGCGATATTTACTCTACCATTAAAAACGGTAGGTTTTCCAAACACCAGGTATTCTTCATTAACTTTATACTTACTTGTAATAAACTTCAGTCCCTGAAACCAGATTAAATCGATAAAGCCAGTTCCGTCTGAAAAATGTCCTACCAGCCTCCGCTGGCGTCCCTCACCAAAAGTTTCAAAACTCATAATACGTCCTTTCAACTGAATATAAGGCATATTTCCGTCTATTTCGTGGACGTAATACAAGCGACTCCTGTCTACATATTTATAAGGGAAATAATACAACAAATCACGCAAGGAAAAAATATTCAGTTCCTTGTTCAGCAAAGCCGCCCTTTGCGGACCTACTCCCTGCAAATATTTTATATCCCTTGTCGTAATATCAAACATTCCTATAACAAAGCCTCCGCTATTTTCAAGTCAAAAGGGGTTGTCAACTTAATATTTTCTCTATTTCCCGGCATCAATGAAACTTCAATACCCATCGCTTCAACAACCGATGCATCATCTGTAAAACTATCTGTATAAGGCTGTCTGTATGCTTCTTTCAACATCACCACTGGAAACACCTGTGGTGTCTGTACCAATTTATAAGCACTTCTAGGCACTGTAACACTGCCTTCTGCATCAATTCTACGTACGGTCTCCACCACATCTGTAACTGGAACGACAGCTTTACCTTGCATAGCAGCCTCATAACAAGCAGCAATAACATCTTGCGACACAAAAGGCCGTACTCCATCGTGTACTCCTACAACGCCATCAGCATCGACCCATGCGAGCCCATTTTTTACTGAATGAAAACGAGTTTCACCGCCATCTGCGATACGATATGGAAGTGAGAAATGGTAAGTATTACATAGCTCTTTCCAGTAAGCCTGCTGGCTTACCGGAAGAACCAATATAATATCCATTGTACTGTCATAAGCATAGAAAGTTTCGATTGTACGCATCAATACAGGCTTCCCTTTTACTGGAATAAACTGTTTGGGGATATCTCCCCCCATGCGCAGTCCCTTTCCACCAGCAACAATGATTATAAACTTTTTCATCAGGCCAGAATCATACCTTTTTTCAATTCCAAAGCTTTCTCTGCACCCACGAATGTCTCAAGAATTGCAAAAGCAAAAGCCCATGCTGCACCCGGACCTTTTCCGGTAATAAAGTTACCGTCTTTTTCTACCAGATTAGCTGTATAGTTTGCTCCTTCCAGATATTTATCGAAACCTGGATAACATGTTGCATTTTTGCCTGCAAGTAATCCTCTGTTTCCATAAACCATAGGACCGGCACAAATAGCAGCCAACGGTTTACCGGCTTCAGCAAAATCCATAATCAGATGTCCCAATCCTTCGTGTGCATCCAAATTTGTTGCTCCAGGTAAACCACCCGGCAACACAATCATAGCAACCTCTTCTTTATCCAGCTCTTCAAACAACAGATCAGCAGCCAAAGTTACACCATGAGAACTAGTAACCATTTTTTCACCTGTTACAGAAACAGTCTTCACCTCAAGACCACCACGTCTGAGGACATCTAATGGAGCCAAAGCTTCCACTTCTTCGAATCCATTCGCCAAAAAAATACAAATTGTTTTCATAAGCTGTTATTTATTAGAAGTTATTAAAAACAGATTTTTATCTCAGTTTAAAGTAATACGTAATTGTACCAGACTGATTATTTACACCATCTACCGTATTAAAGCGTGCCCGACGAGCAGCCTCTTCAGCCGCACGGCGCAATGCCGCATTTACAGTATTGGTACGTTTATTAATGCTTGTACTTATTACACGTCCAGAAGGATCGACAACAATAGTAACCACCACTCTACCCTCCTCCTGTACATTATATACAGGTTTAGGCAGACCTGCAGGCCCTAAAGAACGACCACTCAGGTCAAAAGTTCCATATCCTCCGACT
>ERZ772818.861-NODE-861-length-29616-cov-4.486959_pt1 | contig 29616 bp, 24 predicted proteins | sample MGYA00580837_ERZ772818 | MGnify/ENA primary metagenome ERZ772818 (study PRJEB29015, sample SAMEA2737671) | human gut metagenome | biome: human gut; feature: human-associated habitat; material: faeces | place: China | collected 2012 ...
TGCTACTACTAAGAGTTGGTTAGAAGATAAGTTAGGTGGTAGTGGAACTGTTGTTATTGCTTGATAATTAAAGTAACCTTGTGTAAAGAGGTTGCTTTTTTCTTTTAAAAAAGTATTTATCATGATAGAATTAAAGTAGAAAGAAGGTTTTAATTATGACAGCACATATAGAAAGTAGTAAAGATGATATTGCAAAAAGAGTATTGATGCCAGGAGATCCATTAAGAGCTAAATATATAGCAAATAAATTCTTAGAAGATGCAAGATGTATTAATCAAACTAGAGGTATGTTTGGTTTTACTGGTAAATATAAAGGAGTAGATGTTACTATCTTTGCATCAGGTATGGGTGGACCATCTATTGGTATTTATGCTTATGAGTTGTATCACTTTTATGATGTAGATAAAATTATTAGAATAGGTACTTGTGGTAGTAATAAAGAAAGTGTTAAAGTACGTGATTTAGTAATAGGAGAAGATGCTTATACCTTATCAAGTTATCCTAAATTATTCTTTGATGATGATAATAAAGTATTTTCTGGGGATGATGAAGTTGTAAATTCACTTTATAAACATGCAGTTGATGATGGTGCAAGAGTAGAAAAAGGTACTATTATGACTAGTGATATCTTTGATGTTTATGTTGATAAAGAACGTTATATGAAAAATTATGATAGCAGAATTGATACTTTAGTATCCGAAATGGAAGGGGCAATTTTATACTGTATAAGTAAACACTTAAATAAAAAAGCAGCTTGTATCTTAACAGTAGTTGACTCTATGTATGAAAAAATTGAACTATCTAGTCATGATAGAGAACAAGCTCTTGATCAGATGATTACCGTAGCACTTGATACAGTTATTGAATAAAAAATAATATTAAAGTAAATACTAGAAAAAGGTGATAATATGCAATATACAAAAAAAGATTTAGGTTCTTATAACTTACATTTTATTAAAACTAATAATTATAAAACTATAACTGTAAAAATTTATTTAAGAGAAAGAGCTGATAAAGATATAATTACTAAGAGAAACTTTTTAAATAGTATGTTATTCTTATCTTGTAAAGATTATCCTACTAAAAGAGAGATGACTTTAAAAGCTCAAGACTTGTATGCTGCTACTGTTAATTATAATTCTAGAAGATTAGGCAATTATTTTGATACAATATATACTTTAAAAGTATTAAATGATAAATATACAGAAGAAGGAAACTTTAAGAAGTGTCTTTCTTTCTTCTCGTCTATTTTATTGAATCCTAATGTTATAGATAATGCTTTTACAGAGAATGATTTTAAAGTTGTATACTCTAGGATGAAGTCTAATTTGGAAAGTTTAGAAGATGATAAAGCAAGATATGCTACTGTTAGACTATTAGATGAAATAGATAAAGATAGTAGTGTTTCTATTAGACAAGTTGGATATTTAGAAGACTTAGATTATATTACTAAAGAAAATTTATATGACTATTACTTATATATGATTAATCATGATTTAATTGATATATTTGTATTAGGTGATATAGATGTAGATAGTGTAAAAGAAATGGTAGAAGATACCTTTAATATTAATACTTTTAAAAAGAGAAATGATGATTTACATTTAAATGTATGTGAAAGAAAGAAGACTAAGTATGTAGAAGAGTTAGTAGATGCTAAACAGAGTCAATTAGCAATAGCTTTATCTTTAAAAAATTTAACATTATATGAGAGAAATTATCCTTTAACACTATATAATATAATATTAGGTGGAGGAGAAAACTCTTTACTATTTCAAGAAGTTAGAGAGAAATCTTCTCTTGCTTACTATATAGGAAGTACTCCAAATAAGTGTGATGATTTAATATTAATTAGATCAGGTGTAACACCTACTAAAGAAGATAAAGCTTTAGAGCTTGTTAAAAAACAGATTAAAAGGTTAAAGAAAGGGGACTTTACGGATAGCGATATAGTAAAGGCGAAAGAGTATTTTACTACTGCTTTAGATGATATGTTAGAAAGTCCACTTGAAATAATTGATTGCTATTATATGATGGAAGTATTAGGATCAGATGACTTTAAGACTAAAAGAGAAAAGATGTTAATGGTAACAAAAGAGGAGATACTAGCTGTAGCTAATAAAGTTTCTCTTCATACAGTATTTTGTTTAAAGGGGGTAAATAATGAAGAAAATTGAAATAAAAGGAACTGATACTTATTACTATAGAGAAAAACTTACTAATGGGTTAGATGTTATATTATTACCAGATGAGAATTCTAAGAAGAAAAATTATTTTATTAATCTTGGTACTTATTATGGAGCTTTAACTAATAGCTTTGAACCAGTTGGTAAAAAGAAAATGATTGATTTTCCTCATGGAATAGCCCACTTTCTAGAGCATAAATGTTTTGAGATGAAAGAAGAGCCTGCTCCTTTTGAATTTTATGCTTCAACAGGAAGCTATGTAAATGCTTTTACTAATTATGATACAACTTGTTATGTTGTATCTGGTAATAAAAAGTTTAAAGAAAACTTAGAAGAGTTGTTAAACTTTGTCTTAACACCTTATTTTACTGATGAGAACATCTTAAAAGAACAAGGTATCATTACAGAAGAGATACATATGCGAGAAGATGATCCTGATTATCAAACTTTCTGTACTTTAGCTGATAACCTATATCATGAATATCCTTTGAAATACCCAGTAGCAGGGAAAGATACAGATATTAAAAATATTACTAAGGAGTTATTATATGACTGCTATAATACTTTTTATAGACCAGAGAATATGTTTTTAGTAATTGGTGGAGTATTTAATGTCGATGAAGTTATTCCTCTTGTTAATAGTAAGTTTAATAAATTAGGTTTTACTAATAATAATAGTAAAGTAAAGAAAAAAGTGATTCATGAAAAACTAGAAGTAGTAAAAGAAGAAGAAACTATTATAAAAGATGTTAAAAGAGAAAAACTATGTATTGGTTATAAAATGAAGCGTGATAGTTTTCCTATTAAAGATGATATGATATTAGATTTATACTTAAATATGCTTTTATCAATTAATTTTGGAAATACTTCTATCTTTCAAGAAAAAGTTAGAAATAATAATTTAGCTATGATGGATGGTTATTGTTTTGATAAAGCTGGAGATATTTTAACCTTTATAGTAGAAACTGATGTCTTAGATGAAGATGGTTATCTAGCTTTATTAAATGAAAAGTTAAATAATTTAGTGGTAGATGTTAAAGATTTAGAAAGAGTTAAGAAAGTATGGATATCTTCTGAAGTGATGAAGACAGATTATAAAGAAGCGATGGTTAATAGTATTGTAACTGATCTTAATTTATATCATGACTTTTGTGATCACTATATTAATCTTATTAGAGATATGAATATAGAGACGATGAATAAAGTTATTAAGTGTTTAAACTTTAAGAATAAAGCTTTAGTTAGAATGATTAGTAAGAAAGATGAATAGTCTTTCTTTTTCATATATAAGGAAAGTGCGTTTAGATTATTGCTGAAAGAAAAGTGGATTTATTAAAACTAAACCCACCACGAAAAGATTAAAGTAAAACTTCAATAATAGGAAAGTTATAAAAAGTTTTAAATAGTTATTGCAAACGTTTGTTTTGCATGATACACTATGTTCTAATTAATTGAGGTGGTCATATGAAAGTACTTAAAGGATATGTTTTTAGACTTTGTCCAAATGTAGAGCAAAATACTTTAATAAATAAAACTAGTCATTTTAAGGAGCAAATAAAATGTAATGATGTAGTTAGAAAAATCGATAAAGATATGAATAGATTGGAGTTAAGAAAATAACTATGGAACAAATAAAGTTAAATGATATTAATTTTCACTCTTTACAAAAATTAAAACATCAAGGAACAAAAGCTACGCTATATAGAGATGGAAATGTATGTTTTAAAATTTTAGATGGACTATATGACGATGAAAAAGAATTGCTGTATAAAAAACTTCTTGATATGGATGGAATAAGAATAAACAATGTATTATTACCAAAAAAATTGATTGTCAAAGGGGGAAAATTGCAAGGATATACTATGGATTATTTTCATAATTCAATACCATTATCCGATAAATTTTTAGTTAGATATGTAGATAGTAAAAAATTATTTGATTATGTTTTAAAAGCTAGTAAAATATTAAGAACAATTCATAGTAATAATATAATATGTCAAGATTTAAGTTTTGAAAATATCTTAGTTGATTCTAATGGAAATGTAGCATTTTGTGATTTAGATGGATGTAGTTATGATGGACATATATCACCATTTATATCTATATTAATGAAGAGATTTCTTATTGATTACAGGGATGAAAAAATTCTATTGTCATCTAATTTAGATAGAATATCAATGTTGATTTCATTTTATTATTTAATGTATGCTAAAGAAATTCAATGTTTAACTAAAAAACAATATCATAAATTATCTGATAAAATAACAACTCTTGAAAATGCAAAAATGTATGCAAATATGTTAGTTGATAGAAATAATCCTATTGGTCAAGTTCCGTATTTAGATGAATTAATAGATTTAAATGATGATTGTATTTATGATAGATATAAACAATTAAGTTTGGTTAGAAGATTTTTGAAAAGATAAGTGAGAAAAGAAACTGTTAAATGGTAAAGAAAGTACCTTTTGATAATGGACTTTATATAGCTCTAATTATCGTTTTTCTAAGAGAATTGGAAAGTCTCCTAAAAGACACTTTGTTGATCCATCTCTTGCTTGTGCTAGTTTAATTAATTAACGAGTGAAGAACAACTCACTTATTTTTAAATGTAACTAAAAAATAATCTTTCCGTCTTGTGTGACTATTTATTGTTTGCTATACTAGTATTAATATGATAGACAATTTATATGATTGTATCAAGATTAATAATCGTAGTAGGTGAGTAGTAAATAAAAAGGAGTAAATATGAAAAATAAGAAGCAATTATTATTTGCGTTAGGACTAACAGTAATATTATTTTTAATGATTATAAGTGCTAGTTACCTAATATTTTCTATTTCAAAATTAGGTAAAGAAAAAAAGACTGTTAAATCAGGAATTATGTTAATGAATTATACTGGATTAAATAATACGTTTAGTATAAATAAAACATTTCCAACAATGGATAAAGATGGTAAAAATAGTAAAGATTACTTTGACTTTACGGTAGAAAGTAATACTTTGCAAAAAACTAATATTAATTATGAGATAACTGTAAAAGATATAACATCATCAAATAGAAAAATAGATAGTAAATATATTAAACTATATCTAACTAAATTAGATGATTTTGAAAATGAAACAAATGTAATGGCACCAAAAATTTATGAAACAGCTTCATCACAGAATGAAATAACAGGAAGACCATCAGGAGTAATGAGCCTTATTACTGGAACGATAAGTAGTAATGAAAAAGTAAAATATCGTCTTAGAATGTATGTAAATAAAAATTATAATAAAAGTAAGTTTTCATCATTTACTGTTAAAATAAATGTTTATGGCAAGGTAAAGAAGGTAGCAAGTAACAGTAAGTTAAAAGAATACACAATAGATGAAGATTTTCATACTGATTACTATAGACAAAAAATCACTAGTATCATAACTAAAAAAGATAATGAGGTACCAATAACTGCACTTGAAAAGTGGGATTTATCAGAAAAACAAGACAGTTCAATAATAGCTTATATTGAAGATGATGGAACAGGTAAAAGTACTTACAAATTAACTATTGGTGGAAAAGATGGAATAATAGCTAATCAAAGTATGGAAGATTATTTTAATGGATTTAGTAAAGTAACATCTATAGATTTATCGGCATTTGATACATCAAAAGTAACTAGTATGAATGATATGTTTTCTAATTGTTCTAGTTTAACAAATTTAGACTTAAGTAGTTTTGATACATCAAAGGTAACTGATATGTATGATATGTTTTCTAATTGTAATAGTCTAGCAAGTCTAAATGTAAGTAGCTTTTGTACATCGCAAGTGATTTTTATGGGGAGCATGTTTAACAATTGTCAGAGATTAATAAATCTTGATTTAAGTGGTTTTGATATATCGAGGGTAATTGATATGAATAATATGTTTTCTAACTGTTCTAGTTTAACAAGTTTAGACTTAAGTAGTTTTGATACATCAGAAGTAATTAGTATGAATGGTATGTTTTCTAACTGTTCTAGTTTAACAAGTTTAGACTTAAGTAGCTTTGATACATCAGAAGTAATTAGTATGAATGGTATGTTTTCTAACTGTTCTAGTTTAACAAGTTTAGACTTAAGTAGCTTTGATACATCAAATGTAACAGATATGAGTAATATATTTTCTAATTGTAGTAGTTTAATAAATCTAGATTTAAGTGATTTTGATACATCAAAAGTAACAGATATGAGTGATATGTTTTCTAACTGTTCTAGTTTAAAAAGCTTAGACTTAAGTAGTTTTGATACATCAAAGGTAACTAAAATGAGTGATATGTTTTCTAATTGTAGTAGCTTGGCTAACTTGGATATTAGAAAAGCTTCTCTTTCTTGGAAAAACTATGAAATGTTTTCTAAAGTATCACCTGATATAAGTATTATTGTAAAAGATGAAAATATTAAGAAGATGATAAAAATGTGGTTGTATAGTAGTACAGTTACTGTTGCTAAATAAATTGGTAGTTAAATAAGGAGCTAGAAATGAAAAATAAAAGAAAATTATTTTTACCATTAGTATTGGTTTTAATAATAATAGGTATTAGTTATGTAACTTATTACGGTGGTATAGAAAAAAGAAAAAAAATTATAACATCAGGAGCAATATCAATGATGTATGTTGAATCTAGTAATATAATCAGTATAAACAAAGCAATACCAACAATAGATAAAACAGGAAAAGTGAAAATTAATAAGGGTGAATATTTTGATTTTGAGGTGGCTGCTGCTACTAAAGTAAATATGAATATTAACTATGAAATAACGGTAAAGGATGTAACATCATCATCTGGAAAAAAGATAGATAGTAATCATATTAAATTATATTTAACTAAGCTTGATAGTAATAATGATGAGAAAATTGTAATGTCTCCTCAAAAATATAAGATAATTACATCAGCAAATACAAAGACTGGACGACCAGCTGGAGTTATGTCACTTACTAAAAAAACAATGAGTAGCAGTGATACGGTTAAATATCGTCTTAGAATGTATGTAGATGAAACATATAATGTCAAAAAAAATGATGATAATTCATCATTTAGTGTAGAAGTGAATGTCTATGGGAAAATGAAAGAAGCAACCAGTGGTGGTAAACTAAAAGCTTATATGACAGAAAATGATTGGAAAAATAATAAAACACCATCGACTGATTTTCATACTGATTATTATAGAGAAAAAATTACGAGTATTATAACAAAAAGAAATAATGAAGTACCAACAACTGTATTAGAAAAATGGGATTTATCAGAAAAACAAGATAGTTCAATAATAGCTTATATTGAAGATGATGGAACAGGTAATAATACTTATAAATTGACTATTGGTGGTAAAGATGGAATAATAGCTAATGAAAGTATGATTTATTATTTTAATGGATTTAGTAAAGCACTATCTATGGATTTATCGGCATTTGACACCTTAAAAGTAACTGATATGAGTGATATGTTTTCTAACTGTTCTAGTTTAACAAGTCTAGATTTAAGTCATTTTGATACATCAAATGTAACAAATATGAGTAGTATGTTTTCTGAATGTAGCAGTTTAACAAGTCTAGATTTAAGTAATTTTGATACATCAAAAGTAACAGATATGAGTAGTATGTTTTCTTCATGTAGCAGTTTAACAAGTCTAGATCTAAGTAAATTTGATACATTACAAGTAACAGATATGAATGGTATGTTTTTTGGATGTAGTAGTTTAACAAGTCTAGATCTAAGTAATTTTGATACATCAAATGTAACAGATATGAATGGTATGTTTTCTGGATGTAGTAGTTTAATAAATCTAGATTTATTAAACTTTGATACATCTGAGATAAATAATATGAGTTATATGTTTAACAGTTGTATTAGTTTAACAGCCTTGGATTTAAGCAATTTTAATACATCAAATGTGACTGATATGAATAATATGTTTTCTAATTGTTCTAGTTTAACAATCTTAGATTTAAGTGATTTTAACACATTAAAAGTGACTGATATGAGTGAAATGTTTTCTAACTGTTCTAGTTTAATCAGTTTAGACTTAAGCAATTTTAATACTAAAAAAGTAACTGATATGAATAATATGTTTTCTAATTGTTACAGTCTAAGTAATCTAGATGTAAGTAATTTCCATACAACAAAAGTAGTTGATATGAGTTATATGTTTTCTAGTTGCATAAAGTTAAGTAACATAAATTTAAGTAGTTTTAATACATCAAAAGTAAAAACAATGCATGGTATGTTTTCTAACTGTAAAAGTTTAAAATCTCTAAATTTAAGTAATTTTGATACGTCAAAAGTAATTGATATGAATTATATGTTCTTGAAGTGTGGTAATCTAGATAACTTAGATTTTAGAAAAGCTACTTTTAATAAGGAAACTAAACATATAGCAATATTTTCTAAAGTACCTTCTAATATAACTATAATTACTAAAAATGAGAAAACAAAGAATTGGCTTAAAGATAAAATAAAAAGTGATAATATTACTATTGCTTAAATAATTAATAAAGATAGGAGATTATTTTATGAAAAAGAAAAGAAAAATTGTTTTTGTTGTAATACTAGTACTGATTATTATGGGAGGAGCTTTTGGTTATATTTATCTTAATAAGAATAAAAAGAAAAATACCACTATAAAAAATGATAATAAGGAATACTATTCATCTTATAAGATGTCATCTAATGGTCTAGAAGAGTTTGACTTATCATTTTTAAAACTTGAAAATAATAAAAATAATATGTTATATAGTCCATTATCTATCAAATATGCTTTATCAATGTTAAGCAGTGGAGCAAGTGGTAGTAGTAAAAAAGAAATAGATGCTGTTATTGGAGACTATAAGTCTAGGAAATATATAAATAGTGAAAATATGTCTTTTGCTAATGCTATGTTTATTAAAGATAAGTTTAAAGATCAAGTGAAGAAAAGCTATACAGATAAACTAAGTAAGAACTATGATGCATCTGTTATTTATGACTCTTTTGAAACACCAGATAACCTAAACAAATGGGTAAGTGATAAGACTTTTGGTTTAATTAATAATATGTTTGATAAGAAAGTTGCTTATCATAACTTCTACTTAGTAAATGCTCTTGCTATTGATATGGAATGGAATAAATGGTTACAAGCTACTTGTGAAACTTATAAAGAAATGTATAATGTTGCTTATAATCATGAAAAATATAATGATTATATAGATTTAATTGAAAAAGATAATTACCCAAGTCTTGAATTTAATAATAATAGTATGATAGCTAAATCAGTTAAGATAGGGGCATCTATTAATAATTATGATATTATTAAAGACTTAGGAGAAGATAATATTCGTAAGCTTATAACAAGTGAATATCAAGAATTTATTGATAATGATGGCTGTGGTATTAGAACTAATAGAGATACTAATAGTGATGATTTAGATGTTAATAAATATGTAGATAAGTTTATTAATGAGTTAAAGGAAAACTATCATAGAGTAGATACTTCAACTGATTTTATGTTACATACTGATGATAAAGTAAAAGCTTTTGCTAAAGACTTAAAAACTTATAATGGTACTACTTTACAGTATGTTGCTATTATGCCTTTACAAGAAGAGTTAGATAGTTATATAAAAGAGTTAGATAGTTCTGATGTAAATAGTATTATTAAGAATTTAAAAGAGATAAAAAGTGAAAACTTTACAGATGGGAAAGTAATTAAAATTACTGGTAATATACCGTTATTTAAATTTGATTATCAGTTAAAATTAATGGATGATTTAAAGAAAATTGGAATTACCTCAGTATTTAATCAAAATAAAGCAGATTTATCTAATATGGTTACTAGTAAAAACTATATAGATTCAGCAGAACATAAAGCTAATATAGAGTTTTCTAATGAAGGGATAAAAGCTGCAGCAGTAACATCTACTGGTGGTATGGGAGCAGCTAGTTGTGGTTATGAACATTTATTTGATGTTCCAGTAGAAGAAGTTAATATCACTTTTGATAAACCATATTTATTCTTAATAAGAGATAAAAATAGTGGAGAGGTTTGGTTTGTGGGATCAGTTTATGAACCAACTAAAAATAATTAGACATGTATCGTTTATTATACAACACATAAAGGGCTTTTGCCCTTTTTCTATTCTGTCAAAATTAGCTTGACAATGTTAAAAAAAACAATTAAAATATTAAGAAAAACTTTGGAGGGATTACTATGCAAAATAATATTGAAGAAAACTATTTAGGATTATCATTTTTTAATCAATTAAAAATATATGATAAGTTTTTAGAAACATTACAAACTAAAAAGAATAAAAAAGTATCTAGAAGCTTAAATGAAACATTTGATAACTACTTTAACTTTAAAATAAACTTACATGAAGCAATTAATAATATTTCTTATTTAAATAAAAATGAACTAGATGAATTAAAAAATGATTTATTAGAACAAATTCGTGAATATGAAAGTTACTATGATGAAAAAAAAGAGTCTTTTAGTGAGGGTATTAGATGTTTTAATTATCATCTAGGTTCATTCTATCCGTTTGGTACTTGTGAAAATTTAAATAAAATGTTATTTTTTCCTGAAAAATTAACTGATACTGATACAGATCTATTTATAGAAGAATATGACCAATTACCAATTGAAGAAAAAATGAATACTATTGAAGATTTTGCATTTTCCTATATTTTATTAAATGAATTTTTTCTGCCAAGAGAAGTATATTTTTTTGGAAGTGAAGAGGATATAGAAAATATTATGAGAGGAGTATTAAAAGATAATTATGAAGATTATGAAAATTTGAGTACTGATAATAAATTTCATATATTAGAAGATCTTATAAGATGTGTAAATGAGTATTTAGATAGTCCTAAAATAAATTTTAATACTTCACAAAAAATACAGGAAGTTGCTACTACAAATAAAAAACAAGCTAAACAAAAGTATATTAATAAAAAAATTAATAGAAGATAAAAGAGGTGGTAGTGTAAATAAATCTTTCTTTTCTTTTTTTGTATATTCCGATAAACTTTTTCTCAGTAGGCTAAAATTACCCTCTTGCACATTCTAAAAACATTTGCTATAATAAATAGCGTCAAAAGAAAGTGTTCCGCTTTACTTATATATATGAACACTGGTTATAGTTAGGAGGAATAGACGATGAATATTATTGACAAGATTAATGAAAGACAAATTAATCCTGAGATTCCTGAATTTAGAGTTGGAGATACTGTTCGTGTTGATGTAAAAATCAAAGAAGGTAAAAGAGAACGTATTCAGGCATTTGAAGGTGTTGTTGTTGCAAGACGTGGTGGTAGTGTTTCTGAAACATTTACTGTTCGTAAGATGTCATCTGGAGTAGGAGTAGAAAGAATTTTCCCAATTCATTCTCCAAAGATTGATAAGATTACAGTAGTACGTCGTGGTCGCGTTCGTAGAGCTAAACTAACATTCTTAAAAGGAATGGTTGGTCAATACAAAATCAAAGAACGTGGACAAAAACAAAAGAAAGTAACAGAAGAGTAGATTTAGTCTACTTTTTTTGCTTAGGTGAAAGTATGGAAAAAATGAAAGAATTAATACCTTATATTGTAATATTAATTGTAGTTATTTTAGTAAAAAGTTTTATTGTCTCTCCGATAAGAGTTAATGGAACTAGTATGGTCCCAACTCTTCATCCTAAAGATATTATGATTCTAAATAGAACGGCTTATTATACTAAGAATCCTAAAAGATTTGATATTGTAGTAGTAGACCTTGAAGATGAAAAAGTTATTAAAAGAGTAATAGGTTTACCTGGGGAGACAATAGAGTATCGGGATAATACTTTATATGTTAATGGGAAAAAAGTAAAAGAAAATATAAAAGAAGTTGATACAGCTGACTATGAAAGTGGTAAGATTCCCAAAGACTCTTATTTAGTATTAGGAGATAATAGAAGAGGGTCATATGATGGAAGAATGTTTGGTTTTGTTAAGAAAAGTCAAATAGAAGGGAAGACATCGCTAACTATTTTTCCATTTGATCGAATAGGATTTAGAAAGTAATTAAGGAAGATTAAATTAAAAGAGCAGTAATGCTCTTTTAGCTTTTCTTAGAATTAATTTCATCAATAATAATAGTAACAGGGGCATTAGCAAAATAAGAATTAGTATTTATGTTTGCTATATCTGGTGTTTTTAAGTAGATAGTCTTTTTAGAAAGATTAACCAGTTCATAAGGTGTTTTATTATCATTTACGGTAATAATTCCTTGAGCTATTACTGGAAGAGTTTTCTCATTATAAATCCACTGACTAGCCCCTACATAGATATTATCAGTGTTTAATGGTCTTAGTCCAATAGAGATAAAATCTTTGTTCTCATCAAAAGATTGACCACTTAATTTGCAATAACCATAAAGAACAATTGATACTTTATAAGCACCTATTCTTGTAAAATAAATTAAGTTTTCTCTTTCATCTAATGTTAAAATATTTTGATTATCTAATTCTTTTCTTGATATGGGAACTCTTTCATTTTCTAAAACAGAAATTCCTTCACTTGTGCCATTTTCAAAAGTGGCTAAATAAACTATACCAAGTTGTTCTCTACCATTTGGACCAGTTGGGCCAGTTGCTCCTTGCTCACCTTGGGGTCCTCTTGGTCCTTCTATTTTTCCAGCATCAATCCATTTCTTATCATTATCACTCCAAATGAATAAATTTCCATTTACTAAATAGCTATCGCCAACATTACCAGTAGGATGATTTCTTAATAACTCATCAAGTGTAGCATAAGTACCTTTAAAAGTAATACCAGTTCCGTCCTTACCCTTTGGAATATAAAAGTCTAAAAGGTGATTAGGTCCTCCAGTTATATCAATTACTTTAGCATTATCTTCGTTAGTGGTAAATGTTGAACGAACATTAATAGTTTCTGATAAACCTCTAGGTCCAGTAGGTCCTAGAATATAACAATTCTTAAAACATTTCTTAGACATAAGTATACTTCCTTTCTATATAATGTATGAAAGCATAAAAAAAAGAATAATTATAATTAACTATTCTGTAATTCTTCCTATTCTAAACTGGTAAATACTTTTATCACCATTTATTGTTTCTTTTAAATTAGCTTCAATTCCTTTGTACTGAAAATATTCTGATGTTTTAGAGTTATCTTTTTTTTCATTATCTCTTGTTCTAATAACACTATCATAAATCATTTTAATATCTTCATCTTCTAAAGAATTATTATTAGCTTTTAGAAAGGCTTTAATAATTTCTTTTGTTGTATCACTTTCTTCTTTATAGTAAATAGACATAACAGAAACATTTTTATTATCTGTTTGAAAAACAAAAGTTATACCATTAGTTGTATACTCATATAAATTATCTTTCTTTTCAAGATTCTTAGAATTAACTTGATAACTTTCTAAGTCTTTCTCTTTTATAATATTATTATAGTTTTCTAAGAGTTTAGTTAAACTGATATTCTTTATTGTTTCTAATTTGCTCATTTTTGAGAAATCAATTTTCTCATTTTCTTTTTTTTGCTTATCTAAATATTTTTTAGTTATATTAGTACCTAATAGATAAGAACAAAATCCTAGGATAATAGCTAATAATATTATAATTATTTTATCCTTTTTATTAAGACTTTTTTTTGCTTTTTTCTTCTTCATTATCTTCACCCTGTAGATATTATAGCATATTTTTCTTAAAATACTGTTATTTTTCTTAGTATTTAGTTATAATATAAGTGAAAGGAAGTAGTGCAATGTATCTTTCAAGTATTAGAAGTGTTGATTTACACGGAATGGATAGAATTACTGCTAGAATAACAGTAGATGAGTTTATAACTGACTTAATAAGATTAAAGGAGGCAAAAGGAGTTATTATTCACGGTATTGGAAGTGGTATACTAAGAAAAGAAATAGCAGATTATCTTCGCCATGATAAAAGAGTTAAAGAATATAAGCTTGACTTTATGAATCCGGGTTGTACAGTAATTAATTTGGAAGATAAGTTGACAAAATGAGAAAAAAGAGGTATAATATGAGCCGATAGAGAGGAAGGGATATTCCTATGTATACTGAAGAATATGATAAAAGACCATTTCCGTTTAGAGATTTTTTATTGAAGTTTATTATAATTGTTATATTTGCTTTATTACTCGTTTGGCTAATACCAAAATTTATTAGCCCTAAAACAGGTAGTAATGAAGTAACTTCATCAAAAGTCTTTGAAAAGAATTTAACTACTATGAAAAAAGCTAGTGTTAATTACTATAGCAAGAAAGAAAATTTACCAACTGATAATAGTAAAGAGGTAATTACTTTACGTCAAATGATTAGTAAGAATATGCTTAGAGCTTTTACTGATAAGAATGGTAAAGCCTGTAATGTAGATAAGAGCTATTCTGAAATAACTTCTGATAATGGGGAATATGTTTTAAAAGTAAAATTAAAATGTAGTGATGAAGAAGATTATGTTTTAACTAAACTTGGAAGTTATTCTTATTGTACTAGTGAAATATGTGAAAAAGATCTTAGTAAGACGGATACTAAGAGTGAGGAGTCTTCAACTACTACTAATAATAAGACGAATAATGAGACAAAGACGGATGAAATTGAAACTCCTGATACTAGTGATAGTGAGAGCGAAAAAGATGAAGAAAGTGACTCTAGCGATACAGCCGTAAACTATACTTATGAATATCAGAAAACAACAGTCGGGACATTTTCTAGTTGGAGTGATTGGTCAGGAAAGGCTAAAAATAGTGAAAGATATAAAGAAATAACTTGTGCTACTAATGATAGTAATTGTTTAAAAGAAATAAAAGTTACTACTAGAAGAGAAGTTATCGGTAAAACACCTTTAGGACAAAATGTTGTTGCCACAGTTAGTTATTATCAGACTAGAACTAGAACTTATACTCCAGGAGTAACTGATACAAAATGGAGTAGTGAAAATGATGAAGCACTTTTAAACTCTGGATATAAAATGACAGGAAATAAGAAAGAGTTAAATTAGGAGGAAAAGATTATGATGAATAAGTATTTAGAATATTATCAATTCCATGAAAAAGATGAAGATGGTAATACAGTGTGTTTGTATTGTATTGTTAAAAGAACTGATGATGGTATATATCTTGAATTTGAAAAAGATTATAATACTGCTTTAAAAGAGTTAAAGGAATTTGCTTACGATAATGAAATATATACTACGGAAGAGTTAAAAAATAGTAGTAAATTACATTTGCAAGTTTCTAATAAAGAATTTAGAGAAGAATTAGCAAAAAAATATGGTTATAAAACTGATGAAATTAATAATTTTAATGAAGAGCTTGGAATTAGTCTAATAGTGCCGTTAGATGATAATAAAATAAATTATGAAGAGGTCATTGATCCAAATCCATTAAGAAGAACTATTAGTACTAATGATGGTGATGAGAATGCAGAAGAAGAGATGGAAGAAGATGCTGATTTTGAAGAGGAAAAAAGTCATCCACTAATAGAAAAATTAAAAAGATTAAGATTAAAAGGTATCAAAAAGTTGGCTATTAGAATCGGGGCAATAGCAACTATAGCAGTTTTAGGTATTACGGGCATTAAATCTTGTAGTAAAAAGGGAATTAGTGAGGACCTTGTTACTGTAGAATCAGACACTAATAGTGAGGACCCAGTTGAATATATTACGCAAGATCCTACACCAGAAGAAAATATTAATGCGGGTAGCAACTTACCTGTATTTCAAAGCTATTTAAATCAAAGTAGTGAAGCCACAAGAAAATATATGACTAACTTTAAAAAGAATCTTAAATCATTTAACAAAATTGCTAAAAATTATGTTGATGCTAATAATACTAGTAGATTGGGATTAGATACAGATAATTATACAGCTTTCGAAATGGCATTATTAGGAAATGAATTTGGTTCTATGGTAGATAATGTTTCTACTTATTGGAACAGTGATGATTTATATAGAAGTTATGTAAAGACAAATGACCAATTAAAACAATTAGCTACAGTTCAAATAAAATCAACTGGTCTAGCTAATGCTTTAAAAGGTAAGGAGCGTCAGAATTTTTATAGAAAATATGAAGATATGATTATTGATTTGAATAGCACAGAAAAAAGTAGTGAAAAAATCACTAAGGTGGAAAATATATTTAAACAAATAAAGAGTGATTTTAACATGGACAGTGAAAATTATAATCCAAAAGAATTGTTTAGAGATGATTCTAAATATATAGCTGTTATGCCTATGATTAGAAATATTTATGATGAAGCTAAGAATTGTGGTTATGATAATACTCCTTCTGCTGCTAAAATGAAACAATTAAGTGAAGCATATCAAACTGTTGTGAGAGAAAATATTGAAGAAGCTTTATCTTCTATTACAGTTTATGAAGATACTACTCCAAGTTATGAAATGTATGCTAGTCAAATAGCTCTTGATTTAGAACAGGATGATTTGTATGTTATTGATAATAAAAGGGATATAAGAGAACTTGGCATATATAAATTAAGAAGAAATTTACCTGAAAAAGTAAAGAAAGTAACTCCTACACCTACAGCTACACCTACACCGACAGTAGCTCCTAAAACAGCAGAATCTTCTACAACAACTCCTTCTGTAAGTGAAAATACTTCAGCTATAGATGAAAGTGCTCCTGATGTTAGTAATGAAAATAGTGATAGTGTAGATACTACAGATATTTCAACTCCTGTCTATACTACCGATGATGATAACTTTGAATATAATAAGGAACCAACAGTTGATAATTCTTCACAAGAGATAGATAATAATCAAAATGATAATGATAATTCAAATTCTTCATCCTCAGAAAGCTCTATAGCAGATCAAATTATTGAATCTGATGAAGGAACAAATGAAGATATTAATATAAATGACAATAATACAAATAATACTGATACTGATATTGATAATACTGATTCAAATGTAGATGATAATCAAATAATAGAAAGTGAAGAAGAAATAGTTAATTCTATGAACGATGCTATTAATAATGGTGGTTATGCTGAAACTCCAAATGATTGGGCAATAGATGATAATTATAAAATGGATGGCACAGATATTATAGATGGAAGTGTTAGTGATATTACGATAGAGGAAAATTCTGATGCTTCTACAGATACAACAACTGAAGAAGTACCAACAACTGAAAATGTACCAACAACTGAAAATGTACCAACAACTGAAGATGTACCAACAACTGAAGATAATAGTCAAGATTATGAGATAATTGAATCTGAAGAAAGTTATGAAACTCCTACTACTGATATAACAGATGAAACTACTCTTAGTGAAGAAAACTATGAAACTCCTGTCTATGAAGGAACAATTGATGAGACAAATATTACTGAAGAGGCTCCTACTGTTCAAGATGAATCTGATGTAACTACTTACGAAATCAATGAAACAGTTGATAATCAAGATGTACCTGTTGAATATACAGTGGCAAAATTAACTCAAGATCAAGCGATTGATCAAGTTATTAGCTATAATATGAAAGGTATGAATGCTGTTCCGGTGTTCAATGCCACAGATAATAGTTGGAGAGTAGAGGTTATTAATGACTCAGCTAAAGAAGTAAAACCTGTTCAATATAATATTTAATAAAGTAAAGTGAGATTAGTTAATCTCACTTTTTGCTTTCACTAAAGAAAAAAATATGGTATAATTCTTAATAGAATAAGGTAGGTGAATTAGATGGGAAGATTAGCATTATTATTAGATCAGAATAATAAGGAATCAATTAGATTAATGACGCCATCATATTTGACAATAGATAGAGTAAAGGAACTTAACGATTTTTTGGAAAATAATAATAAATCTTTGGAATCTAGTTATGTAGAAACACTTTCTAATTATTTATTACAAATGAATGGTTATTTCAATCAATTGATAATTCATGGGGCGGAAATAATTAATCAAGATGAACAAGAAAAGTATAAAACTAAATCAAGATTATTAGAAGAAAGAGAAAAAAATAAAACTAAGGTTAATCTTGAGGAAGTTGTTAAAGAATATTTTTTATTATATGAAAATGTAAATAAGACTTTGAGGGAAAGTATTAATACTAATGATGAGAAAAAAGAATTAGCCCAATTAGTATCGACTGCAAATGATTTGTTTATGGAAATAGATAGAGCTTATGTAGAGTCAGATACAAAATTGGATAATGATTTATTACTTATTGCTGAATTATATAAGAAAGCATTAAGTGAACAAAAAAACTTGCAATTGACTACTTTAACTAAATTGATTAATGAAGAGAAAAGATTATTAGCTAATGATAAAGAAAATAAAGCTATTGAAGTTGCAACTACTAAGCAAAAGGAGTTCAATATATTTGATAAGATAAATAATAAAATAGTTGATAAAGAATTTAAACAAGTAAATAACTTAGTTTATGCTAAATATAAACTTGATGATGGAAGTAACTATTATTCTGTTATTCCAGATGGTAATAAAGTTTTAACTGAAGATAAGGAATTTAAAACATTTACTAGTTTTGAAATGAATAAAGTAAAGATTGAAGAAAATCTTAAAATTATTGTTAATAATATTATGATATATTATGATTTAAAAGAATACACAAGATATGTTGAACAACTTTACAAAGGTAAAATGATTGGAAATATAAATCAGGCAATTGAAAAATATAAGTCAAGACTTATGACTATGGAAAATATTTTAAAAGGACAGTTAACGTTTATGGATGATATTGCCCCTATATTGAATAGAAAATCAAGTAGTAAGTATCCTAATATAGTTTATAATGATGTTTTAGTTAAGGATTTTTATCCTAATGAAGTAACTGATGCAACACTAGATGAAAAGATAAAGCTACAGCATAAATTAATGATTAAACTTGCAGATGATACCATTTCAAATAATATAACCAGTAAAGAAGCAATGCTTACTATATACGGTAATGATATTATTGATAAGTTAACTAATGAATTTTCTATTCCTAGTGATGACGTAGTAAAAAAAGTCCCAGTTGCTAATAATAACAGTGAAAAAGAAATGACTGATAATCAAATGATAACAAATTATCAAAAAATAAGTGATTACTTAAAAATAAGGAAAACTCAATTAGAGGAAGTAGCCAAGGGAAATAGTGATATTGCTATTACAGAAAAAGATGACTTAATTTATCAGAATGTTAATACCATTTTTGATTTGAATATAGCAGCAATTATTTCAGATAATCAGTATAGCTCTGGACAAGGTATTTATGCTATTAGTCAATATTTAAAGACAGGTGAAACTAATAGATTTACATCTAGTTCAAATGCGAGAAGTTTAGCAAGCAAGGTTAAGCCAAACAATTATATAGCTTTATTAATGGAAAATATGATTAAGTCTTTTGCTGGAAGTGGTAAAAAAGCTAGTGAGGATGCTACTTACTTAGATAAAATGCAACAAATCTTATCTTTTGTAAAAGATGAGTTGTCTAAAGATAAGTTTTCTGTTAATGAAATGAAAACGAAGCTTTTAGCAAATGATAATCTATTGGAGACAGCAATTAAAAATTTTGATTATGATTATTTAGATCCAACAAGTGAAAATTCTAAGCTTTTTGAACAAGCTATAGAAATAGGGGCTAAGAATAATAATTTATCTGCTTTGAGAATAAAACAGGCTATAACAGATATTAAGATTAAAGGTAGAGAAGAAATAACAAAAGTTTCTAATCAAAAGTTTACTATCCAATAATTTTGTTAAAATTGCTAATAATAAAAATTTACGAAAACTCGTACTTGTAAATTTTCTAAATATGTTATATATTATTAATGGAAGTTGTTTACAGCTTCTAGTCATCACAGCGTCTCTTTACCACCTTGTTTTACATCGCCCATAGTTTAACAAGCTGAGGCAACTAAAGTGATGACTTTTTTATTAAATTAAAAGGAAGAGGTTAATCTTCTACTTTAGAAATGTAAAAGTAGAAACTAGAACCTTTTCCTTTTTTTGTGTCTACACCATATTTATAATCATGAAGAAGAAAAATACTTTTAACAATAGATAGACCAAGACCAGTGCCATATAAATTTCTTTTATGTTTTTTCTCAGATTTATAATACTTATCAAAGATGTTGTCTAAGTCCTTAGTATCAATTCCTTTACCGCTATCAATAACTTCAATCTTATAAAGATTATTGACCTTACTGATATTAATAACTACTTTCATATCACTTCCTGTATAATTAATAGCATTGATAATTAAATTATATAGAACTTGTTCAATCTTCTTTTGATCAGCTTTTATCATTAGCTTTCTAATATTAGTATGCTTAAAAATAATATTGTAACCATACTTTTCTTCATAAATAGTAAATCTCTTTAGAATATTTTTTATAAGAAGAATTAAATCAAATTCACTTAATGTTAGATTATCCATTGATTGTTGTAATTTAGATAGTGTTAATATATCATTGACTAGTAAGGCTAGTCTATCAGTCTCTTCTATAATGATATTTAAATTACTATTTCTTTTTTCTTTATCATTATAAGTTAGATCTCTAACCATTTCAGCATATGCTTTTATCATAGTAAGAGGAGTTTTTAAGTCATGAGAGACATTAGCTAATAAGTCTTTTTCTAACTCTTCTGTCTTTCCTAACTCAACCATCATTTCATTTAAAGAGTTATTTAAGTCTTCTATTTCTAGAATATCACTATCACTAGTAAATTCTTTCTTTATCTTTCCCTTAGCGATTAGATTAGCTTTTTTAGATATATCTACTATTGGTTTTGATAGTCTTTTCGAAATAAAATAGCCGATAAGTAGAGATAGAGATAAAATTAAGATACTTATAATTAGTAACTGTTCCTTTAAAATTTTAGCAGTAGAGTCGAGTGGCTCAAGTGAGGTTGATAAAAAAGCATATAAATTATCATCTAGCTTAATCGCTTCTAAAATAGTTTTATTAGCAAATTGGGGATTTTGTAAATTGTAAGTTTCTTCCTTACTGCCACTATTAATAAAACTTTCTTTTAATACTCCTTTACTAAATAAGCAGTTAGAAGTAGTACTTGATCGATATAAAGTGGAATTACTAGAAGTTATTTCGATACAAAGATTCTCTTGATAGGATATTTCATCTAGAGTATCATAGATATTTTCACTATTGTATGCAGTTAACAACTTATTAGCAATATGTTTTATATCTTTAGTTTTAGTATATTCATAATACTTATTAATAAAGATTACTTGAAATAACCAAAGAAAAGAAATAATCACTAAAGAAAATATTATTAAATATTGCCATATCTTTCTTTTTAAACTATTTTTCATCATTAAAACGATAACCTATTCCTCTAACAGTTTCTATTAAATCTCGATACTTTCCTAGATGATTTCTAAGCATTTTGATATGAGTATCTACTGTTCGATCATCTCCATAAAAATCATAACCCCAAATATACTTTAATAGACTTTCTCTTTTAATAGCAACTTTCTTATTTCTAATAAAATATTCTAGTATTTCGAATTCTTTAGGAGTTAGATTAACTTCTTCATCATCAATAGTAATACTGTGTTCTAGAAAGTTTATAAATAAATCTTTATAACGATAATTATCCATCTTGGTAGAGACTCTATTTAGTATAGCTTTACATCTTGCTACTAATTCTTTAGGTGAGAAAGGCTTACAAAGATAGTCATCTATGCCTTTATCAAAACCCGTTAGCTTATCTACTTCTTCCCCTCGGGCTGATAAAATAATAGTAGGTATCTTCTTACTAGAATCTAACTTTTCAAGAAGGGTAAATCCATCCATCTCTGGCATCATTATATCTAGTACCATTAAGTCATATTTATCTTTTTCAAGCATATCTAAAGCTTCATAGCCATCTTCTGCTTGATAAGTTTGGTATCCTTCATTATTTAGATAAGTTACTATTACATCTCTTATATATTCTTCATCATCTACAACTAATATTTTAATCAATTAAACCACCTCATCTATAGTATACTTTATTTCTGTGAAAATGTGGTGAAATTTGCTAAGTATTTCTTTACTTGATAGTAATTATAAGTGGTTACAAAGATGACATGAATACTAGTAGAAATAATATAACCATATAAACCAATTTTTAATAAGGAGAAAAGGAATAGGGTAATAGTTCTAATAATAGTACCTAACATAGTAGCTTTTAAATTATCTTTACTTCTACCCATGGCGTCAAGTGAAAAAGCAAGGGGTGCTTGGATATACTGAAATAGGCAAATAGGTGCTAATATCTTTAGATAAGTACTACCTTGATTAGTATGATACATTATCCCTAAGAAGAACTTTGGCATAATGATAAATAACATAGTAGCAGGTATTCCTATTAATAAAGAGAAAAATATCGCTTGTTTAATCTTTTTCTTAGTATAGTCTAGTTTTTTATCACTAATCGCTTTAGCAATGACTGGTAGAAGGGCTTGGGAGATAGCAAGGGTAAAGAAAGAGGGTAGAAGGACTAGTGGCATTACATAACCTTGGAGGATTCCATACTGATTAATAATAAAACTAGAAGTATAACCACTATACTTTAGAGTAGTAGTTAAAATAATTGGTTCTAGAAAATAGCCAATACTACCAATTAATCTAGAAAGAGTAGTAGGAATACTAATATCTAGAGCATCTTTAATATAAGATTTTTTAATATGAAAGTCTTCTTTTTTATAAGTAATATTTTTAGGAAGAAAGAAGAATAAAACAAGGATAGATACTAGTTCACTAATAACATTAGATAGTATTACTACAGTAACTGTTATTTCTAAGCCTTTAGGAAGAAATAAAGGGATTAAGGTAAACATTAGAAAAAGTCTAACTATATCTTCTAAACAGTTAGAAAAGACATGGGGAAACATTTGCTGTTTACCAAAGAAATAGCTTCTTACAATGGATGATGTTGATGTTAGAGGTATTACTACTGCTATGGCAAGAACTGGTAAGTATGATCTTTCTTCTTGTAATAATTTATTAGCAAGAAAAGGAGCAAAGATAATTAAAAAGATAATTAAGAAAAAGTTAATAACTATAGAAGTAGCTATTAAAGAAGACATTAAATTTCTATTGTTTTTTTTATCTTCTGCTACCATCTTAGATAAAGCGATAGGTAGACCAAACTGACCTAGTCCAATAAACAAAGAGAAGGTTGGTAAAACAAGCATATATAGACCAATACCTTCACTTCCCATTAATCTACTCATAACTATTTTTATAATCATACCTAGTATTTTAGTTAGAAAACCACCAATCATTAAGATAATAGTAGACTTAATAAACGTTTCTTTTTTCATGAAGCCTCCTTGTAAATAAGATGTAAAAAATATTTAAAACTAATAATTTACTTTTCTTCTTTCTAAGAATTATGATATAGTTAGTATAGAAGTGTAAGAGGTGAATGATAGTGCAAGAGATAATTGATTTTTTAGCTAAGAAGGAAGTATTTATACTGTTTATTATTTTATTAGCAGCTATTTTACTATATATAATTCTATGGGTTATATCTTTCATAAAGAAGAAGGATGAGAAAAAAAAGTTAAAAACAAACACTCAAGAATTGACAAAATTAGCAGAAAAAGTAAAGATTTTAGAAAAAGAACAACAAGAAGCAGCTTTACCACCTGTCTTTAGAATTGAACAAGAAAAGGTAAGAGAAGAGATTAAACCTTTAGTAATGGAAGAGAAGAAAGAACCTCCTAAGATAGTAGTTAAAGAGACATTTACATCTCCTATAGCTATTACTCCTGTTGTAACAGAAGTTATTGAACCAAAGAAGGAAGAAAACGTTATTACTAAAGAGATTAAGTTAAATGATAATTCTCTTTCTGAAGTTGAAATATTAGATGCTAATCCTAGTGGAATTACTTATAAGAATGAAGTCTATACTAAGGAAGAAGCTAAGGAAGAGTTAAAGAGACTTGAAAGACAATTAATTGAACAAGATAAGAGGGAAGAAAAACCTATCTTTGAACCAGTAGAGGTTAAACCATTTAAGGAAGTTACTAATGATGAAGTTATTCCTGTATTAGATGAGATGCTTGATACTAAAGAAGATGAGGTTAAACAAGAGAATATTAGTTTAACTAATTTTGAAGAAGATCAAGAGCAAAATGCTATTATAAGTTTAGATGAATTATTAAAGAAGGGTAAGACTATTACTCAGGATGAGATAATAAAACATGAAGATGATGGGGATGAACCTATCACTTTACAAGAGTTAGAAGCTAAATGGAAAAAGGATAAGGAAGTAGTAGCACTTAAAAATGATGATGAAGATATAGAAGTATTAGAAACTAAGAAAGAGGAAGTACCATTTAGTTATGAAGATATTAAAGTAGAAGCTCCTAAGGTAAAGATACCAACTATGGATGAGTTATTCTCTAAGTCTAAAACTCCTTATAAACCAACACCAGTTATTAGTCCTATCTTTGGAATAGAAGAAGATAAAATATCTAGTGATAATTCTCTTAAATTAGAAAATACTGCTAACTATGATAAGCTTGATGCTGAAATTAGAAAGACTAATGAATTCTTATCAAAACTTAAAGAATTACAAAAAAAGTTAGATAACTAAAAGATTTGATATGGAGGCTTTCTATGAATAACGAAAAAACAGGATTATTGTATAATATCAAGAGAAACCGTGTCTTAAAAAAATTAGCTTCTAAGCAAGATATAAATATTTATAGTAATTTAGACAGTACTTTAAAAAAGGATAAGGAAATTCAGTTATTAGCCTTACAATGTGTAAAAGATGAAAAAGACTTTAATTTGTTTCCAGAAGACTTTTTACATGAAAATATTAGTAATTGTTCTGATGAAATTCAAAGAAATTTTACTAGTTGGACATATGGGATAGGTATAAAATATCTTTCTCCAAGTATGCAATATAAACTGGTAGAGGAAGATAATAAGTATTTTTCATTAGTATCGCCTGAAGATAGAAAAAAAATAGTTTTAAGGGATAATGAATTATTTAAAAAGTTATCTACTGCTGAGAAGATTGTTTTAATCAAAGATAATGCTGAATTAATAGCTTTGTGTGACGAAAAAACAATAGAAGAAAATATCAAAGATATCTCAGTTGAGACTGTTTTTTTATATGCTAAAATGAAAAATTTAGAATTAGATAAGTATTTTAATCTGATGCAATTAAAATATGACTGTAATAATCCAAAGGAGTATATGCTGGCTTTTTCTAAATATGCAAGTGATAAAACAGATAATGAACTGTTAGAGTTTTTAAAACATAGTACTACTGATACTCACTATGCAGATATATCACTTCAAGAACGTGTCTACAAACTTAGAAATGATATATTTTTAGAAGATTTATCATATGGTGACATGAGTAATTATATTCATTCAATCAACTTTAGTACACCTTTTATTGAAACAAAGTTTAAAGAATTATATGGTGAAGGAAAATGGAGCGAATATTCATCATTATTCAATGATAAGAATTCTGTTAATACCGGTGATATTTTATTTTCTATTATTAATGGAAAAAACTCAATTGTTTTGAAAAATGATTCGAAGAAAGTTGTTGATTTTTTTAAGTTGATGGGTAAGAGTAATAAATCAGATTATGATAATGCTGCTTTATATAATGAATTTTACGATTTGGTTGCTAATACATATGGTAAAGAAGCGTTATACTTTTTAAAAGAAAGACCGGGACTTAATTATTCTGATATTAGTAATATTGAAATTTTTAATCCCAATATTTTAAATAATTTCAGAAAAGGATTTATAGATGACTTGTTAAGCTATAATTTTGGTGGTTATACAAATGAATTAATAGAAATCTGTAATAATCCTGAAGAGTTAAAATCTTTTAAGTTATTATATGATAGATTTTCGACAAAACTAGGGGAAAATGTTGAAACTATGCTGCTTACTTTTTCAAGATATGATGAGTATAAAGAAATTTTACAAGAGGCTACGACTACGGATATTAAAGATGCTTCAACTCTTGAAAAAATTGATGCTTTATGTATGTGGCCTAAAAATATTTTAAATGTTAAATATGTTTCAGAATTAGATGGTTTGGAAGAAAAATTCTCTTCCTTTATGGAAAAGTATGCAGAATGGTCACCAGAAGTTAATGAAGTTTTTGATTTCAAAAATCCTTATGATTCTCAAGTTTTCTATAGATTCACCATGGATGAATTGTACAATATAAAAGGGTATGTTGCTGAAAATAATGATAATCTTAAAAAAGATAGTATATTATTGAGTAATATTTTAAATAAAATTGATAGTAATTTATATTGGTTTTTAATAGAATATAAAAATCATGACGGAAATTTAACTAATTGTTTTGAAAATTTATATGAATTATTAAATGACGCTAGAGAATACTCAATGGAATATTTTAGAAATCATGTTGTTACTGATAAAGAATATATTGATAATAAAATCGCTACTCATTCAGATAATGCAGAAAGTATGTCAATTTATGGCCTAGAGATATATGATTTAGGTAAAATGAAAGTCAACTTTGCTAGTCATAGTTATGATATGAATAATTCGGTTTCAAAAGCAGATTTTCTAAGAATGCAAAAAGAGTATTTAACTTATGATTCAAAATCTAGTATTTCTACAATATCAGCTTATCCAGTTGTTGGCGCAAATACAGATTTTAGTAGTAATAGATATATTTTTTGGGACTTTAATGATAATATTGTTATGAATCTATTTGCTAGATCTGAAAATTCTGCTGGTAGAGACGGTGTTGTTAGTTGGCAACCAAAACGAATTGTCTCTGGTGGCAATTCGAATTGTTCATTAAATGAGTTTCAAAATATTCCAGATGGGAGTACTGGGGGAGAAATCGCTTTTTATAGAAGAAAAAGAAATCATGATGCAATTGAAAATGAAGAGTATGGTGGTAAGATAATTCCAGATGCTGTTACTGGTTCTATTTCACCTGAAACCTTGGATATAGCTAATGGTCGTTTTGGTAAAAATATTCCTATTATTTTGGAGAGAGGTTCTTTAAGTTCTGAAGAACAAAAAAATAGTGTAAGAAGAAAAATTGTAGAAACTTATTTGGAAATGGATAAAGAGAATAAGATAGGAGGTAAGAATTATCATGTTCCTTCTAATTTAGATGAAATAGTCAATCAAGAGTTATTATGGGTTAATCAAAATCAAAGCAAGGATTTGGTTTCTTATTACAATTCATTACAATCATATATAAATGAAAGAAGTAGTCAACATAATAAAATTGAAAATCAAGATAAAGTTATAAGAGATATTTCTATTAAGTAGGCAATTACAAAAAAAGTTAGATAATTAGGATGTTCTTCTTGAAGAAGACTTGCTTTTAGTTTATAATTTTTTAAGGGAGGTCTTATTATGAAGAATTTAACTATCTTACCAGCTGATCAATATATCGTTATTAATAAAACAGTTCTTCATAGTGAAGACCGTAAACTTTTAACAATGCTTTATCAACCAATTATTGGTTATACTGCTGTTAGTTTGTATTTTGCTTTAGTAGATGATCTTGATTCTCTAAATCAAATGAGTGAAGACTTAAATCATCATCATTTGATGGCTACTATGCAATTAAAACTAGAAGATATAATGATTGCAAGAGAAAAGCTAGAGGCAGTTGGTCTTATTAAGACTTATATTAAAAAAGGAAATGTTAATCATTATGTTTATCTTTTATTTTCTCCTATTTCGGCTAGTGAGTTTTTTCATCACCCCATACTAAATATTGTTCTATATAATAATATAGGTAAAAAAGAATATGCTAAAAGACAGGAAATATTTCAAGTTCCAAAGATTAGTTTAAAAGACTATGAAGATGTTAGTTCTTCTTTTGATGAAGTATTTGAAAGTAGTAATTTAAAACCATTTGAAGTTTTGGATATTATTGAGGAAAGGAAAGAAGCTAAGATTATATCTAAAAGAGTTATTGATTTCAATCTACTAATAAGTTCTATTCCAGGATCTATTGTATCTAGTAGATGTTTTACAGAAGATGTAAAAGAGTTAATTAACTCACTAGCCTTAGTTTATAATTTTGATACTACTAATATGGCAGGACTAGTACAGTCATCTATTAATGAAAAAGGACTGGTTGATAGAACATTACTTAGAAAGAGTTGTAGAAACTATTATCAGTTTGATCATGCTGGTAGTCTTCCAACATTAATCTATCAAAGACAGCCAGAGTTTTTAAAGAAACCAGAAGGAGATAATTCTAAATGGGCTAAGATGGCTTATACCTTTGAAAATACTTCTCCTTATGACTACTTAAAGAGTAAACAAAAAGGTGCAGAACCTACTAAACGTGACTTAAAACTTATTGAAGACTTAATGATAGAACAGAAATTATCATCAGGAGTAGTTAATGTTTTAATATCATATGCTTTAAAACTTAATAATCAAAAACTAAATAGAAGCTATTTAGAGACTATAGCAGGTCAGTGGAAAAGACTTAATATTGAAACAGTAGAAGAAGCGATGCGTCTTACTGAGAAAGAATATAAAAAGATGAAGAAGATAGCTATGTCTACTAATACTAATAAGAATAATAAAGTAGTAGCTAGTAAACAAAAAGAAATACTACCTGATTGGTTTAATGAAGATTTAAAGACTAATTCAATGGATAGTAAGGAAAAAGAAGAGATGGATACATTGTTATCATCATTTTAGAAAGAAGGATTAAAAATGCAAGAAGACTTATCATTTTATTATAGTGCGATGAAAGGTGGTAAAACAACTAGAATTTTTCAAAAGATCCATGATTTAGAAGAAAATGGTCAAACTGTTTTACTAATTAAACCTATGGTTGATACTAAGGGTAATGATTATATTATCAATAGAAAAGGAGAAACTAGAAAGGTTGATATTTTGCTTGATAAAGAAGATAGAATATTAACTACTAGTAATATAGAAAATATATTATTTTGTAATCATATAATTGTTGATGAGGTACAGTTTTTAACTGAAAAACAAATAGAAGAATTATGGATGATTAATAAGAAAGCAAATATTAAGGTTTCTTGTTATGGATTAAGAACTAATTTTAAGGGTGAATTATTTGCAGGTAGTGCTAGACTAATGGCTCTTGCTGATAATATTGTAGAGCTTGAGACTAACTCTTTATGTCTTTGTGGCGAAAAAGCTAAGTTTAATGCTAGAAAAGTAGATGGAGAATTTACCTTTAATGGAGAAGAAATAGAAATAGATGGGGCTAATAAAAAGATAGAATATGTTCCTTTGTGTGGAGCTTGCTATTATAAAAATGTTTATACTAAGAAGAAAAAGTAGAAATAAATGATTCGTTTTAGTAAAAAGTATGCTAAAATGAATATATGTCCTCGTAGCTCAGTAGGATAGAGCGATTGCCTCCTAAGGTTGCGTTACAACGGCCACCTCAAAAAAAACTAAATAAGGGATTG
>ERZ772818.882-NODE-882-length-29171-cov-22.692540_pt1 | contig 29171 bp, 30 predicted proteins | sample MGYA00580837_ERZ772818 | MGnify/ENA primary metagenome ERZ772818 (study PRJEB29015, sample SAMEA2737671) | human gut metagenome | biome: human gut; feature: human-associated habitat; material: faeces | place: China | collected 2012 ...
TTGGAATGTTCGAATGATAAGTAGTGTCCATAATTGAAGTATAGAATTAAATAGAGATGTAAACAAGACTTGGCAAATGAAAAGCGCCCATACAAATCATTTTACATGATTTGATGGGCTTTTTTTATTTTCTCTTTCTTTTTAAATAAGTTAAACATATATTTATTCCTCTGACTATATTATAATGTAAAACACAAAAAAATGATGCAGTACACTTTTTTGTGATAGCGCTTAGATTTACAGACTGATTCAACGATTTGAAATCAATGTTGATGGTTGTGTCGACACAAAATTAAAAAATCAGAAAATGAGTCGACAAATTAAAGGATATAACAATAATGTGTCGATTGTTGTGACAAATGACGAAAAAATTTAATAAAATGAATATTGTGTTGTAAATAATTAACAAAAATATTTTCGAATTTTTTTTGGATAGAATGGAGATGGTTAAAGATATGAACAAGACAACAAAGGAACTAATCAGTGAATATTTGACTGATCAAACAAAAAAATTTGATTTAGTACATGCGGATGCATTTACCACAGTTGCAATCTCTGATGCACTTCATATTTCACGAACTATTACAAGCCAGTACTTGAATGAGTTGTGTGAGTCGAATGAAGTGTTCAAGGTTAAAAGTCGACCTGTGTATTTCTTTAATACTCGCTGCTTGAACCAAAGATATGGAATCAACATTGAGAATTATGAATTTATTGATCTTGAAGAAATGGTTGAGTTTTTACAAGATAATGGTCAATTAACTGATGTGTTTGCAGAACTGATAGGTCATGATGGTTCGTTAAAGCGAGTAATCAAAAGGTGTACTGAAGCCTTTAATTATCCGCCAAACGGTTTATCATTCGTAATCTATGGTAATGAGGGTACTGGGAAGAAGAGCTTAGCAAAACTTATTTGTAAGTATTCCATCCTTAGTAAGGGAATCCTTGATAAGGATGCCAAAATTGCTGAGTATGATCTTTCAGTGATTGATCCACAAACGATTAATCAGCAATTGCAAGATTGTATAAATGCAAACAAACAGAATTCGCTATGTATTATCCTATCACATTTTGAAAAAATCAGTGATCCATTGACTGGATACTTGATTCGATTCTTTGAAAAAAAGCAGAATGATCGTATTCATTTTATCTTTCTATCAAATGAAAGACCTGATGATTATCTTCCTTCATCTTTGGGAAAATATATACCAATTGCGGTTAAACTAAAAGATTTTAGTGAAAGACCAAAGGAAGAACGAGAAGGAATTATTGTTGAGCTTTTCCGAAAAGAGGCAGCAAGTTTACATGTTCATATGTTGATTTGTTCAAATGTCTTAAAGACATTATCTAACTTTCAACCAAACCAGAATATTGAAGAGATATTTAAAAAAGTGAAACTGATTTGTGCTCAGGCTATAAGTAATCAAAAAAGTGATACAGTGACTATTCATACGTATTATCTTCCAGAAGAAATGTTTGAGTCACTAGAAATCTCAAGTGAGAATATCTCTTATATTGATTGTGATACGTATACAAAAAGTAGCAAAATCAGTCAATTTGATGAATTATTTAATTCGGTAATCAAGTTGTGTATTAAGAAAGAAAGTAACCTTATTGAAAAGTATAGAAGTATTTACGATTTGATTGTTAAAACAATCATGAGTACTTCTAGAAATGAACAAACACTAAAAGGAACAGAAGCTACATTAGCTTTAATTGTTAATCAGATTGCAAAAAAGCACTTCATTAATATTCCAGGAAACTTTACATTCGTTGTAGCAAAGTTGATGTACATCTATGAAGAGAACGAATCAATGTTTAAACAACGCGAAGATAAAGAAAAGGTAAATATTGAAGCAGCTTTAAATAAAGTGAAGAGAATGTATGTCAGTGAAGCAATGATTGCGAATGAGATTAAATCTCTTTGTATGTCCAATCTTGAAAAGGAAATTCCTGGCATAGTTCAATTGATTATGATCTTAACTATCGCAGCTTATAACGTTGAGTTAAATAAGAATAAAACATTTGGGGTCATTATCTGTCATGGTTACTCAACTGCTTCTTCAATGGCAGCAGCAGTTAATTCGCTAATTGGATCTTACATATTTGATTCAATCGATATGCCAGTAACGACAACAATGGAAGAAATTCGGGCAACTCTAAGAGATAAATTGTCTAGAGTTAACGCTTATGCAGATCTTTGCATTATGGTCGATATGGGTTCATTGGAAAACATTGCGGATGAGGAATTCACAAAAAACAGAAATGTGGCACTTATAAACAACGTAACAACAAAAATGGCTTTAGATATTGGTTATAAGATTAAAAACGGTGTTCCAATTGATCGATATTTTATAGATGCAGATAAGAACTACAAGGTAGATTACGCTATCTTAAAGGGTAAGAAGAAAGATGTCATTTTATTTACGAGTGAAAGTGGATTACAGACATCTCAAAGAATGGCAGACTTATTTGCAGATTCCTTCCCGGAAGAAATACCTGTTGATTTAAGAGCTGTACCGTTTGATTCATTGATTGATGATATTAATGAACTTCAACAAATGTACAACATACTATTTATAACAGGTACAGACAATCCGTTAATAAGTGACGTTGTATTTATTCCATTAGAGGATATTGTGACAACGACAAACTTGGATTTGGTGTCATCAAAATTAAATATGTATTTGGATGATAACAATTTAAAACAATTGATTATCAACATTCGTACAAACTTTTCTTTGATGAATGTGTTGAATTATTTGACGATTTTAAATCCAAAACCACTTATGGATGAGACAACAATCGCGGTTGAAGATTTACAGAAACGTCGCCATGTGGAACTTGAAGGTAGAACGCTGGTAGGTATTTATATTCACGTTTGTATTCTTGTTGAAAGACTTGTAACTAAAACAGGAATGATTCGAGAAGACAGTGCAACGGAATCATTTGTGAAAGAGCATGGAGATTTTATAGAGGATATAAAAGCATCATTTGGAAATATAGAAAAACATTATAGTATCCAAATTCCGGATTCTGAAATGAAATATATTTATTCGTTTATTTATAGGGAGGATTGAATATGAGTAAAAGAAAAATAGTCATTGCGACACATGGAACGCTTGCAGAAGGGTTTAAATCAGCGCTACAAATTATTGCCGGGGCTGAAAATGTAGAAGCGTTTAATTGTTACACATCGCCAGATTTTAATCTTCAAGAAACAATTCAAAAAGTAATGGACTCTAAAGGTTCAGAAGAAGAATTGTTTGTATTCACAGATTTGTTTGGTGGATCAGTAAATAATGGGTTTGTCGCAGCTTTGAAAACATATGATTTCCATCTAATTACAAATACTAGTTTAGGACTATTGATTGATTTTATCTTGATGGATCCTGATGTAGAAACTTTGAAAAAGAAGTTTGATGAAAAAGAATTTAATGCTGTTTATTGTAACGACTTTATAAACAATATGACGGACATTGAAGATGATCTGTAAGAGAAACGGAGGTGAAAATTATGATTAAAGCACTACGGATCGACCATCGATTGGTACATGGGCAAGTAGCATTTACTTGGACTCATTTCTTGGGAGCAACGAGAATAATTGTTATTGATGATAAAGCAGCTGGAGATGATTTCCAAAAGATGGCATTAAATATGGCAAAACCAGCAGGAGTCAAATTAAATGTATTCTCTGTAGCTAAAGCAGTTGAAAGAGCAGAAAAAATTGATTCATTAAGTGATTCAGTATTCATTATTTTTGGATCAACAAAAGATGCAGCAGGATATATCACGGCTCATCCAGTATTTAAAGAGTTGAATCTTGGTGGTATTGCCAAAAAAGATGGTTCAAAAAACTATGGAGAGGTAGTTTATTTGACACCTGAGGAAGAGGAAGATCTTCGTAAGATCAAAGCAACAGGTTGTCAATTGTTCATGCAACAATTGCCAACAACAAAACGTGAATCATTAGATTTATAATTCTTAAATTTGTAGAAGGAGAAGTTATTTATGAAATTAGCTTATACACTAATCGTGGTTTTAATTTCTATTATGATGAAATTAGATTCCAGAATGTTTGGACGTCTAAACTTCGAAAGACCATTATTGACATGTACAATTTGTGGTTTGTTACTTGGTAATTTACAAGTTGGTTTAGCAGTTGGAGCCCAAATGGAATTGGCAACATTAGGTATGATGTCAATTGGTGCTTCTGGAATTGATATGAACATGGGTTCTTTAGTTGGTTGTGCAATTTGTATTATGTCAGGTGCAAACATCGAAACAGCAATCACAATTGCAGTACCAATGACATTGTTATCAACAATTATCGAAACTTGTGCGGATGTAATTCGTATTCAATTTACACACATGATTGATGCAGCTGTTGAAAGAGAAGATTTCAAGAAAGCTAAACGTATTGATATCGTATACGGACCATCATTATATGTAATTTGTACAATTATTCCAGTATTCTTATCAGTATACTTTGGAGCAGATCTTGTACAATCAATCGCTAGTGTAATTCCTGCATGGGTTACTGATGGTGTTACATTAGGTGCAAACATCATCGCATTCTTCGGATTTGCAATGTTATTAACTACAATGGTTAACAAAAATACAGTTGTATATTTCTTCGCTGGATTCTTGTTAGCTGCTTATTCTGGATTGGATTTAACAGCAATCGCCCTAATCGGTATTGTTATTGCATTGATTCTTTATACAGTTAAATACACTGGTGGTGGCGTGAAAGCAGCAGTAGCTTCTAGTTCGAATTCCTTAGATGAATTAGAAGATTTAGATAACTAAGAAGGGAGAACTACTTATGTCTATTAAAGGTTTAGAAGCACAAAGAAATTATCCACTAAATAAAAAGTTAAAAGAAATCTTCTGGGGTTCTTGGTGTATGCAAACAAACTGGAACTATGAAAGACAGATGAATACAGCTTTCATGTATGGTATGTCTAAAACTATTGATCGTTTGTATCCAGATCCAGATGAAGTAGATAAGAAAAAAGAAGCATATCAAAGACACCTTGAGTTCTTTAACATCACACCACAGTGTGCATCATTGGTTTATGGTATTTGTATTGCCATGGAAGAAGAATATGCTGAACACCCGGATACATTTGATCCAGGTGCAATCAATGCAGTTAAAGTTGCTTTGATGGGTCCTTTATCAGGTATTGGGGATTCATTGTTCCAAGGAACAATTCGTATTATCGCAATGTCAATTGGTATTTCATTAGCTCAACAAGGAAGTATTGTAGGCCCAATCTTAGCAGCGTTGATCTCTATTGGAACTTCAGCTCCATTTACTTGGTTCATGGGTAAATTAGGTTATACAAAAGGACAAGATTTCGTAAGACAAATGGCAGAAGCTGATTTGATGGAAAAAGTAATGTTTGGATGCTCAATTGCAGGTTTATTCGTAATTGGTGGTATGTCAGCTTCATTAGCAAACTTAACAACTCCACTTCAATTTGGAGAAGCATTCGTATTACAAAATGTATTAGATGGTATTATGCCAAAAATGATTCCACTTGCAGTAACTTGGATCATGTACTTCATTATTAAATCAGGAAAAGTTAAACCTATGGTTGTAATCTTGAGTTGCTTCGTTATTGGAATTGTATTGAATTACTTTGGTATTCTAGCTTGCTAAAGCTTTGAATAAAAATATTTTAAGATCGAAAAGGAAAAGAGGGTAAAAATTATGTTCGATGTAAAAAAGATGATTGAAGAAATCGCAGCAAAAAAGGAAATCAAAAACGTTAGTTTCGTTGGTTGTGGAGGGTCATTAGCATGTTTCTTTGCTCCTCACTATTATGTAACTCATGAAGCTAAAACATTAACAACATTGTATGAAAATGCTAATGAATTTACAAATGACACACCTGCATTCATCAATGAAAATGCAATCGTTGTATGTGCTAGCCGTAGAGGTAATACTCCACAAACTGTTGAAGCAGCTAAAAAAGCAAAAGAATGTGGTGCTACAGTAATTGGATTACAATTAGAAACAGGTACACCATTAGAAGAAATTTGTGATTACATTGTACAGTTCAAAGATACTGGAGCAGATGGTGCTTTATATGAAGAATCAAAGAGTTCTTTAGCATTACAAATCGCTTATGAAACTGTAAATGTTGTTGAACATAATACAGAAACTTACGAAAAAATGGTTGCAGCTACTAAGAAAATGAATGATATCATTCCTGCAGCAGTTAAAGCTTGTGTACCAGATGCAGTTAAATTCTCTGTAGACTATGCAAATGATGACATTATCTACACTATGGGATCAGGTACAGGTTATGCTGGAGCTCACCAACAAACAATTTGTATTTTCATGGAAATGCAATGGATCAACTCATCAGCAATTCACTCAGATGAATTCTTCAATGGACCATTCGAAATCACTGAAAAAGATACAGCTTACTTAATGCTTAAATCAACTGGTGCAACTAGAGCCGTAGATGAAAGAGCTCTTCGCTTCTTAAGCAAATTCAATAACCACACAACAGTATTAGATGGATATGACTATGGTATGAAGGAACTTGGAGAAGTTTCAGGATATTTCGATCATGACTTCTACAGCGAGTTATTGGATGTTTATAACAATCTATTAGCAGATCGTCGTCAACACCCATTAAGCTGGAGAAAATACATGTGGAAATTTAACTACTAAAAATAGTTATTTCTCATAATTTTTCAAGTCAGTAGTCAGACGACTACTGACTTTCTTTTTAGGCTACATGGAAGGGGGTAATAAAATGGATACAAAAAAAATAGATGCTAAGATTCGGCATATTTTAATTCCTGCTATTTTAGAGAATGCTTTTTTGATTTTGTCTGACATGATTTTAACTGGATATATTGGTCGATTAACCATATCTGAGATTAGTGCTTATGGTATTTCAACAAGAATCTACGGTATTTATTTTTCAATACTTAAAGGATTTGGAATCGGAGCTATGGTTGTTTTTGCTAGAGCGTTTGGCTCAAAAAACAAGGAGAAAGGGTTACTGTATTATAAGCAAGCCTTAATAATTTCGATTTTTGTGGCGGTGATTGCAGCGGTTGGAATTTGGTTATTTCCAAATGAACTGTTATCTACAATGAGTACAGATTCAAGGCTATTAACTTATGGTGCTTCTTTTCTGAAAGTTCATGTATTGGCGTATCCGTTATTAGCTATAATTCATTTGAATTCAGCAGTATTTCAGGCGGATGGAAACACAAAAACGCCACTTTATATTGCTACAATAGGAAATGGGATAAGCGTTGTTTTAGGGTATATTTTGATTTTAGGGTTTGGACCTGTAAAAGGATTAGGTCTTTATGGAGCTGCTATCACAAATAATGTTCGAATTATAGTAATGATGTTAGTAGGTCTTTATCTGTTATTTGCTAAAAATGGTATGTTTGATCGTGTGAAAATTGAAAAACCAATATTTAATATGGATATGGTCAAAGACGTATTGAAGTTTGGCGTTCCAACCGCAATTGGGAATTCTTTCTGGAATTTTGCTTCTGTCTTTTTATCAACTTTCATTCTAACTTATGGAGAAAAATTCTATGCTGCTTATCAAATTGGATTACAGGCAGAAGGGTTCTGCGATATGATGGCTTCTGGTTTCTTGACGGCTTCGATGGCTTTAGCTAGCCAGGCAATAGGAGCAAATGATGAGAAGATGTATAAATCGGCATATCAAAGATTGAGCTTTTATTGTTTGATCATTAGTGGAATTAATATGATATTCTTGCTTTTGTTCTCAAAACAAGTTTTGTATTTGTTGACGGACAAAGAGGAATTGGTTGCTATTGCACATGTATATTTATTGCTGATGGTTTTCTCACAATTCCCGGAAATGAAATCAAAAGTATTATATGGATATATTCGATCTGCAGGATCAAGCACATTACCTACGGTAATAGATACAATTGGTATTTGGGGCGTTCGTGTGTTCTTATGTTACCTAGTTAGCACAGTTTTAAAAATGGATATTGTATGGATATGGTGGATTATTAATGCGGATCAATGGGTAAGATATTTATTATCTTTATTGGTATTTGTGGTAAAAAATTTAATTAATTATCTAAGTGTATCTCCATACAAAGTTGCTAGATGTAGTGGAAGATAATCAATCGTGATTGTTTAAAATGCCTATGAAAATAGAGCTTTATATTTTTATTTTGGAAATGGGACTATATATGAAAAAAATTATATTTATGATGATATACGATTTAATTGGATCTGTTTTTATAGGTGTTAGTATTGTTTGTTTTGCGGTAGCTGCTGATTTTGCTCCGGGAGGAGTTAATGGAATTGCGGTTATGGCAAATTATTTGGCAAACATTCCTATTGGACTGGCGACAATCTTAATTAATATTCCGATTATATTGTTTACATTTCGTTCATTAGGAAAAGCATTCTTCTTGTATTCAGTGAAAACAATGGTAATAAGTTCTTTTCTGATTGACTATGTACTTTGTTATTTACCTGCATATAATGGAAATCGCTTGTTAGCTGCTATATTGGCAGGGATAATAGCAGGTATTGGATATTCACTTATTTTTAATGAAGGTTCATCAACGGGAGGAACAGATTTTATAATTGCAGCCATTAAAAAGAAAAGGCCAAAAATGACTTTTGGATTATTGGCATTTGCGGTTGATGGGATGATTGTTTTACTTTCGATATTTGTGTTTAAAGAAGCTTTAGCTTTTATTTATGGGATGGTTTATACCATAGTAACAAGTGTGGCTTTAGATTTGTGTACTTTGGTGTTGAAAAAATGTCATTTGACATATGTAGATTGTGAGGATGGTATAAAATGAAAGATCTAAAAATGATTATATTTGATGTTGACGGTTTGTTGTTAAATACTGAGTTTTTATGGAGAAAAGCTTGGAAAGATGTTGCTGCTAAATATGGAGTTCCAAAGTTTGGAGAGGTTTTCAGTAAGGTCGTTGGAATTTCAGGCAGTGATGTTGAAAGAGTTTTGAATAATGAACTGTCAGATGTTGAAAACCGTATGGAATTATTAGATGTTGCTCGCAATGTAGGTACTGAATATTTGGAAAATGACATTGAATTAATGCCAGGAGTAACTGAATTACTGGATGTTTTAGAGAATAAAAATATTCGCAAAGCAGTTGCAACAACAACGTCTAGAGATGCTACAATCAAAAGATTAACAAAATTAGGCTTGATTAATCGATTTGAATATATTCTTTGTGGAGATGAAGTCACAAAGAGAAAACCCAATCCAGAGATTTATCAAAAAGTTTTAAAAGCTGTTAATTGTGATCCGAATCAAGTGATGGTTTTAGAAGATACAGGATATGGAGTACAAGCAGCACATGATGCGGGCATTCAAGTTGTAATGGTTCCATCTATAAATGCCCCTACAAACACAGATATAGAAAATGCATCATATATTAAGAAAAGTTTATATGAAGTAATCTCTATGTTGGAGGCTTAATAATATGAAAGATATGTATGATTTTATTATGGAAACTCCAGAGGCGGTTCGTGAAGTAATTGAAAAATCAAAGCAGAATAATGAAGATTGCGTTCGATATTTAAAAGGTAAAAAGATTGGGCATATTTATTTAGTTGCATCTGGAACAAGTTATTCAGCTGCATTATCATGTATAAAGCCAATTGAAGAATTAATGAATATTCCTGTATATGCAGTATATGCGATGGAGTTTGTGGATAATACAGATATTGTTGAAGATAATGCACTAGTAATCGGAATATCTCAGGCAGGACAATCTTCATCTACCATTCAAGCCTTAGATAAAGCCAAAGAAATGGGATGTTTAACTTTGGCTTGTTCTGCACAAAAGGATGTTCCCGTAACTGCTCATGCAGATAGTTTTTTGAAAATTGAAGTAGAAGAAGATATAGGGCCAAAAACAAAGGGTTATTATTGTAGTGTGATTGCAATTTTAATGTTGTTTTTACAATTATCTAAAGAAGATTCAGGAAAGTGGATTTCAAGAATGCTAAAAACAATTGATTTGATACCGGATATCGCAAAACAGACAAAACAATGGTATGAAAGTGAAAAAGATGAACTGAAAAGATTTAAAAATATTATTGTGATTGGTTATGATAAATGTATTCCTGCGGCAACAGAAGGTGCTTTGAAAATATTAGAAACTGTACAATGCTGTGTTCGCTATTATGAATTAGAAGAGTTTATGCATGGAATTTATCATGGAATCGATAAGAGCACACTTATTCTAGCTTTAGGAAACCAGTCAAGACATTTAGACCGTATGATTCGTTTGTTGGGATATTTAAAAGAACATAAAAATGCTACTACATATTTGATATCTCAGAATAAAGTAACAAAACATGATTTTAGTTATCCATTTATTGAAGATTCGCTCTTTGTTTCTTTTGAATACTTGACGGTATTGCAAGTTCTAGGAGAATTAATGTGTCATGATCGCGGTATTGATTTGTATGACACTGTTGATGAAAGTTTCCATGAATATATGGAAAGTTATGTTTATGAAAAGTAATTATCAAGCATATCGTAATAAACGTTATCATTAAAAATGTAGGAAGTTTAAGCATGTTTAAGAAAATGCGAAGATTTAAGCAACAATTAACTCAAGAAAAATGCATTGAGATTCTTATAAATGAACCTCATGGCGTACTATCTTTGATCAGTGATACGGGATATCCTTATGGTTTTCCTATTACACATTGGTATGATGAAAAGAATGGGCACATCTATTTTCATGGTGCTAAAGAAGGACATAAGATGGATTGTTTAAAACAATGTGATAAGGCTAGTTTTTGTGTCATGAATAAAGGATTTAAAAAAGATGGTGAATGGGCTATTCATTATCAGAGTGTGATTGTGTTTGGAAAGATCCACATGGTAAATGATCCAGATAAAGTCAAAGAAATATGTACACAACTCTGTCTAAAATTTACAGATGATCAAGAGTATATTAATCATGAATTAAAATATTCAGGACCTAGTGTTCTTTGTTTAGAATTTATACCTGAACATATAAGTGGTAAAATTGTTGAGGAATCTTAAATTGATTTTAAAACAAGGGTGTTAGATGAGATTCTAGCACTTTTTTTGTCATAGAAAACATATACGAAAAGGACCGATATTCATAGGAAAAATAGAATATCGATCCTTTGTTTTATATAGAAACAGATGACTACGATTAGGATATTTTAATTGTAAGTATATTGTTGGAATAGGAGAAATAAATACATGATAGTAATCTGTTGCTACCTAAATTATTGGTTTATCTTTGGATGCGGCCTGAACCATCTTCGCCAGCTAATTTCAACACTTCATCCATGCTTACCATGTTGAAATCACCTTCGACAGAGTGTTTTAAACAACTTGCGGCTACCGCAAATTCAATGGTTGATTGTGCATCATAGCCTTCTAGACTTGCCGCAATCAATCCAGCTCCAAAGCTGTCTCCACCACCTACACGGTCTACGATCTGCATATTGTATCTCTTTGAGAAATAGTAATCTTTTCCATCATACAACATTGCTGACCAGTTGTTGATATTGGCATTGATTGACTCTCTTAATGTGATGGCTACTTTTTCAAATCCAAAGCGTTTTGTCAATTCACTAGCTACTTCCTTATATCCTTCGCGATTGACTTCACCACTTGTTACATCCGTATTACTAGCTTTGATTCCAAATACATCGGCTGCATCTTCTTCATTGGCGATACATACATCGACATATTCACAGATCTTAGCCATGACTTCACCAGCTTTTTCTTTTGACCATAGCTTGTTACGATAGTTCAAGTCACATGAGATCTTAACTCCATGCTCCTTAGCTTTCTTACAAGCTTCAATCGTTAATTCTGCTACATTGTCACATAGCGCTGGTGTAATACCTGTAATATGGAACCATGCACAATCTTTAAAAATTTCATCCCATTTAAAATCAGCACTTGTAGCTGTATAGATACTAGAGCCTACACGATCATAAATAACTTTACTAGGACGTTGGCTAGCCCCTTTTTCCAAGTAGTAGATACCGATGCGGTCTCCACCACGAGCAATATAAGATGTGTCTACGCCATATTTTCGTAATGAGTTGATGGCACATTGTCCAATTTCATGATTTGGAAGACGAGTTACGTATTTGGCATCAAAACCATAGTTAGCTAAAGAAACAGCTACATTGGCTTCTCCACCACCATAAGTTGCACCAAATGTATCAGCTTGTACAAAGCGATAATATCCTTTGGGTGCTAGACGTAACATGATCTCTCCAAAAGTGACTACTTTTTGTTTCATAATCAACGAACCTCCCTAAGTTTTTTTACGGCCTCCTTTGTCAAAGCTTCCACTTTGTCAAAATCACCGCTCTTGATTATATCACTGTTTACCATCCAGCTACCACCAATGGCTAAGATACGGTCATATTCTAAGTAGTCTTTCATATTGTTCGCATTGATTCCACCTGTTGGAATGAATTTCATTTGTGTATATGGAGCGGCAATCGATTTGATCATTTTCAATCCACCAGTTGCTTCAGCTGGGAAGAATTTTACTACATCCAAACCTAAACGGTAACATTTTTGTACATCACTAGGTGTACATGTTCCTGGAGTAACAGGTACATTCTTTTCTAAACAATGTTTTACAACATCTTCATCAAAGCCTGGACTGATGATAAATTGAGCCCCAGCTTCTAATGCTTCATCCACTTGTTCAACAGTCAATACAGTTCCAGCCCCTACTAACATTTCGGGAAATTCTTTACGCATGATGGCAATCGATTCTTTGGCAGCAGCTGTTCTAAATGTAACTTCAGCACATGGTAAACCACCCGCACATAATGCTTCGGCAAGTGGTTTGGCATCTTCAAATCCAGCAATTTGAGTTAAGTCTTGGCCCCAGAATGAAGTGTTTGTGCATACCGCATGAACTAAATCTTTTACAGAATCGTCTTTGTGGTTATAGTAGAATTCTAGAATGTCACGATCATCACTGATTGTGTAAGTATTTCCTGCAGGACGTTTTGCCACTAAACCAGCATCTGTAAGTTCATCTCCTCTATAGAATTGAATGTAGAACGCAAAACTTGTCGTAATACATTTTGGAAGCGCATGGTGTTTGTCGATATATCCTAAGAAACTAGGCATAACACGTGCTTTCCATTTTGAAGTGGAATTTAATGAAATACTCATTAATTCGTGATCAACAAATGAGTTGTTGAAACGGTCGGATACGGCTTGCGCAAAGTTTAATAAATCGTTTTTATCTAATGTAAGAGTTGGGATGACTTCAGCATACAACATTTTGTTCTTTAAAATAAAACATGTAGACTATACATCAAAAATGATGTATAGTAATGTAAAATAACAGAAAGAAAAGTGAGGTAGTTTAATAATGGCAAAGAAAGAAGTTAAAACGGACCTTTGGGTTGCGAAGCAGCTCGATGAGTGCAATATTCGATATGATGCTCAAGGTAGCAACACAAAGGAAATTGATGAGGCGTTGAAATCAGCGTCGAAAAGAGGAACCGGTAAGGCGGGGTATCCAGAATATGTCACTGTTATCGGCGATTTTGTCCTTGTTATTGAAGATAAAGCAGCGCTAGACAAACATATCAATCTAACCGACAGAGGTGTAGTTGATACTGCTGTCAAGTCCGTGACTGACTATGCTGTTAATGGTGCTTATTTCTATGCGAAGCATATAGCCCAAAATAGTCCCTTCAAGAAGGTGTTTGCGGTAGGTGTATCAGGTGATGAGAAGCACCACAAGATTACGCCACTGTGGGTTGATGATCGTGAGGGTTACTTTTTGCATCGTTATTTGCTCAACAACGCTCGAAATATAGTTATGGCTACAAGTTTAAGGAGAAGCGTATGCTAAGGCAAAAGCTGATGCTTCCCGTCGATGATGCAGGTGAGCCTGATTACGCATATATGGAGCAGTATTCGAAGAATATGATGCTAAGAAAGTACAAGCAGTATCTGGAGTTCATTAATCGCCAGAATGTTACGGAGGTAGATTGATATGCCAAGAAAGAAAAAAGACGCTAAGATTTTAAATATTAAGTTAGCAACAGCAATCAATGAAAAACTTGAACGCTTCTGTGAAGAGTCGGGACAATCTAAAACAGTTGCTGTGGAGCGTTTTCTTGATAAATGCCTTGATGAGTATTTTGAAAAACCTGAAGAACTTCGCAAGCCAAACTAACTAAATTACTAAGCGGAACTGGTTCTGGTGTAAAAACCGTTCCGTTCCGCTTTTAATATAAAGGAGGTGCAAAATGACCCCATACAACAGAATCTTTCAACTTCATGCTGAAGGAAAGAATAATTCAGAGATTGTTCGTATTATTGGTGATGTATCAAGAAAGACAGTGATTACCGCATTGCAGCTTGCAGATGAACTAAAGTTTGTATATTCATCCGAAAAGGCTATGTCAGATACTGAAATACATAGGGCTTTGCACCCTAAGAAAAATAACGCAAATCGAGTTCCGAATATGGAGAAAGCAATCTTTATGATTGGCCTTCCAGAAATGAGTATAGCTAAAGTATGGGCTGTATATTGCGATGATTGCAAGAATAAAGGTGTTTCACCGTATAGCAAAGCTCAATTTCAAAATTTGGTTAATGATGCTAAGAAACATATTGTTATGCCAGAATATAAATCAATTCTTGCGTTTAGGTATATTGCAAATGCAATCGAGCGGGCTGAGCAGTCCTATGGCTTACTAGCTGCAGAAGTAATGGGAAGCAATTATGTTGTTGCAACACTAATTTCAAATAAGAAAACTCGAACTTGGATTCATGGACTAATAAATATCATTAGGCAATTAAAATATGTACCTAATGAGTGCGTTTTTGTAAGTCATCTATCATCTTCTATAAAATCGCAAACAGAAGACTGTTTGCAATTCTATGGTATGACTTTGAAGGAAAGGGATAAGAATTTACAAACGCATTTGCCAGAGATAATGGAATCTATTATTCGTGAATATCAAGAACAAGAGGAGTTTGCACCCTCAATTTTTGTTGCGAGAACGATTTGTAATAAGCATAATAGCGATAATTTTTCTAAATCAAATAGTTTTACTATTCATGATGCATTTTCGACTGAAAAACATGTACTTCATAAAATACCATTTGAAGATTATAATCTAGTTGAATTTAGAACTGTATCTCCACAATTTAATCACGTCCAAATTGATAGGATGTATTATTCAATTCCATTTGAGTTCAGACATGAAAAATTAACAGCATATGTGTCGGAATATAATGTGGAAATTCATAGGGATGGGAATGTGTTATGTGTACACGATAGATTGACAGGTCGTCCTGGACAATATCGAACAATACCAGAACATTTACCAAGAAAAGAAGACATTCCATGGAATGAACCGTCAGGGAAATCATTTAGAAAATGGGCAGATAAAATTGGTCCATATACACGTAGAACGATTGATTATTGGTTAAATAGAGCGCTTTATGAGTCACAAGCATACAAAATGTGTAATACTGTCTTGCATTTGTCATCTAAATATACTTCAGAAGTTCTTGAGAGTGCTTGTAAGGCTGCTTGGGAGCATAATGCGGTATCTTATCACTTTATTGCTGAAAGCCTGAAAAACAACTAATAAAACGGCCAGAGGACTATATCATCTTCTGACCGTTTTTGTTTTAATTGAATATTTTTCTTGTTTTCGTTGAAATTTCACTTTTTAACTTATGATTTTCTTCTGATAATTCACTGATTCGTTTTTGTAATCGCTCAATTTCAGTGTTCTTACCTTCTAGGGAAGTTGAAAGCTCTTTGTTTTGAATACGCATAAGTTCGATATCCACATCACGCTCCATAAGCTTTGTGATTTCTTCTTGAAGAAGAGATTTTTCTGCTTGTATTTTATCGATTTTTAATAGCGGATTGGTAGAGCTGGCGATAGAGGCAGAATATTCAATATAACGTTTTAACAATTGTTCATGGTTATACAATGTTGTTCTTGATGCTCCAATTTCATTGGCAATGGATTTTAACGAATAATCTGTTGATTTTAAGATTTCAACGGCATTTTCTTGCTCTTCACGACGGTTTTGAATTACTGTTTCCACTTCAACGAGACGTTTCTGCATAAATGGTTTAAGTTCATCAAAATCTTCGTCGATAGCTTTTAAATTTTCTCTAATTAGTTCTTCGTACTCCATGTAATGGCCTCCTTTTCAATGGTATCCATATTTTCAACGATAGGCTGTACTTCGGGATGCATCTCATAAACACTCTCAAAACCATCTCTTTCAATGACCGATTTCAAATCTTCCAATTCTGGAAGAAGTCGTGTTTTTGCGATGTTATACAGCATATTGGTCTCTTTTTCAACTTGACGCATATGACCACGCTCTTTATTGATATTGATTGTTTCCTGTAATTCTTTACATTGTCTATATGTAATATCGGCATAATAGTAAAAATGGACGATATTTGGACAAACTCCATAAGCGCAGTAAAATTCATTTGTTTTTGCGTCCATACTGCATTCTCTCAGTTGAGAAGACTTGATGCACACGCCGCCAGTCTTTTGGCGAATAGGAATTTTGTTTGCTAAAGCTTTACAAATTTCATCAAGATCGGTTGCAACGTTAAAGTGGTTAGCATTAATAAATTCGTTGATGTTATCTGAAAGCCCTTTATTATCTCCAAGAATTTTCGTTTTTCCTGAAACGACTTCTTGCAATGTTTTTAATGAAAACTCCATATCCTCCTGTGGAGAACTTTTCGGAAGAATATGGTATCTTACCATACTGCTTGTAAGATGTGACATAAAGCGTTGAATATATTCCAACGGAACTCCTTTTTCAGCGAGTTCAGTACAACAATGGAACCGTAATTGTTGTGTATCAGGAAACGTAACAGTTTGTATTTTTTCGTAAATAAATTGTCCACTTTGAGATATCTTCCTGTTTCCATTTTTGAAAACATGCAAAGTTGGATAAATGTCGGGTGATAAATTTACGGTGCTTAATAATCCGTTATTATCAAAATTAACAAATAATCTCAAAGCTGCTCTGGCAAAATCATTGCTATCAAGCGGGAAAGATTGGCTTGTTACATGTATTCCTCCCATATAGAGATTATCCAAACCAAATGTTTGTCGTCTTTCAGCATATATTTGAATAAGTGTGTTGTATGCGTTATATGTTAATTCATTGACATATGTAATAGCAGAAGAGGATACATTGTTTCCTTTCTCTCGTTTCCATGTACTATATTCAAAATAGTGAGCTTTTTCTCCGTTGAAAATAGTTGTTGTTCGTAGACAATTTGTACGAAGGCCAAGAACTTCACCAATACGTAATCCTGTTTGACTGAGAATGATATAAACGCACGCAGCCCCTCTATTAGAAAGAGTTTGATTTTCATCGTTACTGACAGTTATACATGCAGATAGCATTTTGTTAAAATATTCTTTTGGTATAGGCTTAGATCGCTTTGAATATTGATAAGCCCTATATGCTTTAGCATCGTCCTGTTCAAACAATGCTAAAAGTCCTTTAGAGGTGATGTCTTTGAAATTCGCGCTATATTGCATATAGAAAGCTCGTAAGCTTGATTTGACGTCATGCAGTTTCGTGACAGAGTCTTCGTCACGGATTTTCTGTAAAAACGCTTTTACAATTGGTACAGTAATGTCTTCAACGTGATAAACGTGATAGTTGTTTTCGGCAAACAAAAAGAAATCTTTTATTGTTAAATAACGATTATGAATTGTCTGGATTTTTATTTTATTCTCTAACAATGTTAATAAAATAAAATTTTTCATATCGTTTGTAAAAACGCTATTATTCATTAAGCCAAAGTTAAACTTGAGACTTGATTTATGAATATTTAACTTTATGGCAGATGAAAAATCCCAAATATTGTCCGCATAATAAATGTCAAGCCCATTAAAAGGGAGTTTGTTTAATACCATTAAAGTGTCAATATATGATTTAGTATGATTGGAATTAAGAGTAACTTCTTCAGGTAATGTATAAGTTGTCTGAAGCTCTGTGATATATATCGCGTTATTTGTTCTCATTTTCAATAACCTCCTTTTTCTTTAAAATTTCTTCGATATAACGAAGCATTAGCCTTTTAATATTTACAAGATCCTCTTTATCATGAGGGATTGAAGCGGCGACAATTTTTTTGTCTAATATTTTTACTTGTTCCTCAAAATATGGAAGTCTTGAAATTGTTGTAACAAAATTTTTGCACATAGGACAATCAAGATTTACCATTACGTTGCATGACGAACTTTTACACCAGCCGCAGCTGTTAGAAACTTCATTTTCGCTATTTGTGATAGACGAATCTAAAGAGGAATATATTTTACCATCTAACTGTACATCCCCTATGATTGTTCCATGTAATGCTTCCAACATTTCTCTAATGTCGAGTTTTACATAATGAATATCATCTACGGCTGTACTAGAATGACCTGTAAGAACGGATTGCTCAATATCAGAAAGTTGATTGCGAATTCTGAATTCTTCAGCTTTGGTCATGTGTGTATCTCTTAGGTTTTCAAGTGTGTATAAAGGCAATGCCAATTCACTGCAACACGCTTTTAAAAAAGAATTAAATTTAACCTTACTAAGGGGGCTAAATGTATTACGCTTGGCACCAGGGACGATAAATAGATAATTTTTTAATCTAATATTTGTACATTTTTCTCTGTAAATGTTCGTTATCTGTATAACATGACGGATTTCTCGTTCTACATATGCTGAAATAGGTTGTTCAACTAATTCTCCAGCAGATGTTTTCGTCTCTGATACGATAACGTATTCTCCGTATTTAGCTGTTTCTCGAAGACAATTTTTCGAAAGAGAAACAATTTGTGAAGCGCGAAATTCCGTTTCAAGTGCAATAAAGAAAATTGAACTATACATATCAGCAAGTGGGTCTGAACTAGCTTTCTCTTTTATTAGTGCAGAAAGTTGAGACAACTCACTGTTTGGTATAGGACGTGTATTATCATAGGTTTGGTCAATCGTATGATTAAGTGTGTAAAACACACCGGCATCAATATCACCAAGATTATTGTGAAAAACGTGTCGAAGAAGACTTCGGATACTGTAAATATATACATTTCGCGTTCGATTATTTTCATATGTTGCAAGAATGTAATTTTTATAAGCCAGAGCATCTTTAACGTCAAATTTAGTTTCATCTCCAGGAGTAGTAAAAACGGTCAAAGCTGCTCCTGTTTTAATATCGTGGACATAGTTAAATGCTTTGACGAAAATTGGAAACGGCTTCAATTTTGAGTGTACTTTTACATCTTCTTTCCAAATATAGTGTTTTATCCAACTTCTATATGTTTTGGAAAGAATTCTTGTAAAATCTACTGCATCGATTTCGTAGATGCTAGAATTTTTACTTTTTTTATAACAAAGTAACCATTTATCATATTCTGGTGCTTTCTCCATCTGGTTGTATTTGATTAAATGGTAGCCTTCAACAATTTCTTTTGAAATGGTAGGGCGTAGAAGGATCGAAGATGGAACACCATCTTTTTCAAATATTTGATCATCTATGTTGTGCGTTATATATAAATAAAAAGCTACAGTGCACGATGCCGCAGAACAAACATGACCGTTATTTTTTTTATAGAAAAACATTGTTTGATTTTTAAATGTTTTAAAATTCAAATCAGATATAGATTTTATAACATAACCATCAAGCGATTGAGCAAATAACATACAAAAATCATCAATTCCTTGATAAAAGTGATGAAAGTGAGATGTTAAGAAGTCTGCTATTATTTCACGTACCTCTTTAACGGGATGGTTGATATATTTCGTGAATGTATGGCGCGGATCGTCAAATTCTCTAACACACCAATACTCAGGATGCTTGTATTCGAGTATTTTAAGAGCTGTATTCACTTGAATTGGAATATTTCTCTCGCTGTTAACTGCTGCTAAACATTGCAATTTTTCATCATTAAGCAAACAATTGTCATTAAGAATTCCTAGAATTATAAATAAAGCTCGTGTCCCTCGGGCTTTTGTATAAGAAGCACATTTTTGTAAATACTCTAAACACTGTGCGACATTTTGAGTATCAATGTGTTTTTTACCATCAAATAGAAATTCGCAGACTGAATTAATTCCAGTGAAAATCTTGCTTTTGCTAGATAGATCAATGTTGCTTTCAAATTTGATATTGTCGATATATTTCTTAATAACCGCGTAAATCGAATCTGGAATCTGAGATTTTTTTGTTATTTGAAACGTATATACGGATAATGCATGAGATTCGTTACGTAAGGAGAACAACATAGATTCTTTATATCTTGAATATTCAATGTCAGTAAGCAAGTATTCAATATATTCAAGGCTAAATGATAGAGTATCTAAACAATCTTCATGTTCTGCTAATCGCTGTAAAATAGGATCATTATTATACTTATTAAGTATGGCAAAGATAACGAATCGGAGAAAACGTTTTCTATAAATTGATTCACCCCAAATCGAAATGGTACTTAACAAATTCTTTGACGTGAATTTTTCTACAGATAAATTTCTTGGATATCCTTTACATAAAGTACTAAGACATCGCTTTTTGTTTGGATAATCATTTTGAGTGAGAACAAATTCTTTAACCGCTTTACGTGTGATTTCATCTGGTAGCTGGTTATAAAAAATGCTATTTTGAAATATTAGATTGTCATTTTCCATATTATCTATCCCTTCTCATTTCTGGAATAACTTCGTACATGGATTCAATAGAAGCAGTTTTCAACTGAATCTGATCGGAAATTGTTGGTTTAAAATAACACATCACTGAACCGAGGCTTCTATGACGAAGCAAGTCAGCAACTTTAGTTGCCGTGTAATGACAGTACATGACATTAAACATTGCAAAACCATGACGGAAACGATGATTTAGGTTGCTTTTTCTCTTGTTCCGATCTACAGGAATACCAACTGCAGAGAAAATATTTCTTAGCGTCTTGTTCCATGTGCTGGCACTTATTGGAGTACCGATTGAATTGATAAAGATATAATAATTATCATCTTCATATTTTTCAGAAGGTCTAACGCGGTCGGCGATAGTGCGTTGATAGTATCTATCATGACAAGTCTCACGAGCTTTTACATGTGCTTCCTCAATATATTCGTTAATCAAATCGAAAAGGTCTTGTGGGATAACAACAAATTGATATCCGTTATCGTAAAGGTTGTACTCGGCAGTTTGATATTGTTTTGTGCTGATTACTTTCATGCAAGATTTTGCATTTTGATCTTTAGCATCCGAAACTCTATTACGTATATAAGCAATAGGCACGTATGAATCATTGAACTCATATGCGTCGCGATGAGGTAAATTTGCTATATTTTCCATAATCAAATCGTCTGCGGTTAATCCTAGAACTTCTCCAATACGCAAGCCGCATTGAAACATAAGGCGAATTATTATTTCGGCCATCAAATCATTTTCTTCTCGCACGTATTCTAAAATACGAACAAACTCATCTACTGATATATACTTAGGAACTTCTACGAATTTTTTTGATTTTCTATCATTCATACTGTAATTATCGCCCGTTTGGCGTAAAGGTGAAATCCTTCCTGAAGTTTGAAATAGGGGATGTTTTTCAATTCCTAAATATTGTAAGTAACTACGATATACAGAAAGATATCCATTTACTGTGTCGTTTGAGCGAATAGTAGACAGATTCATTGTGTAGGTTTGCCCTTGAGGACTGTAGCCGTGTAGAAAGTATTTTAGTGAAACAACATCCTCGGGAAGGAAATCGACTAAAGACTTTTTAATTAACTCTTCGAAAGCGAATAAGAACTTTAAAGCCACATGCGCTTTGATTTGCGTATTTGCAGATTTTTCAGACAAAACACAGTTGATATATGAAAATGCATCGGACTGCACTTTCATATTACTATTGTAGTTCAAATAATAAGGTTGGCCTTTGCGAGATACAACAACAGCACGAGGACGAATGATATCTACAGTGGTATCATTGTCATCAATTTGGATAATTCTTTCATAGTAGGATTCGTTTCCTAATTTATACTCATTTATCGTTATCATAATTTCATCTCCTAGTTGAACATAATAAAAAAACATTGTATAACTATATTATACATTCTGAATGTTTTTGAATCAATACGAAAGTGAACAAATTATAAAATTATTATATACACTAAAAGTGTGTAAAATAATTAGTCATCGTCTCAAATAAGTAAACTACAATTTATGACATTGATAAATAATATTCTAAGGGGTAAAATTAAAAAAAATCCCATAAATAAAGGGTTTTTGGCATATTTAATGTGATAAAAATAAATGTTGAACAAATTAAAAAACACTATACTCTTATATGGGTTGAACAAAAATTATTTGAGTCCATTTACAGATTCTTTTGTACCTAATAAAAAAAGCTTAAAATCTGATATTGCGATGGATGAATTTAATTTGAAAAACAACCAATTGGATGTGGTTGATCAACAAAAACCTACATTTTGTTTTTACTTGGAAAATATACAATGTAAATCAACATTTACTGCTGTTATATTCCTATTGATTCTTCTTATTAACGCAGACATATGGAGTAAGGAATTTTCAAGTACAAAACCATATCAATACATATTTTCATATCCATTAAGCCGAAAATGTATTTTACTAATACGCAATATATTTTATTGCATAATCTCTTTGTTGTTGGTTGTATCTTTTACTGCTGTTCTTTGTTTTGTTGGATATATTCAATATGGTTATGGAGGACATTTATTTATCCTAACAAATGGTTCATTTCTAAAAATCATGCACATCCTATTAAAAAGCTTTCTTATTTTTATGTTGAGTCTACTAATGTATGTTCAATTTATACAGCTAGTATCTCTGGTTTTAAAAGATGAGATCATTACCTGGTTTATCGTGATTGTAATATTACTGGTTTCTTGCTTTGTGATAACAGGCTGGAATCCTTTCTCATATATTCTTTCTTTTAATATTGATTTTTATTACGAAAAGGCGCTTGTTTTATCGTTCATAAATCTGCTTATACCTTTTATAAGTTGTGTCTTTATAGAAAATATGGATTTTGAATAGGAGATTCAATATGATTAAACATCAAGTAATCGCAATCTTAAAAATGAGAATCACTAAAATATTATTACTGTTATTGATTACGTTAAATCTGATATCTTTCATCAGTTTAAATAATCAGAAGACAGATTTTGAGAATGATGTAAATAACAAAGTTCAAGAAACGATTGCGTTAAAACAAAAATTTAAAAGTCTTAGAATTGTATATCAATATGAAGCAGATGAAGATTGGAATAATTTCTTTTCTTATTTGGATTGGAAAATAAATCGCTTAGAAAACTTAGCTGGCCAAGATTCTATCGACGCATATTATAAATGCTTATTAGAAATATCCGGTGTCGACATCGATTGTTATGCAAACGATAGAGTTGGGGATTTTCATTTTGAAAGTATTAAGCCAAAAAAATATAATCAAAAAAAGTATGAGTTTGATAGAAATACATTAAATACTGTTTTTGTTAAAGCAAACACATCGAGTTTTATACATCAACTCTATGTTAATGAAGTTTCTCATATGAAATTAATGTATCAAAGAGTATACAAAAATTCTTTTCTAGATAAATCCTCGTTATTAGGTTATTTGCTGAATAATCTGAAAGCAGATTCTATCCTATCTTTTTTGTTGCCGGTTTTGATCGTTATATTCACTATAACTGTTTTAAACGTATATCAAGACAATAATTTACATCAACTACTCATGATCCAATCTAGAAGAAGGTATTTGTTTAGAGTAGTAATATCTGTATGTATTTGTCTAGGAATTATTTATTGCCTTTCATTTTTTGCGATTGGTATTGCTCTTCTGAAAAATCATCAATTTACTAAGATAGATACAAAAATATTGGTTGACCAGGTCAATATTTTCAAGTTTAACAGTTATGTTCATGGTGTAGAAAAAATGTATTATATGGGAAACGAATACTTTGCTTCTGCCGATACGTTGTTTACAATACCTGAGTGTTTAAGTTTAATGCCAATATGGAAAGTCCTATCTCTTTTAGAAATCATGAATATAATAAAAACACTGTTTTATACTTCGGCTACAACATTAATATTCTTATGCACACGAAAAAAGAAGAATTTTAAAACTGTGTGTATAGCATCCTTTATTATTACTTATTGCATTTCGCAATTTGGATTGTTGTTTCCATGTGTAAATCCATTGGCAATTGTTTCTTCATTTAGCCTTATTTGCGGAGGATATGAAATAACATGGTTGTATGGAATGATAGAGCTAACTCTTTATACACTGTTGTTGTATTTGTTTATACGCAAAAGAATAAGAAAGGTTGATTTTTAAAATGATTAATATTTTTTGTGATTTTTATTTAAAAGAGTGAATGAATTCGCTTCTATTAATAACACTGAATATAACTTTAATGTAGGAATATGCTTTAAATAAGGCATAAAAAAAAGCACCTGGCAAATGCTAGGTGCATTCTTTGACAAATGGTGATCTTAGTCGGAATTGAAAAACGATTTTGTTTAGAGTGGATTATATTGTTATTTCTGCTTTATATAAAGGTGCAATAATTCAAGAAAATGCATAAAATCCTATGGTTTTTATCTTTTTTTGGAAATTTTTTGATAAAATTTTGCAGTTAATTTAGTATGAAATGGATTGTGATTATCTGATGGATTTACATTTCAAAGAAAGTTATAAATTGAATGTATATGATTAAAAAAAGGTATCCAAGACTCCGTTGTTTAAAGACGGAGAGGGATACCAATTTGAATATATACATAAGCAGTAAACTTATGTCAATTCCCACCTATACAAAGATATTGAAAGACTATTTTAAATTTACTAATAAGGAATCCAATGAGCTCCAACCCATTTATTCAATGTTTGATTCCATAATCTTTTATACAATCTTCCGCTTATATCTTTGAATTAACAGACCAGTTTCTCTTTGTATGGAAATATCTGTAGTGACTTCAGTTTTATTTGCTAAAACAGGTGTTATTATGTTCATTGATATAATCAATACTAACATAATCATTATTTTTTTTCATAAATTATTTACTCCTCTATAATCGGAACATCTTTAAAACATTCATCGTTTGGATTTGATATTTCGAAATGTTTTTTGCCTAATACTAATTCATATGTTCCATCTTTATGTTTAATAATATATCCCTTGTCTATATCTGATTGATCATACAAATCCTCGTTGTTTGGAGGATCAAAAGCAGACTCCAAAATAATGCTGTTAATAAGTAATGGAAGAGTTAATACGACAATCATTAGAGTTTTGCTCGTTTTTTTTCGATACATTCCATCCATTAAATAATTTATACGGTATTCTAATACATGTGCATTATCTTGAATCATAAAATGTGTAGATTGTCTCTTAAATTCATTTCTACCTTGAATGTTTTTTTGAATTTCTATAAGCGTATGCATATATTTCATTACTTCCTCTTTAGAAAATGGATTCGTTGTTTGATTGTCTACACGCATTTCCAAAAATAAATCAATTTTATCTCTTAATCTATATACTGGAATAAACCACCAATACATGATGACTAATAGATTGATAATCTGTTTAGTGCACACATCATGATTTTTAATATGCCACGTTTCATGAAGTAATACATTTTTTAAATTTTCTTGTGAAAGGTATACGTCTGGTATCAATATAGTTTTATTAAAGCCCATGACCATAGGGGAAGAAACATAGTTCGTTCTTAACACCACATAATTTTCTTCTTGATAATTATCAATAAAATCGCTTATATGATAATGTTCTGAATGATTTTCAATACGTTTGTACATGTCTTTGGTAATTTGAATTGCGCGAATCCATTTAATCATGTTCCATATAATACCTAATGCCCAAACCAATAATAAGAATTGATATACTTGCACATTTGCATAGATTTTATATTGTAACAGTTCAATGATTGGATTCATGATCAGTGGCATTGCAATGGTTTTAGTAAATTTGAATTCAAGTGGCACAAACATTCTTACTACGACAACAACAATTAACACTGTAATAAAATCTGTCCGAAATAATTTGTAACTTTTTTTATATGAAAGTAGTATGTCTAACAGAAGAATCAATAGAAAACTGATGCACAAAGTAATGAAAAGAGATGATGCAGAAAATCGCATTATTTTAACTCTTTCTCTTTTTCTTGAATCAATTTCTTTAATTGTTCAATCATCTCTAAATCATCTGTGTGTTCAACAAAATAAGCTGAAATTTTTGCTCGTGTATCTTCACCAATAAATGAATTCACATATTGAGCTTCGGATATAACTGGTCTATATAATCTTGTGATTGCTTTCTTGTTTTGCCCAATTCCTGCAACCTTGATATATTTTATCTCCAATAATTTTTGTAGCGTTTGCTGAATCGTATTGATACTCAAATTTTTGGAAGCTAATTTGATATCATTTGCAGACATTGCAACATCATGCTTCCATAAGATATCCATGATCTCATTTTCCTTCTTAGTAAATTGAATGTATTTCATGTAAGTTCCTCCGCCTAAATTCATTATAGCAACTCGTATGTATTTATACAAAGACTTTCATAAATATTATCGTTTATTTATTTTAACACTCTTTATAAAAATAACGATTGTAATTTTCTAAATTGTATATTATATTTGAATTAGAGATAGCGCTATCCTTAAAAAGAACAAAATAAATGAAAATGTAATGAGTTATTTTGCTTCCTTATTGCTGTACATGCATATTATTCCAATATATGCAAAAGAATCCATATTTAAAATGAAATACTAAATCAGATTATAGGAGGATGTTCTAAAGATGAGATACGAAAATTTATCGAAAAGACTAAATAGATATACAATATTATTTTTAATAATGGATTTGATTATACTTTTAATTGATTTATTCAGTTGTCATAATCATACTAAATTTTTGTTTCTCATATTGACAATATTCATTATTAATTGTTTATTTTTCGATTTCTGTAAAAAACATATTGCTTATACCAAAATATCAATATTTTATATTTGGCAATTTACGGATGAAAATGCGATTTTTGGATATATAAAGTTATTGCTCTTGATTCTGATTAGTATTTGTTACTTTGCTTTTTATGATTATAGTGTTGTACCGATGATAATCTTAGCACTTAGTGGTATTGGTATTATGTTAATTGTGATGAAGAGAAGATTAAAATTTAGAAAATTATGACTTCAATAAATAATTCGAGCAGTCATATTTACAAAATCGTAATTAGTTTGTTTTGGCTGATGTTATTACGATAATGAATGGAGGTATGGTATATGACAGACGAGCAGAAAAAGATGATTGAAAAATTGAATGAAGACAATCGAAAGTTAAATGATGTGAACAAAGGAATGAAAGACTATGCTAAATACAAATTAGTTGTTGGTATTCTCGTAGTTACTATAATAATTGTCTTATTTTTTGTTCAGCATAATACCTGATTTAATGGTGGAAAAAACAGTAGAAACAGGTGGAGAAGCGAATAATTTGGAGGTTGTGGTATAGCAATGTAACTATTCAAGCGAGATAATATTATTTAAAATAAGAAAGAGGGTGTCTTAAATGAAAAAATATGTGGATACATTTTTAGTGATCATAGGATTATTAATTATTGTTGGAACAGTAATCTGTTATTTATTCTATAGTTTAAATCCAACTACAATGTATGCCATCTGTGGAATTGTTTTAGTGATAATGGTTTTATTACTATATATTAGAAACTATAAGAACAATCATTATGGTGGCAAATTCAAAAATGATTTTCCTGATGCACATTAATCCAATTATTATTGATTCTTTTGTATAAATTTAAATTTCTCAATAAAAGAGTATCACTTGTTACAGTGGGACTCTTTTTGTAACTTTGGTTTAAGTAGGAAATAAGGTATAAAAAAAGCACCTGGCAAATGCTAGGTGCAATCTTTGGCAAATGGTGATTTCGGTCAGAATCGAAAATTAATTATGCTTTTAATCATTTTATTTGGCACATTTATTTTATGTAAAGTGCTTTTCTAAAACTGCATAATTTGATTGTTTTTAATAAAATCGGCCAAGAAGTGATTTGTTGCTAGTTTTGGCTTGTATCAAATTGTGAATAATAAGCGATATGGTATACTTATTATGAAAAGGAATGGGAATGAGATATGGAATTCTTAGATTTAACTGTGGAACAACTAGCAAGTGGTTATGTTGAAACAGAATTTACTTATGAATGTATATACTGTGATTTCAAGACTTTTAAAACAGAAATTTATAATTATAATGATAAGTTTTATACGGCTTTAGGAATGATGCAATTACATATTTTGATAGAACATGAATCTAGTTTAAATATGCTTTTGAATTTATCAAAGAAAGAAAATGGATTATCTGAACACCAAGTCGATTTAATTAATATGATTAATAAAGGTTACTCTGATAAACAAATTGCGAATGAACTGAAATTGAAGGAGTCAACTATACGTTACCAAAGATTTACGCTGAGAGAAAAGGAAAAACAGAGTAAAATATATCTAGCTATAATGAAAAGTTTAAAGCAAAAGCCAGATGATGCCTTTTTGAATATACATAGTAACGCCAAACAAGTTGATGAAAGATATATAGCCACAAAAGAAGATGAAGAAAAGGTTAAACAGGATTTTTTTGAGTCATTGGATCCATTAAAATTAAAATTAATACCGAGAAAAGAAAAGTATAAAATTATCGCTTTAAGATTAATTTGTCAGCAATTAGAGAAGAGTAAATATTCTGAATCAGAATTGAATGATGTCTTAACCGATATTTATGAAGATTATGCATCTTTAAGAAGAAGTTTAATTGAATATGGTTTTTTTACTAGAGATGCATTTGGTAAAACATATAATAAATGTGTATGATTAACAGATTAAGGAATATTTTTAGATTGTATTATAAATGATAATAACAATTGAACAGGTGGAGCAAAATTTGAAGTCCATACAGATCGTATAGTGATTTGTATGGCTTTTTTTATATATTAAGATTTAGGTTTCGGAACAGAGAAATACGACATGTGAAATAGTGTTAA
>ERZ772818.892-NODE-892-length-29086-cov-4.997244_pt1 | contig 29086 bp, 25 predicted proteins | sample MGYA00580837_ERZ772818 | MGnify/ENA primary metagenome ERZ772818 (study PRJEB29015, sample SAMEA2737671) | human gut metagenome | biome: human gut; feature: human-associated habitat; material: faeces | place: China | collected 2012 ...
ACTGTTTCCTAGTCAGATAGGTTTATTAAAACGGCTACCTATAAATAGCTAATATTCTTTCGAATTATGAATTTATACATTATATCGTCCACTAAGTTTTACCTTCATTTTTGCACGCATTTCTGCAAAGAGAGTGATTGCGCCGGTATTGCCATGGTTCAAAGCAACGAAAACCATCTGCGGGCAGAGTGCTATCCCCAGGATTCGGGGGTCAAACTTGTTGTTTCTCTTTGCAAAGATGGTAAAGACAGCTGTTTGGCGCAAATGGATCTGCCGGCTGCACTCCCCATCAAACTGAAGTTGCGCGTAGAAGGGCTTGTGGCCAGTGTTCTTTACCAAAGCAATAGTGAATGGAAACCGGTTATCTCCGACATTGATCTGCGCTCTTTAAGCACGGAACATGCCGGCGGTTTTGTCGGCTGTACACTGGGGTTATACGCTTCCGGCAATGGAGAGGACGCTGGTGGTTATTCTGATTTTGAAAGAATGACCTATCGCGAACTTCCCACCAATTAATCCTTCACGAATCATTCGGTAGCGGCTGCCAAATGGGGAGAGAATGTCCAGCCGGCGAGGAGCCCGCCCACAAATAAAAAGCCATACGAATCCGCGAAAAGCCCAGCGGATGTGGGTGTTTGGAAACCGAATCTCCCGGATCGATACCTGCGTAACCCATCCATACTCTTCCCTATCGCAAATACAAAAAAGCAGACCCGTGGACTCACGGGTCTGCTTTTTGTATACACGATTCATTTACAAAACGAAACGCTTGATTGCTCCGCAACACAATAGGCTTATAGTTTTCAACTCATCTTTTTCAAAGTTGTACAGAGACGTCGGTATTTTCTCCGGTCAATCCAATATATGCCAGCCGTTCCGGCAGCGGTGTGTGCTCGGTCACCGCTTGTACAAGGGCAGCACATTCCTCTTCAAAGCCACTCACCACACGTCCGTAAGCCGCGAACGCGCGAGATGTGACAGGCTCTATATTCCAACGCGCCTCCTCATGTATGGCAATCCTGCAGCAGAATCCGCCGCGGTTGTGTAATCGGCTGCGCCGTCAGCTGCACCTCTGCCTGCGCACGGTCGGTGTGCAGACTGTACGTTCCCCGGAAACCAGCCAGCTCGGCAACGCCGTTTTCATCGGTATGCAGCTCCCCTTGGGAAGTCCACTCCTCATGAATCAGCCGCTGCAGTTCCCGGTAACTGGGCTTGGACGAATTGTCCGCCCGCAACAAACCGCTGGGCGCATACATTAGTTGCAGAATTGATGAGAATAAGCGGGAGCGATGCAATTATTGTAATGGACAATGAAGTATGGTATTGTATAGATGGTTTACCAAATCGGAATTTGTAGAATTAGTAAATCTCGATTTTGGGAAATACAAGAATGTGTCTCATTATGGTTTTAATGCGGTTTGTAAGGAGAAACAATATGATTGGGTTTGTTATATGGTCACTTTTTGGAGTGTTTATAATTGGATTAGGAATAAAAGATATGTTTTCTAAGAATCCCGTTGGATTCTGGGCTAATACCGAAACAATAAAAGTAAAAGATGTTAAAGGTTACAATCGTGCGAGAGGACTATTGTTTATAATCTATGGAATCATTTTTGTTATATTAGGAATTCCGCTGTTAGAAGGTCAAAATACACCATACGTTCTGTTGTCGGTTATTGGTGTGATGGTGGAAACAATTGTAATTATGGCTGCTTATAGTTTAGTTATCGTTAAAAAGTATGAAGAGAAGTAAATAACTTTGAAGTTGCAAGGAGGAAATTATGAAATTTATGCAAACAGAGAAAAAACAGCTATTGATCTATGTGATTATAGCATACGGAATCACATATGTAATGGGACTTCTGATGTGGTATAGCTATGGAAAAGGTCTTGATCTCAGCGCTTTTCCAAATGCGCAGATGCTGTATCCAGCAGCAGGTGTGATGATGGCTTATTTAATTACCAAAAAAGGAGATAAAAATCTTCCAACGGCTTTTTACATATTCTTTGTAGCTCTCACGGCGGTGCTGGTTGTCTGCACGGCGGCTTCTGTTCTGGCTCCCCAAAATAGAGATCTGATGAGCATGCCATATTCTCAGTGGACACCGATCATGGAGTACGTTATAATAGGTGGCAGCGTTATTTTCTGGATTCTTCTTCTGCAATCCGGTAAAGAAAAGCGCAGATCCTATGGACTGAACAGCGAACATTGGAATATATCTATTCGTATGATCCTGTTGTTTATTGGATTATATCTTCTCAGATTTGTGATTGCCTGTGCTCTGAGCGGCCAGCTTTCTGAATTTGGCAAAATAATGGCAAATCCTACTACCTGGATCATATTTTTTACTGTTTTGGTAAACTTTTTCCTGTCAGTAGTGGCATTCTTTGGAGAAGAATACGGATGGAGATATTATCTTCAGCCTCTTCTTCAGAAAAAATTTGGACTAAAAGGCGGCGTAATCCTTTTGGGCTGTGTGTGGGCTGTATGGCATCTGCCAATAGACTTCTTCTATTACACTACGCCGGATATGGGGCTGGCGGCTCTGGCAAGCCAGTTTGTTACCTGTATTTCACTGGGGATTTTTATGGCATATACTTATATGAAAACCCAGAATATCTGGGTTCCGATAATTATTCATTTTCTGAATAATAATATGGTGGTAGTTTTTTCAGGAACGTACTCTGCGGATGTACTTCAGAATCAGCAAATCCACTGGGGAGATATTCCTGTGGCACTGGTAATTAATCTGCTGCTCTTTGGCTGGGTGATATTTCTGAAGTCATTTAAGGAGAAAAAAGAATAATAATAAGTTCATTCAAATTATTTAGATTAATTCTGAAGCACTATGGAGATGAGACGCTGACAATCATAGAGGCTAATGCCGAATATGATTGTCGCTTTATGTTGCCAAGCATACGTCAAAACATATATTCTTACAACATACTTCTTCCTTAATCAGCGTAAATTAAAACTTCAGGAGCAAGCCAATAAACAGGAATACAAAGCAAAATACATGCCTGTGTGCGACTTGGGTACAAAGGCATGTATTTGCTTATAAGTATTCCGTCTTATTTACGCTGTAATCTTCTCAACTTTAACCGTACATACTTTGTACTCTGGTGTACTTGAGATGGAATCCAGTGCATCGCTTGTCAGCCAGTTTGCACCACCTTCGATATAGTGGAAAGGCATCCAGCATTCACCAGGATTTGTCTTGTAGGATACGGTAGCTTTTGCCTGAATCGTTCCACGTCTGGAAGAAATGGAAACCATCTCTCCGTCTTCAACGCCAAGCTTTTGTGCATCTTCTGTGTTTAACTCGATAAAGGACTCGCCGGCAATCTGATTGATTCCTTCTGTCTTATCAGTCATAGCACATGCATTGTAATGATAGAGAATACGTCCTGTCATCATGATCAGAGGATATTCCTCATCCGGAAGCTCCATAGAAGGTGTGTATGCAGCTGGTCTGAAATATCCAAGACCTCTTGCAAATTTTCCTACGTGCATAATTGGTGTTCCAGGGTGATCTTTTGATGTACATGGCCACTGAAGTCCCTGTCCATTTACTTCTTCGCTGTCCAGCCTCTCATGGCTGATACCGGCAAATGAAGGAGTTACAGATGCAATTTCATCCATAATCTGTGCAGGTGTCAGATGAGGCTGTGGATAGCCCATACGACGCATGATCTCAGTGAAGATCCAAGTATCAGGCTTCGTATCACCTTCAATCTCTACGGCCTTTCTGACGCGCTGTACACGTCTCTCAGTATTAGAGAAGGTTCCTTCTTTTTCAGCATAAGAACGTCCCGGAAGAATAACATCAGCAAGTTTTGCAGTCTCAGTCATGAACAGCTCATCAATTGCGAAGAAGTCCAGTGACTCAAGAGATTTGATTACGTGATGTGTATTCGGATCTGTTCTGACCGGATCCTCTCCGAAGATAAACAATCCTTTAATATCGCCACTGATCATCTTAGGGAAGCAGTCCGTAGCTTTTGTACCAATATTCGGATTCAGCTTCGTATCCCATGCTTTTTCAAATTTCTCAAGAACTCCCGGTTTATCGATGTTCTGATATCCGCTGAACTGGTTTGGAGAAGCACCCATATCGCAGGCTCCCTGTACATTGTTCTGACCACGGATTGGGTTAACACCACATCCAGGTTTTCCAAGTTTACCAACCATCATAGCCATGTTAGACAGGGACATAACACCTTCTGTACCAGTATGATGCTCTGTAACACCAAGACAGTACATAATTGGCGCACGATCAGCTTTTGCGTAAATACGTGCAGCTTCTCTCAACATATCTGCATCGATCTGACAGATCTCTGCTACTTTTTCAGGTGTATAATCTTTGACCATTTCTTTCATAGCTTCGAAGTTTTCTGTACGGTCTTCGATGAATTTGTGGTCGATCAAGTCTTCTTCAATGAAGATATGCATCATACCATTTGCAAACGCTACGTTTGTACCTGGTTTTAATTTCAAATGGATATCAGCATCTTTACACAGGTCGATATCGCGTGGATCAACTACGATGAGTTTAGCACCGCGCTGTACGGCCTGACGAACCTGCATTCCGATAACCGGATGTGCATGTTCCGGGTTAGATCCTACAAGGAGGATAGCATCAGATTCATGAGTAATATCATAAATAGTATTAGTCATAGCTCCTGAGCCAAGTGTGGTTGCCAATCCGGCAACAGTAGGAGCATGTCAAACGCGCGCGCAGTTATCGGTATTGTTGCTCTTAAACGCTGTTCTTACCATTTTCTGAAGCATGTAAATGTCTTCGTTGGTAGAACGAGAGCAGGCAAATCCGGCCAGCGCCTCACCTCCATATTGATTTCTGATCTCTGAGAATTTGGAAGCTACGAGATTTAAAGCCTCATCCCATGTAGCACGCTCAAATTCACCAGTTTCTTTATTCTTAATTAATGGATAACGGATTCTTGCATCACAATCTACGAAGTCGAAAGAACCACTGCGTCCTTTGACACAGAGCAGATTGTGGTTGGAAGGACCGTCTGCCCCCTGCACGTCTACGATTTTGCCGTCTTTTACATACAGATCCATCTGACAGCCTGTAGCACAGTGCGGACAGGTTGTGCGGACTTTCTTAACTTCCCATTCACGATAATCTTTTCTTCTCTTAATCGTAAGAGCACCTGTAGGACATGCCTGAGCACAGTTTCCACAAGACTCACATAAGGAATTCTCCCAGCCTTCGCCGAACGGTACTTTTACATATACACGTGCACCGTTTCTCTCAAGAGAAAGAGCATGTCTTCCGGTCGCTTTTGCACAAGTGCTGATACAACGCTGGCACTGGATACAAAGACCCGGGTCGTAGGAGAGGAATGGATGAGCGTTAAATGGCTCATGCTGTACATCTCCGTGTGATGATTTAAAGTTTGGCACATCAATACCATATTCGCGTGCCATAGCTTGAAGCTCACAGGCACCATTTTTAATACATTTGAAACAATTTGTTTTATGCTCAGCCATCAAGAGATGGAGAGTGTTCTTTCTGGATTCGATAACAGCTGGGCTGTCTGTTGTAATGTTCATGCCCGCTTTTACTTTTGTGTTGCAGGCAGTTACAAGTTTATTCATGCCTTCTACTTCTACGACACAGATACGACAGGAACCAATTTCATTAATTTTTTCCAGGAAGCAAAGTGTAGGAATATAGATTCCATGCTCCCTTGCAGCGCTTAAGATTGACTGACCTTCTTTTGCTTCAATCTGTACGCCATCGATTGTCAGATTAATCATAAGTCTCTACCTCCTACCATAGCTCCACATCCGAAGTGGTCACAACGCAGACAGCGGCATGCTTCCTGCATAGCTTCTTCATGTGTTAAGAGCTCTTCTACATGTTCGAAATCTTTCTTGCGGATATTTGCCGGGCGCTCACCAATCTCTGTACGTCCCATAAGATCACGCATATTTTCTTTTGGTTCCGGTACAACAGCTTCACAAGTAAGTGTGTGGTGGTAACCAAGATATTCATCAATATTGTGTGCAGCTACTTTTCCGGCAGCGATTGCACGAATTACAGTAGATGGACCAGTTGCACAGTCTCCGCCGGTGAATACACCAGGGATTTCTTTTACTTCTGTGTCAAGTCCGGCCTGAAGGATATTCCATTTTGCAGGGATACCAAACTCTTCAAATGGAGCGGATACAATATCCTGTCCAACTGCGATCATAATAACATCTGCTTTGAATTCCTGTTTTTCTTTTGCAGCATCCTTTGGTGCCGGTCTGGATCCGCGATAAGCACTGATCATCTGTGGCTGCGTGATCAGAGATTTGCAGTTACCATTTTCATCTTTTGTAATCTCGACCGGAGCCTGCAGTGTTACAAGTGCGATTCCTTCCATAACTGCGGATTCAATCTCGGATTCCAGGGCAGTCATGTCTTTCTGACGGCGACGGTAAATGATGGATACTTCTTCTGCGTTGCATCTGACAGCACTTCTTGCACAGTCCATAGCAACGTTACCACCACCGATAACGACAACACTTTTGCCAGTGTAATCAGGAAGATTTCCATTTCCAATCTGATCCAGAATATCTACAGCAGATACAACATTTCCGGCGTCAGCACCTTCAATACGAAGTGTCTTACCTGTCTGAGCACCAATTCCAACAAAAATTGCATCATGTTTCTCGTAAATATCTTTGACAGGAATATCTTTTCCGATTGTTGTGTTGTATGTAACATGGATATCACCGCTATTTAAAATCGCACGGATATCTTCATCCAGACGATCTTTCGGAAAACGGTAATTCGGAATTCCATAACGGAGCATTCCGCCAAGTTTGTCATGCGTTTCATATACTTCAATTTTATGTCCCATAAGAGCTAAGAAGTATGCTGCAGTCAGTCCTGCAGGACCACCACCAATGACACCGATGGATTTTCCTGTAGAAGGATTCGGTTTTGGTGTAGCAACTTTGTCGGCTGGCATCATATCAACCGCATATTTTTTCAGTGCGCGGATGTTGATCGGTGACTCCAGCATCTTTCTTCTGCAGCGCTCCTCACAAGGATGCTCACAGACCATAGCACAGGCTGTCGGGAACGGATTGTCTTTACGGATCAGATTAATTGCTCCGGCGTAATCCTCTTCACCAACTAATGCGATGTATCCCGGAATATTTACATGTGCAGGACATAAGGAGATACAAGGTACCTTCTGTCCGATGGATTCCAGACATTTTTTATTTTCAATGTGGCTCTTATATTCGTCTGCAAACAGGTCTAATCCTTTTAAGACCTCATCAGCGGCATTCCAACCGATGGCACAGTCAGCAGATGAACGGATCATCGTAGCCATCATACGGATGTTATCCAAAGTTTTTTCTGTTGCACGGCCATCTAACACTTTCTGCATCAGACGTGCTACAAGTGGAAGACCGTCGCGACACGGAACACATTTTCCACAAGTCTGGTTTGCAGCCGTACGCAGCATAGAGATCTGCATAGTGATCGGACAGCTTCCAGGAGGATAAACCTCAACTTTATGAGAAAAATGTCGTGCGATTTCATTCATTTTCACGTCATAACCTGACGGATCAGCAAGATATAATTTGCTCATAATTTTCCCTTTCTAAATTCAATAAAGATTTTTTTAGTCGTCTTTTAAGTAAACGAACCAGTAGGCAAGACCTACCAAAACTGCTCCGCCGATAATGTTCCCCAACGTTACCGGAAGAAGATTTTTGGTGAACATAGCTCCCCATGTAAGGCCAGATACGTCAGCGCCGGCAGCAGTTGCAGCTTCAAGATAGGCTGCATTTCCCTTAGCAAAAATACCGGCAGCAATATAGTACATATTGGCTACGCTATGCTCGAATCCACATAAAACGAACATCATGATTGGAAAGAACAATCCGATGATCTTGGAAGACACCTGCTTGGCAGCAAATGAAATCCATACAGCGATACATACAAGGAAATTACATGCAATTCCGCGAAGAAATGCATCGCCAAAGGAGAGTGATACCTTACCGGCAGCAGTGCTGATCATAGAAGCAGCAAGACCGTTGTTAAAAAGACCGGCCTGATGGCTGAATACACAGATTGCAGCAACACCAATTCCACCGACCATATTGCCAAGGTATACAACTACCCAGTTTTTCAGCATTCCGCCAAGAGTGATCTCTTTTTTGCAGAGCGGAATAACCAGAAGACAATTACCTGTGAACAGTTCACTTCCAGCGAGGAGTACCATAGTCAGTCCTCCTGGGAAGATGCATGCTCCAAGAAACTTGCCTACAGATGCCAGCGGAATAGATACAGCGGCTGCAGTAGAAGCAACGCCTCCAAATGCGATAAAGATTCCGGCCAGTATTCCAAGAACGAACATCTTGGCGACCGGAGTGTTTACCTTCCCCTTTCCGATAGCAATGTAATTGTTAGCAATTTCTTTTGGTGAATTCATAACAAATTCCTCCCTTCCCCTAAAATTTTATTTCTAATATATATGATGCCGGCAAAAAGATTACGTAAAAAGACCGTTTGCCCTGATATCATAATATATAGACTTCAAGCTTGTCGCCTGCCGCAAGAGGTTTACTTCCGGCAGGAATGACGGCCAGCAGATCACAATCGCTCATGGAAGAAACAGAACCATTGTGCTGGTTGCTAAGTGGAGTGAAATATAACATACCATTTTTAAAATCTGAATGACCTTTTAAAATTCTTGTCACAGGACTTGATTTTTTAAAATCAACCCCAAGATAAGCAGTTGTCTGTGAAAATGTGATGTCAGATCTTCCCGAGAGTTTTCTCATAAATGGAAAGCCGACACACAACAGACCTGTTGCGGCAGCACCCGGATTACCGGATAAGCCCAGAATGACTTTTCCGTCTTTAAATGCTCCAAGCATTGCACCGCCCGGTTTGAATTTTAACCGGTGGAAGAGAAGGTCGCCCTCAATGCGACGTATCACTTCCGGCATATAGTCGAAATCACCGGCAGATACACCGCCTGTCGTGATTACGATATCATTGGTTTTTAGGGCTTCAAGTACAGCCCGACACAGGGAATCCAGATCATCACTGACCGTGTTAAGGTAGTTGGCAGTCATATGATGTTTTTGAATGTAACCGCCTAAAAGATATGGATTCGTGTTATAAATCTTACCGTATTCTAAAGGAGAACCCGTATCCAAAAGTTCGCTTCCGGTACTGATAAGCCCGATGGAGAGCTTTTTATAGACCTCAATATCAGCTATGCCCTGTCCGGCAATCAGTGCCAGATCAGAAGCGGTAAGAATTTTGCCTTTTGGAACAAGCAAAGTTCCGGCTGTAACATCTTCTCCAGGAGGAATGATGTTTGCGGAGGCAACGGGAGATGTTAAGGTAACCGTATTCTCAGTAAAGGAAGTGCGCTCATGCATGATAATGGCATCGGCACCTTCCGGAACCGGGGCGCCGGTCATGATCCGTGCAGCTTTTCCATCTGTGATTGGACAGGTTGGAACACTTCCGGCAGGAATTACCTCGGTAACGTCTAAAGTCACAGGATGTTCCGGTGAAGCAGCGGCTGTGTTAGCCTGACGAAGTGCATATCCATCATATGCGCTTTTGGCAAAAGAAGGCACCGGAATTTTGGCTGTAATATCTTCTGCAAGAATTCGTTCAAAAGCATCTTGTAGTAAAATGCGTTCTGTCGGCTGAGTTTCTGGTTTTGCCAGATTCAGGAGACAGTCAGATGCTTCTTTTAAAGTCTGAATGTTCATATGTATGTTTTCCTTATATAAATGAATCAATTATGTATAAATGTTTTAAATCTCCGTTATGATAATGCTGTAATATACAGTCAGCAATAGCTTCGATATTATCACGACAATAAACGGGTGTATCTTGTATCAACTGTTCGGCTGAAAAATCAGCAGTGATATAGGAGATACAATTAGAAGCAGAAGCAAGTAAGCTTTTATTTTGTTCATCACTTCCAGTCAATAATATAAGCTTTGGGTGATCGCTCCATTTGAAGCCTTCTAAAAGAACAAGATCAGCATCACCGACAAGCCCCGCAATTGCGGATTCCTGTAAAGGTTCCCGTTTTACAACGGAATATTTGTCGTTATCATAGACGATGGAAGCACTCACGCCTGCCTGCCAGAACCGATAACTGTCTGTTCCGGGAGAATCAGGTTCGAAAGAATGTCCGTCATGTTTGACCGTGGCGACCTTAAGTCCCCGGTGGATCAGTTCTGGGATCAATCGTTCCATTAAAGTGGTTTTTCCGGAGTTTTTAAATCCGGAAATGGCCAGGCAGCTTTTTGCAGTCAGTTTTTGGTATTCCTCTGGTGTATTGATATTTTGTAGCTGCCAGGAATCTTCTTCTACGTGATAAAAATGAACCTTTAAGTTGTTCAAAGCATCCATGATCCGAAGATTTCCATTATCTAAGCACCTCTTTAGTACAGGGGTGCAGCTTTTGCGATAAATACCACACAGGGGGTGGATCCGTTCATCTGCCGTGACACAGATAAGTGCATCAGTATCAGAATGTTCCATGACTTCCTGAAGGTGATGTGCCAGTGTTCCGGAAAAAAGAGGAACGTCACAGGGAAGAACGAGCAGCGCATCCGACTCGCAGACAGATAAGGCACTGTAAAGTCCGCTCATAGGACCGCAATCTGAATATCGGTCATCAATCATTGAATAAGGGATTTCCGGATGCCGGGCGGCATCATCGACTGAAACCAGAATCTCAGGAAAATCGCGTAGTTCAAAAATCAGTTTGTCGAGAAATGTTGTTCCATTAAGTCTCAGAGAGGATTTCCGATATCCCATCCGACGGCTTTTTCCTCCTGCCAGTATCAGGCAGCCTGTGTTCATTTGTATCACCTCGTGTTGTATTTATCTATAAACAAGCGCGCTTATAGGCGTTTCTTTCGGTTAATTATAGCATTTGAAATTTAAAACCACAAGGAAAGATATATGTTTCACAGGATTGATAAAATTGGGACGGGTTTTAAATGAAACTAACTAAATTATATTTTAGAAAATATAAGGACGTTTATAAAAAGAAACTATAGAAAAGACGCTGCTATTGATAAAAAAATAGCATTGTGACTAATTTGGATAAAAGTATTTACAAAAATTTATCCAAATGTTACAATATGACCGTTACTTATTCTAAAAGCAATCGGTAGAGAGGGAAGGAATAAAAAATGAGTAGATTAACGATCGATACTCCTAGCAGGGCAGACCTTGTTATGGAGCAGCTCTACAAGGATCTTGAGCGCAGAATCGAATCAAGCCCACCGGGATTATGTCCAGTAGACTTGTCTCGCGCATTTTTGGAGTTATGCCATGCTCAGACTTGTGGAAAATGTGTACCTTGCCGTGTCGGTCTTGGTCAGTTGAATCACCTGATCAGAAAGGTACTGAACGGCAACGCAACAATGGAGACACTTGATACTATGGAGCAGACAGCAAAGTCTATTATGGAGTCTGCCGACTGTGCGATTGGATATGAGGCAGCGCATATGGTATATAAGGGACTGATCGGATATCGCGATGATTATATCGAGCATATCAAGAACGGACGCTGTACCTGTACATATAATCAGCCGGTACCATGTGTATCCTTATGTCCTGCACATGTTGATATTCCAGGATATGTAGCGTTAGTTGGGGAAGGACGCTATGCAGATGCAATCCGTCTGATCCGTAAGGATAATCCATTCCCGACAACATGTGGATTTATCTGTGAGCATCCATGTGAGGCAAGATGCCGTCGTAACATGATTGATGATTCTATTAATATCCGTGGTCTGAAACGAGTGGCAGCAGACTTTGCAGGGGAAGTAGAGCCGCCAAAATGTGCACCAAGCACAGGTAAGAAAATTGCTGTATTAGGAGGAGGCCCGGGAGGACTTAGTGCAGCTTATTATCTGCAGCTTATGGGACATCAGACAACGGTATATGAGATGCTTCCAAAGCTTGGAGGTATGCTCCGCTATGGTATTCCAAACTACAGACTTCCGAAAAATCGTCTGGACGAGGATATCAATGCAATCTTAAAGACAGGAGTAGAAGTAAAATACGGTCTTAAGATCGGTGAAGATATTACAATCCAGCAGCTTCGCAGTGAGTACGATGCTGTTTTGATTACAATTGGAGCAAGTACAGATAAGAAACTTGGACTGGAAGGCGAAGATGCAGACGGAGTCATCTCAGCAGTACAGTTCTTAAGAGATGTAGGAAAAGACGAAGCACTTGACCTGACTGGAAAAGAAGTCGCAGTTGTCGGTGGTGGTAATGTATCTATGGATGCAGTCCGTACAGCCAAAAGACTGGGTGCTAAGAAAGTCAGCATTGTATATAGAAGAAGAGTTGCAGATATGACAGCTCTTCCGGCAGAGATTGAAGGAGCAATTGCAGAGGGAATTGAAGTACAGACTCTGAAGGCACCGGCATCTCTGGATATTGATGAAAATCATCACATTAAAGGAATGTATGTTACACCGCAGATGATCAGTGAGATCAAAGGCGGACGTGCAAGCGTAAAAGCAACAGGAGAGCCAGATCAGTATATTCCATGTGATATCCTTGTTGTGGCAATTGGTCAGAATATTGAGACAGATCATTTCGCAGAAGCAGGAATTCCGGTAGAGCGTGGTAAGATCGTGACAACTGCAGGAGGAGATTTCCTGGATATGCCAGGTGTATTTGCAGGAGGAGACTGTGCAAGTGGTCCGGCTACTGTGATCAAAGCGATTGCAGCAGCAAAAGTTGTAGCTGCCAACATTGATGAATATCTTGGATATCATCATGAGATTTCCTGTGATGTAGAGATTCCGAAAGCAAGCCTTCATGACAGAGTACCTTGCGGACGTGCAGAACTTACAGAGCGCGAGGCATGTGAGAGAGTCTGTGATTTTGAAGGAGTGGAGAACTGCATGACCGAAAAAGAAGCAAAACAGGAAGCCTGCCGCTGTCTGCGCTGCGATCATTTCGGATATGGAATATTTAAAGGAGGCAGAGAAAAATTATGGTAAATCTTACAATAGATGGAAGACAGATTTCAGTAGAAGAGAATACCACAATTATGGAAGCTGCCAGATCCGTTGGTATTCAGATTCCGAGTCTTTGTTATCTCAAAGGCATCAATGAAATAGGCGCCTGTCGCGTGTGTGTGGTAGAGCTGGAAGGAAAAGACAGACTGATCACCGCCTGCAATAATATTTGCGAGGAAGGTATGGTCATTTATACAAATAGTCCGAAAGTCAGAAAGGACAGACGTACAACAGTAGAACTGATTCTTTCTGAGCACGACTGTCAGTGTGTAACTTGTATGAGAAGCGGCAACTGCAGTCTTCAGAAAATTGCAAATGATCTGGATATTATAGAACTTCCATTTCATCAGTACCTGGAACACCAGTCATGGGATAAAACATTTCCGCTGATTCGTGATTCTGCAAAATGTATCAAATGTATGCGTTGCGTGCAGGTGTGTGACAAGGTTCAGGGACTTGGTGTCTGGGATGTAGAAGGAACCGGTTATCACACAACAGTTAATGTGTCAGGTCATAATTCTATCCGAGAGGCAGATTGTGCACTTTGTGGTCAGTGCATTACACATTGTCCTGTCGGAGCACTTCGCGAGAGAAGTGATACGAATGAAGTATGGAAAGCAATTGAAGATCCGGATAAGATCGTGGTTGCTCAGGTAGCACCTGCTGTCCGCACAGCATGGGGAGAGGAACTCGGACTGGCACCGGAAGATGCAACAGTTGGAAAAATCATAGATGCCCTCAAGAGAATGGGAATAAACTATGTATTTGATACAACATTTTCTGCGGATCTTACGATTATGGAAGAGGGAAATGAATTCGTAAAGAGATTTACAAGTGGTGAATTAAAAGACCGCCCGATGTTCACTTCCTGCTGTCCGGGATGGGTGCGCTTTATTAAGAGTCAGTTCCCACATCTGGTAAAATATCTGTCTTCCGCAAAATCACCACAGCAGATGTTCGGTGCAGTTATGAAGACATATTTTGCAGAGAAGCTGGGCGTAAGTCCGGAGAAGATCTATACGGTATCTGTTATGCCATGTGTAGCTAAGAAGGCAGAGCGTGAGATGGATCTTTATTATGAAGAGTATGCAGGACATGATATTGATGCAGTTATCACTACACGTGAGCTGATCCGAATGATCCGTTCTGCACATATCAGCCCACAGACACTGGTAGATGTTGAGAGTGACCGCCCGATGCATGAGGGAACCGGAGCCGGAGTCATCTTCGGTGCAACCGGTGGAGTTATGGAAGCAGCACTTCGTTCCGCTTACTATATCATCAAAGGTGAGAATCCGCCGGCAGAGGCATTTACAGCAGTCAGAAGCCAGGGATTCAATGAAAATGACGGCGTTCAGGAAGCAAATTTCCAGATTAATGATATTACAGTGAGAACTGCAGTAGTCAGCGGACTTGGAAATACAAGAGAGTTGATTCGCAAGATCGAATCCGGTGAAGTGCACTATGACTTTGTAGAAGTTATGGCATGTCCGGGAGGATGCGTCGGTGGTGGTGGACAGCCGATCCACGACGGCGAAGAGCGCGCATTTGAACGTGGAAAGAACCTGTATTATCTGGATCGCAATGCGAACCTTAGATTCTCTCATGAGAATCCAGATATCATTCAGATGTACAAAGAGTACTTTGAGGCACCGATGTCTCACAAAGCTCACATGCTTCTGCATACGGAGCATAAGAAAAATATGTAGAAAAGATATGCAGTCTGTGTGTATCATAGTTGGGGGCTTTTGCACCCGACATCATAAAGAAAATGATGGATAAGAGAAGGGGCGTGTGAAAAAAACGGAAGTTTTTTCATGCGCCCTTTTTGCATAATGTAGAATTGTAATATAGATTTACAAATGAGAACAGGTTGTTTTTACATAAGCTTAGAATTATAATAAAGAGGTAGTTAGAAAACTTGAAATACTCTTGACATTATGCGTCCTTTGAGTATAATCAGAATTAAGAGATTTCATAATATGAAAATAGGTTTCGCATAATGAAACTGAAAAAGAAGAAGGAGAAGAAGATCATGAATGAAGTATTAGAGAAGATTCAGAAAATTGGTATTGTACCAGTCGTTGTATTAAATGATGCAAAGGACGCAGAGCCACTTGCAAAAGCTCTTTGCAATGGAGGACTTCCATGTGCAGAGGTTACTTTCCGTACAGATGCAGCAGAGGAGTCAATCCGTATCATGTCTGAGAAGTATCCAGAGATGCTTGTTGGAGCCGGAACAGTTCTGACAACAGAGCAGGTAGACCGTGCTGTAGCAGCAGGAGCAAAATTTATCGTAAGCCCAGGACTGAATCCTAAGATTGTAAAATACTGTGTAGAGAAGAATATTCCGATCACACCAGGAATCTGCACTCCAAGCGAGGCTGAGCAGGCAATCGAGAATGGTCTTGAAGTTGTAAAATTCTTCCCGGCAGAGCCAGCAGGCGGACTGAAGATGATCAAAGCTATGGCAGCTCCATACACAGGACTGAAATTCATGCCTACAGGTGGAATCAATGCGACAAATGTAAAAGAATATCTTGCATATGACAAGATTCTTGCATGTGGCGGAAGCTGGATGGTAAAAGGAAGTCTTGTAGAGGCTGGAGAGTTCGACAAGATTGAGGCAATGACAAAAGAAGCTGTAGAGATTGTAAAAGAAGTAAGAGGCTAGTCTTATGAAGAAAAAAGCATTTGATCTGCTGACATTAGGAGAGATTCTGCTTCGTCTGTCCCCACCGGACAATGAGCGTATCGTACGTGGAGAGACATTTCAGAAGCAGGTTGGCGGCGCAGAACTTAACGTAGCTTCCGGCGTATCTCTTCTTGGTCTGAGATCCGGTATCATATCAAGAATTCCAGACAGTAGTATCGGTATGTTCGCAAAGAATAAGATCCGATTCTGTGGAGTCAGTGATGATTATCTGGTATATGATACAGGAAAAGATGCAAGATTGGGCGTGTATTACTACGAGAACGGAGCATACCCGAGAAAACCGGGCGTGGTCTATGACAGACAGCATTCGTCCATGACCAGAATTGACATCGATGAATTTGATGACAGTATATATGAATCGACCAGATGCTTTCATACCTCCGGAATTACTCTGGCGCTCAGTGAAGAGTGTCGGAAGACCGGAGTGGAGATGATCAAGAGATTTAAAGAAAAAGGCGCACTCATTTCATTTGACGTGAACTTCCGCCTGAATCTCTGGTCAGGAGAAGAAGCAAGAAAATGTATTGAAGGAATCCTTCCTTATGTCGACATTTTCTTCTGCTCCGAAGACACTGCAAGATTGACGTTTGGAAAAGAAGGCAATGTAAAAGAGATCATGGAAAGCTTTGCAGCTGAATATCCAATCTCCGTCATCGCATCCACCCAGCGTACTGTATTAAGTCCAAAGATACATAACTTTACTTCTGTAATTTACGACGCAAAAGCGAAGAAATTCTATGAAGAGAAACCATACGAGAATATCGAAGTTGTAGATCGTATCGGAAGCGGAGATGCTTATTGTTCCGGAGTGCTGTATGGACTTTTGAGAGAAGACGGAGGATGTGCAAGTGCCCTTCGCTATGGAAATGCCAGCAGTGCAGCCAAGAATACTATCCCAGGTGATATGCCGTCATTGGATCGTGAGGAGATAGAGAATATTATCCATGATCACGAGACAGTCGGATATCATAGTGAGATGAATCGGTAAATTGAATATATTGTGAAGTAAATATATGAACCCCGCCTGAGGTTTCAGAGCAGGTGAGATATTTTCTATAGTTGCTGCGTCGCTGATATCTTACTCTCGACGGAAACTCGCTTAAAGAACAAGCTCAAACAATCCGTCGAGAGCAAGGCTATACTCGCAACTATGACGAAAATATCCCAATCCTGCCCTGGAAATCCTCAGGCGTTTTTTGTTTACTTTACAATATATTGAAGAAGAGGAAGTAAAGGATCTCCATGTTACAGTTTTCTACTTAGCCTAAATGATAACCTTCCGGCGTAAGCCGTCCTGCTTCCAAGCAGTTTATTTTTTTCATATACTGAGTGGGAGAAATAGAACTGAAAAACAGGCAGTGCACACAGAAACATTGAATTATTTTGCAGTTGATGCGAGCATAGCTTGAACTTTCGGAGCATTGTCTGAGCCTGTTCATCAGGCGAGTTTGCGTAGAAAGTTCAAAATAAGCGACGCAGCATCAACAAAAAATATTCAGTTTCTGTGCGTATTGCCTCTTTCGATTCTATTTTCCTACCTAGCGTATGATAAAAAATAAACAATGATGTTAAAAAAATATCATTTATATATTGACAAATAATTAACGATAATTTATACTACCAAATGTAAAGAATAAAAGACGTCTAATCAAGCAAACTATAATCCATACTTTTTATTTACAGGAGGGAATCCAGATGGCTAAGAAGAAAGATGTTGTACCGGTATTTGTTGACAATGTGGAAGCGTTGGAAGCGAAGATGCAGGCGATGCGCGAGGCGCAGAAAATCTTTGCCACCTATACACAGGAGCAGGTTGACAAGATTTTTTATGCGGCAGCAGTTGCAGCGAACAAAATGCGTATTCCACTTGCAAAGCAGGCAGTTGAGGAAACCGGACGCGGTATTGTTGAGGATAAAGTAATCAAAAATCACTATGCAGCAGAGTATATTTACAATGCATACAAAGACACAAAGACCTGTGGTGTGATTGAAGAAGATAAAGCATTCGGAATTAAGAAAATCGCAGAGCCAATCGGTCTTGTGGCAGCAGTTATTCCGACAACGAACCCGACTTCAACAGCAATCTTTAAGACATTGATCTGTCTGAAGACGAGAAATGCAATTATCATCAGTCCGCATCCGGCAGCAAAAGCTTCTACAATTGCAGCAGCAAAGGTTGTTCTGGACGCAGCAGTGAAAGCCGGAGCACCGGAAGGAATCATTGGCTGGATCGATGCACCGTCACTGGAACTGACCAATATGGTCATGAAAGAATCTGATATCATCCTTGCAACGGGTGGTCCGGGAATGGTAAAGGCAGCTTATTCTTCCGGAAAACCAGCACTTGGAGTTGGAGCCGGAAATACACCGGTTATTATTGATGACACAGCAGATATTAAACTTGCAGTTAACTCCATCATTCATTCCAAAACATTTGACAACGGTATGATCTGTGCATCTGAGCAGTCCGTAACGGTTCTGGACAGCATTTACGATGAAGTAAAGAAAGAATTTGCATACAGAGGCTGCTACTTCCTGAAAAAAGGAGAAGAGCTTGATAAGGTTCGTAAGACGATTATTATAAATGGAGCATTGAATAACAAGATTCCTGGAAAATCTGCATATGAGATTGCAAAACTTGCAGGTGTGGAAGTTCCGGAAAATACAAAGATTCTGATCGGTGAAGTAGAATCCGTAGACATTTCTGAAGAATTTGCACACGAAAAATTATCACCGGTACTTGGAATGTATCGTGCGAAGACATTTGACGAAGCCCTTGAAAAAGCGGAGCGCCTTGTAGCAGATGGAGGATATGGACACACAGCTTCTCTTTATGTACATCCTGCTGAGACAGAGAAAATTGCAAAACATGCTGAAGCTATGAAGACATGTCGAATCCTGATCAACACACCGTCTTCTCACGGAGGAATCGGAGATCTCTACAACTTTAAACTGGCACCGTCACTGACACTTGGCTGCGGTTCCTGGGGAGGAAACTCCGTATCTGAAAATGTAGGTGTAAAACACCTGCTCAATATTAAAACAGTTGCAGAGAGGAGAGAAAATATGCTTTGGTTTCGGACTCCGGATAAGGTATACTTTAAGAAAGGCTGCATGCCGGTAGCGCTTGATGAACTTGGAAATGTACTGCACAAAAAGAAAGCATTTATCGTAACAGACAGCTTCTTATATAAGAATGGTTACGTAGCTCCGATCGAGCAGAAACTGGATGAGCTTGGAATCCAGCACACATGCTTCTTCGAGGTAGCACCGGATCCGACACTTCAGTGTGCTGAAAAAGGTGTGGATCAGATGCGTGCATTTGAGCCGGATACGATCATTGCTCTTGGCGGTGGATCTGCCATGGACGCAGCAAAGATTATGTGGGTAATGTATGAGCATCCGGAAGCTGACTTTGAGGATATGGCCATGGACTTCATGGATATCCGCAAGCGTGTATTCACTTTCCCGAAAATGGGCGAGAAAGCTTACTTTGTAGCAATCCCGACTTCTTCCGGAACAGGTTCCGAGGTGACACCATTTGCTATTATTACAGATGCCGAGACAGGTGTAAAATGGCCAATTGCAGATTATGAGCTTCTTCCGAATATGGCAATTGTAGATGTAGATAACATGATGACCCAGCCAAAAGGACTGACCAGTGCATCTGGTATCGATGTTATGACTCATGCAATTGAGGCATATGTATCTATTATGGCAACGGATTACACAGACGGACTTGCCCTCAAGGCAGCAAAGGCAGTATTTGAGTATCTGCCGAGAGCATACGACAATGGTGCAAATGATCCGGAGGCCAGAGAGAAGATGGCAAACGCATCCTGTATGGCAGGAATGGCATTTGCAAACGCATTTCTTGGACTGAACCACTCCATGGCACATAAACTTGGTGCATTCCACCACCTGCCACACGGAGTTGCAAATGCAGTGATCCTGACAGAAGTCATGAGATACAATGCTGCAGAAGTGCCGACAAAAATGGGAACATTTTCACAGTATCAGTATCCACATGCACTGGCAAGATACGCTGAAATTGGGCGCTTTGTAGGCTGCCAGGGAAAAGACGATGCAGAAGTATTTGAAAACTTTATCGCAAAACTGGAAGAGCTGAAAGAAAAAATCGGTATTAAGAAGTCCATTCACGAGTACGGCATTGATGAGAAATATTTCATGGACACACTGGACGACATGGTGGAGCAGGCATTTAACGATCAGTGTACGGCAGCAAACCCAAGATATCCACTCATGAAAGAAATCAAAGAGTTATACTTAAAGTGCTGGTAAGGAGGTAAATGTGATGAAACTTACGAATCCGGAATTAATTGTGAAACGTTCTTATAAGGAAGTCTACAAGGACGGGGATAAGATTGTAAAAATATTTGAAAAAGATCACCCGAAGTCAGCCGTTTTTAATGAGGCGCTGAATACAGTTCGAGTCGAGGAGGCGGGATTGGATATTCCGAAGCTTGATGAGGTCACACAGATCGATGAAAAATGGGCACTTGTTATTGAGTGTCAGGCAGGCGAGACTCTGGAAACAGTCATGGAAAAGGATCCGGATAATCTGGAAAAATATATGGCAGAGTTCGTAGATCTTCAGCTTCAGATCCACGCAAAGACGGCTCCGATGCTTACGAAACTGAAAGACAAACTGGCAAAACAGATCAATCAGTTAAAAGAACTGGATGCGACCCAGAGATATGAGCTTCTGGTACGTCTGGAGAGCATGCCGAAGCATACAAAAGTATGCCATGGAGACTTTAATCCAAGTAATGTCATCGTAGGCGAGGACGGCAAGCTGACAGTTGTAGACTGGGCACATGTTACCCAGGGAAATGCCAGCGCAGATGCGGCACTTACTTACCTTCAGTTCGCACTGAAGAACCGTGTGGCAGCAGAGATGTATCTGACTATGTTCTGCAAGAAGAGTGACACTGCGAAACAGTATGTACAGCAGTGGCTCCCGATTGTTGCAGCAGCACAGCTTGAGAAGAACAATGAGCTTGAGAAGGATTTCCTGATGAAGTGGATTGACGTCATGGATTATCAATAAAACATATTGACAATTTTCTATGTATGATGTAAAGTGTGAATAGAACGAAACCGGTACGAAAGTTCGTGCCGGTTTTTATAAAACTAAAATATAGAGATATTTCTATATAATAAATTGTTTATAGAAATATCTAATGTTTAAAAGGAGACGTTATGGGTGCGATTAAGACAGGCTGGGATTTTTTTCAGAACCAGATATTAGGTATGCACTGGCTGAAAGATCTCATAGGTAATCTGCTTGTAAAGGCAGGAATGGGGGAGAGTAGATTCCCCGGTGAATTTTTACATTTTTTTATTTATGATGTGATTAAGATTTTTGTACTGCTGGCGGTGCTTATTTTTCTGATTTCTTATATTCAGAGTTATTTTCCACCGGAGAGAAGTAAGAAGATTATGGGAAGATTCCATGGTATCTGGGCGAATATGATCGGGGCATTGCTTGGAACGGTGACACCGTTCTGCTCCTGTTCTTCAATCCCAATTTTTATGGGATTTACAAGTGCGGGACTTCCACTTGGAGTGACGTTTTCGTTTCTCATATCTTCTCCAATGGTGGATTTAGGATCGCTGGTGTTGCTTATGAGTGTGTTCGGTGGCAAAATTGCATTTGCATATGTGATTGTGGGACTGATCGTGGCAGTAGCCGGAGGAACGTTGATTGAGAAGCTTCATATGGAAGATCAGGTGGAGGAGTTTATCAGACAGGCTCAGAATGTGGATATTGAATCTCCAAAGCTGACGGTAGGAGACAGAATGAATTATGCAAAGAATCAGGTGGTATCCACTGTGAAGAAAGTTGCACCATACATTTTTGTTGGAGTAGCAATTGGGGCGGCAATTCACAATCTGATTCCGGAGCATATAGTTCGAAGCATATTAGGAGAACAGAAGTGGTATGCGGTGCCGCTGGCGACGGTGGTCGGAGTCCCGATGTATGCAGATATTTTCGGAACGATACCGGTTGCGGAGAGTCTGCTGGCAAAGGGCGCAGGGCTTGGAACAATCCTGGCATTTATGATGTCTGTGACGACTATTTCGTTCCCGTCACTGGTGATGTTGTCAAAAGCAATTAAGAAAAAACTTCTGGGAACATTTATCGGAATCGTATGCGTGGGAATTATCATTGTAGGATACCTGTTTAATATCTTTGGATATATGTTATTATAAAGACACCAGAGACAAAAGTTAGAATCAATTTAGCAGGATGTTTGCTATATTAGTCAGAAAGTTTTAAAGCAACAAGGAAGGTGGATGAGATATGAATGATGAGGCAATGATAGATTATGCAAAATATGCCCGTATATTTAAGGTAATGTCAGACCCAAAGCGTCTGAAAATTATAGATATGCTTTCCGAAGGGGAACTTTGTGCATGCAAGATTCTGGAAGAGTTTCACATCACGCAGCCAACGTTATCTCATGATATGAAGGTAATGTGTGACCTTGGAATTGTGAAAGCGAGAAAAGAAGGAAAGTGGATGCAGTATTCACTGGATATAGAAGTTTTAAATGATGTGTATAAGACAGTCGGAAGACTTATGATACCAGGAGCTTATGCGGGACTTTTAAATTGTAATTGTAATACAGAAAGGAAGAATGAGAAGAATGAATCAGATTAAATTATATTTTCTGACAGGTTTTTTGGGATCAGGAAAGACAACACTTTTAAAGAATCTTTTAGAGAATATGGAAGGAACGAAAGTAGGAGTCATTCAGAATGAGCTTGGAAAAATCAGCATTGACGGAACAGTACTACAGAATGATGACATTCACATGGTAGAGCTGAATAGAGGATCTATTTTCTGTAGTTGTCTGCGACTTTCTTTTGTCGATGCGCTTGCGAAGATGTCACAGCAGGGATTGGAATATGTATTTGTAGAGAGTTCCGGTTTTGGAGATCCTTCCAATGCGGAGGAGATTCTGGAAGCTACAAAAGTACTGGTTGGGGAAGTATATGATTTCCGTGGCTGTATTTGTCTGGTGGACTGCTACAATTTTCTGGATCAGCTGGAGGACGAAATTACCATCGACCGTCAGTTAAAGCACTGCAATCTGGCAGTTCTGACAAAGGTAGATTTAGTGGGCAGAGAGCAGATTGAACTGATAAAAGAGAAGGTACAGGAGATTAATCCGGTCTGCCCAATTACAGAGAGTGAGAATGGCAATATTAACCGTTCATTTTATGATATGGATCTGATGAAGTATCAATGGGCAGAATGCGAGGAGACAACCAATTCAGCAGAGACAAAGCCAAAGACATTTTCCATGAACTTTGCAGGTGAGATTGAAAAAGACAAACTGGAAGCTTTCCTTGAGAAAATTGAGCCGAGTGTTTATCGAGCGAAAGGCTTTTTCAAGGTAAAAAATGAAGGCTGGGAGAAGGTCGATGTAGTTGGAAAGAAACTGGATTATGCTCCATATGAAGAACAGGAACAGTCAGAGCTTGTATTTATATCCAAGATTGGAATCGCACTAATCCGGGAGATCAAAGAGGCATGGGATGAGTGTGTCGGACTTCCGATGAAGCTGAATAATTAGGAGCCACATGGAAGTTAAGGTGAGTCAGACAGGAGAAAGAGTATGAATATAAAAGTAATTGGCAGTGGATGTGAGAACTGCGATAAGACGAATGCGATTGTGAAGGAATGTGTAGAAGAACTAGGAATTGATGCCGAGATTGAGCGCGTCGCAGATCTGGTAGAGATTGTAAAACTTGGAGTTATGGCAGCGCCGTCTGTGATGATTGACGGGAAGCTTGTGATAGCAGGGCAGGTACCATCTAAGAAGCAGATGATGAAAGTTTTAAAAAGTAAAGAAAATTGAAAAAACATATGCATCATGGTATCATAAATTTATGTTAATGCTGTGTGGAAGAACAGATTAAACATTCCGGTTGGTATTTCTGATTTTAGAGAAATAATATGCTCCCCTTTTATTAGTTATAAGAACTGGTAGAAGGGGATTTTTGAAAAGAACTGTTCAATTGCTTGTTGGAGTTTATATGTATGTGCTTAAAAAGGAGAAATAAGAAAATGAACGTCAGGATGCTTGGTTTTGATCTGGATGGAACGCTTCTGACAACAGATAAGATTCTGACGGAGAGAACGAAGAAAGCATTGGAGGCAGTGGCAGATCAGGGAGTCGTTCTGGTGCCGGCAACGGGGCGTCCTTTATGCGGACTTCCGAAAGAACTTTTAGCGCTTCCGTTCATAAAATATGCAGTGACAGCTAATGGTGCCAGAATTTTGGAGACAAAAACAGAACAAGTTTTATCAGAAATGTTAATTTCGGTAGAAAAAGCGCGCGAAATATTGGATATTTTCTCAGATTATGATACACTACGAGATGTGTATTACGATGGAATCGGTTACTCAGAGAAAGAGAAGCTTGCCCATATTCAGGACTATGTCATGACAAAGGCCATGGGCGAATATATTCTTAATACTCGTGTTCCTGTTGAAAGTGTAGAAGAGAAGTTTGAGACAGAGAATCGAGGGACAGATAAAGTACAGGCTTTGTTCCGATACCAGACTGACAAGGAAGAAGCATGGAAGCGTATCCGTAAAGTGACAGGAGTGGAAGCAACCGGAGCATTGGAGAATAATATAGAGGTCAATGCAGAAGGTGTCCATAAAGGGATGGCTCTTTTGAAACTAGGCGAGATATTCGGAATCAGTCGTGAGGAAATTGCAGCTTTTGGCGATGGCTCGAATGATACCAGGATGCTTGAGACGGTCGGAATGGGAGTCGCTATGGCGAATGCAATGCCGGAAGTGAAGGAAGCAGCAGACAGATTGGCAGATTCCAATGATGAAGAAGGCGTGGCAAGATTCATAGAAAAATACATATTAAAAAACTGAATAGGAGGGGTAACTAATGTTAGACGTATTGAAAGTCATTTTACTCGGAATCGTGGAAGGAATCACGGAGTGGCTTCCAGTCAGCAGCACAGGACATCTGATTCTGGTGGGGAACGTTTTAAAACCGGGGCTCAGTGATGCTTTTATGGAGATGTTCAACGTAGTCATCCAGCTTGGTGCTATTATGGCGGTCGTTGTTCTGTATTTTCACAAGTTGAATCCGTTTTCACCAAAGAAGACTCAAAAACAGAAGCTTTTGACCTGGCAGATGTGGATCAAAGTATTGATTGCTTGTGTACCGGCCGCTGTAGTGGGATTGCTTTTTGATGATATTTTGGATAAGATCTTTTATAAGCCGCTTCCGGTAGCTGTGATGCTGATTGTATATGGTGTACTATTTATTATAGTAGAAAACCGTAATGAAGGAAGAAAACCGACTGTCCGCAGAATCTCTGAACTGGATATTAAGATGCTGTTGTGGATCGGTGCTTTCCAGATGCTGGCACTGATACCAGGAACATCAAGATCAGGTGCAACAATTGTCGGCGCGCTGATCATCGGAGTATCCAGAGAAGTGGCAGCTGAGTTCACATTTTTCCTGGCAATTCCGGTCATGTTCGGAGCAAGTGCACTGAAGCTTATCAAATTCGGATTCCACTTTACAGCAGCAGAATTCGGATTCCTGATGCTTGGCTGTGTAGTTTCTTTTGGAATGTCTGTTATTGCGATTAAGTTCTTGATGAACTATATTAAGAAGAATGATTTCAAAGTATTTGGATATTATCGAATTATATTAGGTGCATTGATTATTCTGGTAGCACTATTTAAGATGCTGCTTGGATAAAAATAGGCTTGAGTTTTAGCTGAAACGTGTTAAAATATGTATTATGCAATAAATATGTATAATCATGCAGAATAAAATTTTAGGAGGACAGGGTTATGAAAATGAAAAAATTAACCAGCGTACTTTTGGTTGCAGCATGTGCGCTTTCATTAGTAGCATGTGGCGGATCAGGAGACAAAAAGGACAGCGCCAAGGGCGGTTCATCATCAAAAACAGCAAAGGTTATCGATATTGACCTTACAAATGAAGAGTATGCATTCGGAGTAGATAAGACTCAGCCAGAGCTTCTTGAGAAGACAAATGCATTTATTGAGAAAATTAAAGGTGACGGAACATTAGATAAAATCTGTGACAAATATTTTGGAAGCGGAGAGCCGGAGGCAGTTGAATCTGCAAAGCTCGACAGCTCCAAAGATCAGCTTGTAGTTGCTACAAATGCAGCATTTGAACCATTTGAGTATACAAAGGGAGACAGCTACTACGGAATCGATATGGAGATCGCTAAGCTTCTCGCTGATGAACTTGGAAAAGAGCTTGTCATTGAGAACATGGATTTCGATGCAGTATGTCTGTCTGTAAGCCAGCAGAAATGTGATATTGCTATGGCTGGTCTGACGATCAACGAAGAGAGAGAAGAGTATGTAACATTTACAAATCCTTACTATTCAGCATCTCAGAGACTGATCGTACCAAGTGACAACACTACATTTGATGACTGCAAGAGCGCAGACGATGTAGCAGCACTTCTGGCTAAGACAGAGAAATCTGACAAGATTGGTGTTCAGGCCGGAACAACAGGTCAGTATTATGTAGAAGGAAGCGAGGACTGGGATTTCCCTGGACTTCCTGCAGAGTGTGTAACATATAAGAGTGGTTCCCTTGCAGTTCAGGATATGCTTAATGGTAATATCACATATGTAATCATCGATGCAGCACCTGCATCAGCTATTACACAGTCTATCAATGAGTTGCAGTAATGCAATCAAGAGGGTTCGATTCGGACGAAAGATAGAATAGAAAAAGAGAGAGATTATGGGTAATTTTGATCAGAAAGTAAACAAATTTATAGAGATTTTTGTAGAGCAGAATGGCTATACAAAAGTGCTTCAGGGGCTGCAGAATACATTGTTGATCGCAGTGGCAGGTCTGATTATCGGTATTATAATTGGAACGATCATTGCAACGGCACGTGTACTCCCAAAATACAAGACTTTACCAAAAGTGCTGAATGCAATCTGTAGTTTTTATGTAGCGTTGTTCCGTGGAACGCCTATGGTAGTTCAGCTATTGGTATTTTATTATGTACTTCTTCCAATCATCGGACTGAAAATTACAGGAGTACAGGTAGCCATGCTTGTATTCGGACTCAACAGTGGTGCATATATATCAGAGATTATGCGAAGTGGAATTCAGTCTGTAGATTCCGGACAGATGGAAGCAGGACGAGCAGTTGGTTTAAGCTTTGGGACAAGTATGATGAAGATTGTTATCCCACAGGCAGTAAAGAATATTCTCCCGACTCTTGGAAATGAGTTTATTTCCCTGATCAAGGAGACATCAGTAGTCAGCTTTGTCGGAGCAGCAGACCTTTATGTTGCATTTAATTACATTGGAACGAATAGCTATGAATTCATGGTTCCGTACTTGGTAATGGCACTGATTTATATTGCACTGGTATTGATTATTTCCTTACTGATAAAATTGATGGAAAGGAGCCTGAAGAAGAGTGATAGACGTAATTAATCTGAAAAAAAGCTTCGGGAATGTAGAAGTTTTAAAAGGCATCAACATGACCATCAACAAAGGGGACATCGTAGCAATTATCGGACCGTCTGGTTCCGGTAAGAGTACATTCCTAAGATGTCTGAACTGTATGGAAGATCCGACGTCCGGGCAGATTATTTTTAATGGTGTAGACATTGCGGATATGAAAGTTGATATCAATATCCACCGCCGCAACATGGGAATGGTATTTCAGCATTTTAATTTGTTCAATAACAAGACAGTCATTGAGAATATTATGCTTGCACCGGTTTACACAAGATGCCAGGATCTTAAGAAAGCGAAGAGAAAGAAATTATTCGGAAAAGGTGGGGCAGATGCATCACTTGCAGGTCTGACAAAAGAGCAGATCAAGAAAGAAGAGAAAGAAAAAGCAATGTCCCTTCTTAAGAGAATTGGTCTGGAAGATAAGGCAGATGTATATCCGTCAACGTTATCTGGTGGACAGAAACAGCGTCTTGCGATTGCAAGAGCGATTGCGAAAAAGGCAAAAGTACTTGTATTTGACGATAGCTTTTCCGCACTTGATATGAAGACAGATGCAGCACTTCGTAAGGAATTAAATGAAAAGGTGCAGGATGCATCTATCGTAATTGTAGCGCAGAGAGTCAGCACGATTTTACATGCAGATCAGATTCTTGTTTTGGATGATGGAAAGATTGTTGGAAAAGGAACACATGAAGAACTGCTGAAAAACTGTGAGGTATATCTTCAGATTGCTAAGTCACAGCTTTCTGAAAAGGAGCTTGGACTTGAGAAATTAGGTTTGGCAGAAGAAAAAGCAGAGAAGGAAACAAATAAGAAAGAAATCCTTTCTACAAAAATTGATGAGAAAGAAAATAACAAATTAAAGGAAAAGTCTGATGATAAGAAGTTAAAACATAAGAAAGGAGGTAAGTAAAATGGCTGAAAATAAAGCAGGAACATCAAACAGAGGCCCAATGGGGGGTCGTGGCCCGATGGGTGGCGGAAGAAGAATGATGCAAGGTGGAGAGAAGGCAAAGAACTTCAGTGGTTCTTTTAAGAAACTCATTCGCTATATTGGAAATTATAAATTTGCGATTCTTGCGGTAATGATTTTTGCGGCAATATCTACAGTATTTTCAGTAGCTGGACCAAAGGTTATGGGAAAGGCAACTACTGCGCTGGCCGAAGGCCTGATGAAAAAGATTGCCGGAACAGGCGGGATTGATTTTACCCGTATCGGAAAGATCCTTTTGCTTACTTTAGGATTGTATCTGACAAGTACAGTGTTTAACTTTTTACAGGGATGGATTATGACAGGAGTAACACAGAAAATCTGTTACCGCCTTCGAAAAGAAATCTCGGAGAAAATTAACCGTATGCCGATGAAGTACTTTGAAAGTCGTACTTATGGTGAAGTTCTTTCAAGAATCACCAACGATGTAGATACATTAGGTCAGGGATTAAACCAGAGTGTAACGCAGGTTATTACTTCAACGGCAACGCTTATTGGTGTCGTTGTAATGATGCTCACCATTTCACCGTTAATGACATTAATTGCATTTATCATTTTACCGGTATCAGCAATCTTAATGTCTACAGTCGTAAAGTTTTCTCAGAAATATTTCCGCACACAGCAGGAATATCTTGGACATATTAATGGACAGGTAGAAGAAAGTTACGGTGGACATCTGGTTATTAAAGCATTTAATAAAGAAAAAGACATGGTAAAAACATTTGATGAAACCAATGGAGTCTTATATGAATCTGCATGGAAATCTCAGTTTT